>Ga0214923_10000151_pt1 | contig 105090 bp, 97 predicted proteins | sample LL1510_MetaG_FD_177993 | JGI IMG/M metagenome (GOLD analysis project Ga0214923, IMG submission 177993) | Freshwater microbial communities from Lake Lanier, Atlanta, Georgia, United States - LL-1510 | ecosystem: Environmental > Aquatic > Freshwater > Lake | place: USA: Georgia | collected... | reverse complement strand
GGAAGTAGACCAAAAAATGTACAAGTAAGGGCTTATTTTGTAAATAGTAAAAATGAAATTTCTAATCTTGATTCAGACTGCGTGAAAGAATTTAGAATTGAGTAATCATTTCTTGAATAATTAATAATTTTCGTTAAACTCAGTTTGTGAAAGTAATCAATCTCCAACTTCAAAATTTTAGAAACCATAAAACTTTAAATCTCGACACAAATGCAGACCTGATTTATATCTATGGAAATAACGGAATGGGTAAAACTAATATATTAGAAGCAGTATTTCTAATCTCTACTAGTAAATCTTTAAGAAGTGAGTATGACAAAGATTTAATAAATCATGAACAAAAATTTTTAAGAGTTAAAGGAATTACCAAATATATTGAAGAAGATAAAGAATTAGAAATTACTATTGAAAAAAGAAACGAGTATCAAAACACTTCTAACAAAAAAACTTATATTAACGGTGTTAATAAGAGTCTTACAAATTTTGCTGGAAATTTAAAATCAGTTATTTTTACACCTAATGATTTGGAGATTTTATCATCTTCTCCTAGCAATAGAAGAAAATATTTAGACTCAATTTTCTATCAATTCGACTATCAATATAAAAATTCTATTATTGATTACACTAAATCTTTAAAACAAAAAAATAAGTTATTAGAAATCATTAATGAAACCGGAAGAGGAAAAGATCAACTATATTTTTGGAATCAAAAACTTATTATAGAAGGAAATAATATTCAAAAACAAAGAGAAAAATTTTTTTCATTTGCAAATCTACATAAAAACAAAATAATTGAAGATTTGCAAATTAAAAATTTTTCTCTAACATTCAATTATCATAATTCTGAAATTTCTGAGGAGAGGTTTAAAAAATATGAAGCTGCAGAAATTTCTTCACACAATACTCTGGTTGGGCCTCACAAAGACGATTTTGAGATTCTCTTAAACAATTATCAAATTTCAGAATTTGGATCCAGGGGACAGCAAAGAATGGGGATATTTATCCTAAAGCAACTAGAATTAAATTTCTTATTTGAAAACACTAAAGTGAGACCGCTACTTCTACTTGATGATATTTTTTCTGAACTTGACGAAAAAAATAAGCAAGCAATTCTAAAAATTATCCCTAACCAGCAAACGTTTATTACCAGTGTAGATTTAGTCAAAGATTTGATTCAAGAAAACTCAAAGATTTATTTGATAGATGATTTAATGGCGTAACAACAATATTTTTACACATTTGCGGTAAATGTGCGAAAATAAATTAATGCTTATTCCTGAATATTCTATCTCAAATAAAATACTAAATTTAATCTCTGAAATTGAAAGAAATAGAGGTTTTATTGATAGCTCTTTTATACTTCCTTTTTCTCAAAATTCTTTGAAAAAAGATTCGAAAGAAAAAAAAATTTACCATTTACTCCAATTGGAAGAGTTTAATTTAAATATGACAGAATTGAAGAGATACCTGGATTCAATCTCACCACACCTAAATCCAGAAATCCATTCAATACTAGAAATTATTATTAATATAGATTCAATTTCAAAAGAAAAAGCAAACTATGAAAAGAAAATTAAAAATTTAAGTGAAAAAATTTCTAAAAATAAATCTGTTTTTAGAATTAAAAAAATTCCTAACAAAACCAATCCGGATGAAATTTTAGCTAAAATGATTGAACTATATTCTTGGATTGATTCAGAAGATGCAAAAAACACCCATCCATTAATTGTCTCTGCAATTATTTTAGCAATTATGGAAAGAATAGTACCTTTCGAAAAATATTCTACTTTAACTTCAAACTTAGCCTCAGAGATTTATCTGCTTGATAATGGGTATCAAATAATTGAGTTACTACCACATCAGGAAAATTTGAATATTAAAAGATTCAAATTTTCCGATACTTTAAATTATGTAAGTCAAACAGACGATTATACCGAGTGGCTTGAGTTTTACTTAGATAATATAAACTATCAAATGATTGTTTTAAAAGATAAATATAAACTCCTACAGGATCAATCAAAACAATCTCAAATTCCAGATATTGAAAAATTAACTTCTAGACAACAAAAAATATATCAGTATCTTTTAGATTATAAATTTCTACAAAATTCACAATTCATGCTTCTATTTCCAGATATTTCCGAAGATTCGATATTAAGAGATCTAAAAGTTTTAATAGAAAAAAAACTAATTACTAAATCTGGTAAGACAAAATCTTCTAGATATGAATTAATCGACTGATATAATCAATTCAACATGAAATTAGATATTTTTATTGATTTTCTTATAAGACTAGATTCCACAACTAAAAGACTTGAGATGACTGAAATTCTAAGAGATTTAATTGATAAATCCTCAAAAGAAGATATTAAAATTGCTATCTATTTAAGTTTAGGAACATTAAAAGCCCCATTTGAAGATTTAAAATTTAACTTTGCTGAAAAACAAATGGTAAAAACATTAGGTATTCTTTTTAACGAAGATGCCAACAAAATTCAGGAACTTTATGGAAAAAAAGGTGACTTAGGGGATGTGGCTTTCGAATTATCTAAAAACGAAAATGAAAATAAACAACCACTGTTAGATATCTACGAACATCTAATTAAAATTGCAGAACTTGAAGGCACAGGCTCACAAGATAAAAAAAGTAAAGAAATAATTACACTTTTTCAAAAATTAAATAAAAACTCCCTTAAATACCTCACTAGAATTATTTTAGGTAATAATAGATTAGGTTTTACTGAATTAACAGTAATAGATGCTTTAGCAAAATACTTAGGTGATAAAAAATATAAAGAAAAAATTGAAGGTTCATATAATAGATATCCGGATATCGGCTTAATTTGTGAAAAAATAAAAGAAGAAGAAATTGAGGGAATAAAAAATATCAAAATCAAACCTGGGGTACCAATCTTGCCTCAAAAAGCCCAAAGACTAGGAAGTGCTGAAGAAATTATCGAAAAGATGGGAAATGTTTGGTGTGAATATAAATTTGACGGAACTAGAGTTCAGCTTCATTTTGATAAATCTCAAAAATTAAATTCAAATGAAAATCTTTTTGAAAATGAAAATAAATTTCTAATCAAAACTTATACTAGGAATCTTGAAGAAACAACTCATCAGTACCCAGATATAGCACTTGAAGCTATTAAACAAATAGATGCTGAATCAGTAATTTTAGATGGTGAAGCCATTGGATTTAATTTAAAAACCGGTGAATATCTTCCATTTCAAGAAACAATTCAAAGAAAAAGAAAGCATGGTATTGAAGAAATTATTAAAGAAATACCTTTAAAATATCTCGTGTTCGATATTCTATATTTAAATGGAGAAGAAACTATTAATCTACCACTAACTGAAAGAAGAAAATTATTAAACAAAATAATAAAAAAGGGGGGAAACATAGAAATAGACACACACCTAGAAACAAACAAAGCTGAAGAAGTACAAGATTTCTTTTTAGAATCAAAAAGAAAAAATCTTGAAGGAATTATGGTCAAAAAACCTGATTCACTATATGAAGCAGGTGCAAGAGCTTTTTCATGGATCAAATTTAAAAGAGAAGAAGCGAATGAAGTTGCAGATACTTTGGATGTAGCAGTTCTTGGATACTATTTTGGTAAAGGAGACAGATCTGAATTTGGAATTGGTGGGTTTTTAGTTGGAATATACAATCCTGAAACAGATAATTTCCAAACTATTTCAAAAATAGGTTCAGGTTTAACAGATGAAGAATGGGTAAAATTAAGAGAGGACTGCGACAAAATTAAAACCAAGGAAAAACCTAAAGAATATGATGTACCAAAAGATCTCGATTGTGATGTTTGGGTAAAACCAAAAATTGTAGTAGTTGTAAGATGTGATGAAGTTACATCCTCCCCTCTTCACACTTCAGGAATTGCCTTAAGATTTCCAAGATTAATGAATTTTAGAGAAGATAAAAAACCAACCGATACCACTTCTAAAGATGAAATAAAAAACATTTATAATAATCTTAAAAAGTTATAATATTATAATAATATGAACGAAAACCCTGCCGAAAGTAAATCTAAACCTTATAAATTAGAAAGAAACATGGAAGCTGCAACGAGCTATTTACTTTTTTTTGTTTCCGGACTGCTTATTTTACAAAATGAGCATAAAGACAAATTTATAAGATTTCACGCATTTCAATCAGTTTATTTTTCTCTTGGATTTTTAGTGTTAGTAGCTTTAATTAACTATATTCCTATAGTTGGCTCTATTATTTCAGATCTTCTTTCAATGGTATTCTTTTTTACTTGGTTAGTTCTTATCTATTCAGCAATGTATTATAAAGAACTAAAAGTTCCATTTATTGGGGATCTAGCTAAAGAAAGAGCTTAAAATGAAATCAATCAATCAAATTTCATTATCACTAAATATTAAAAAAGATAATAGAAATAAACACGAATTTCAGGCTTATGGAAATAGACTGGCAGAAGAACTAAGCGATACTACAAAAAGAAGTTTGTATATAAAACTTGCAAAAAATACAGATAGAAATATACTTGAGTCAGCTAGGTTATTTGCTCACGGAAATCCTGGAAATAGCAAAGCAAAGTCATTTATGTGGAAATTAAATGAATTAAAAAACGATCAAAAAACCAAGAAAGAAACAAAAAATGAATAACTTATTTAAATTCTATAGATTACAATTAATAATTTCAATCTCTTTAATGGTTGTTTTGATTTCTCAAGTATATAAAAACGGTTCTTTGGATTTAATCTTAATTATCTTAGGATGCTTAATTGGAACCTTTTTCTTAGATTTAGACTATTTCATTAATGCTTATTTGATAGATCAGGATACAGAATTCTCAAAACTTTTAAGGGACTATGTAAAAAATAAGGATTTTGTGGGCGCGTTGAATTACATTATCTATCATGCAAACGAAATTAAAAACAAAACACTAAATTCAGCTCTTTTTCAGGTATCTTTAGCTATATTTTCTTTATACATTGTAAGAAGCCCTGTCTCTACATTTTATAAATCATTAATAATCTCTATACTTCTTAACTCAATTTATAGATTTTTTTATTTTTATATACAAAACGAACACGAAGATTGGTTCTGGGTTTTAAAGAAAACACCAGGAAAATACTTTATAGGAATATATAATCTTATCTTAATGGTAATTGTAGGTTTAAGTATAGTTTTGTATATATAATGAACCTTTATTCCTTAATTGTTAACTTTTCAGTTATTCTTTTAATATATTTAGTAAAAAAATATTCTAGAACAGGATTAACAGAAGAAAATTTTTGGAAACTTATTTTCTTTGTAATCATAAACAGCTTAATTGGTGCAAAAATTTTCCATCTTCTTGAAAATTTAAATTTCTATATGAGTAACCCTCAATTTATTGAAGTTTCCAAAGGGTACTCAATTTTAGGTTCAATTATATTTGGATATTTAACAATCAATTTTTTTGAAAGAAAATTTAAAACTGACCTTCTAAATATAAAAATAAATCTTTTTTTATTTCTTCCAGTAATTCAAATGATTGGAAGATTAGGAAATATAACTAACCACGAACTTCTACCATTTTCTTACTATGAAATATTTTTAAATTTATTAAATTTTTTAATTTTATTTTATATATATAAATTTAAAGATAAAAGAATAATCCCATTTTGCTATTTTATAAACTACGGAATATTAAGATTATTTATAGAGATTCTAAAGGGTAATTTAGGATTTTTATTTTTTTCATCAATACTAATAATGTTTTATGGATTTTTTCATTTAATTAAATTAAGATTAAAAGTATGAAATACTTTATTGCCTCCGATCATGCTGGATTTGAATTGAAAGAATATTTAAAAAAGCAATTTAAAGATTTAGCTGACTTAGGTCCTAAAGAATTTATCATTGAAGATGACTACCCTGACTATGTGTACCTTCTTGTGCAAAATATAAAGAAAAGTTTAGCAAACTCCAAAGGAATATTGATATGCAAAAATGGAGTGGGTGTTTGTATTGCAGCAAATAAATTTAAGGGAATTAGAGCAGGATTAACTTTTAGCAAAGAGCATGCACTAACATTAGTCAGCGATGACAATATCAACATTCTATGTTTACCTGCAAATTTTATAAATCAAGAAAGTGCAAAAGAGATTGTGGAAGAATTTTTTAACCAAGAATTTAAACCAGAAAATAGACATTTGAGAAGATTAAAGAAAGTAGCTATAATAGAAAACAGTAATCTATGATTATTCCTGCAATTTTAGAAGATAATTTAAAAGCTATTCAAGAAAAAATCGACCTCATGGACGATGTAACTGAAAAAATTCAAATCGATGTTTGTGACGGTGTTTTTGTCGAAGAAGAAACATTTCTTGACTTAGAAAAAATAAAAACTTTAGAATCTTTGGAATACCATTTAATGGTTCAAAATCCTTTAAAATTTCTAGATATACCTCTTAAAAGAAAAGATTCAGTTATAGTGCACGTTGAGTCAAAAAATGCAGAAAAAGCAGTAGATGCTTTTTTAACAAAAACTAAAAGAGTCGGAGTCTGCAAAAATCCCGAAACACCAGTTTCTGAGTTAGAAAAATATGTTGATAAAGTAAATTTTGTTCAATTTCTTACTGTGTACCCAGGAAAACAAGGACAAGATTTATTAGAAAAACCATTTCACGAAGCGGTAGAATTTAAGAAGAAGCATCCAACTATTTCTGTACAGATTGATGGTGGTGTAAATAGTGAAAACCTTCCAAGAATCGTTGAATCAAAAATCTACAACATTGTAGCAGGAAGTGCAATTTATAAAAAAACTAATCCAAGATTAAGTTTTAGAAATCTCAAAAGCAAACTAACAAGATTAACTAAAAAAGTAAAAGTGGCTTTTTTAGGAGGTGCTGCTTGGCAACCTCAAGATCAAGCATTTAAAGATGCATTTGAAGTTGCCAAAATATTAGCCTCAAATGGCTATGTTTGTATTAATGGCGGGGGTCCTGGAGTGATGAGAGCTGCTACTTTAGGAGCTCAAGCTGCAGGAAAGTATGCCCAAGTTATAACTTACCACCCAAATAAAAAGAAGGCCCACTTCGAAGAGATGGATTTAGAAAATACCTTTGATGATGAAATTGTTACTTTAGATTACTTTGACAGAACAAAAGTATTATTACAAACTTCAGATATCCATATTGTCTTTAGAGGAAGTATAGGAACTTTATCTGAATTTGGAATGACTTGGGTATCATCTTGGATACACGAACCAAATGCTAAACCAATTATTCTATACGGAAATTTCTGGCAAGAAATACTAGATGTGCTAGTTAAGAATTTATATATTGTAAATAACGAAACAGATTTATTTAAAATCTGCACAACACCAGAAGAAGTTCTAGATTATATAAACAAATTAGGTTTTATAGAAAAAAACAATGGAATTTCAATCAATAACGAATGATAAAAAAGAAGAAATTAGAAAATTAGAAGAAATTGCTAATGAACTAAGAGTATCAGTAATCAAAACCTTAACCCACGCTAAGTCTGGACATACTGCCAGCGCTCTGGGGTTAGCGGATATTTTTAGTGCACTATATTTTAAATTTCTTAAAATAAATCCAGAAAATCCAAATTCGGAGAACAGAGACAGACTAATACTTTCAGCAGGGCATGCTTGCCCAATACTATATTGTTCTCTAGCAAAAAAAGGTTTTTTTAAAGAAGTAGAGTTACTAACTTTTAGAGATATTAATTCTAGACTTCAAGGACATCCTCATAATAACTCTGTTCCTGGAATAGAAAATTCTTCAGGACCTTTAGGACAAGGTATTTCAGTAGGGATTGGTATGGCCATAAATTCTTTTACTAAAAACTTAAATTACCACACTATTGTTATAGGATCTGATGGTGAATTAAACGAGGGACAGGCTTGGGAAGCAGCACAATTTCTTGCACATCATAAAATTAAAAGATTTATCTGGATAGTTGATAGAAATAACATACAAATCGATGGGTTCACAAAAGATATTTTAGATTTAGGAAATATAAAAGAAAAATTTAAAAGTTTTGGTTTAGAATGTTTTGAAATTGATGGCAATAATATGCAAGAAATTTATTTGGCATTAGAGACTATTTTAGATATAATAGATTCACCTACAGTAATAATTGCTAATACTGTTCCAGGTAAGGGTGTTGATTTTATAGAGTATAAATTTGAATGGCACGGGAAGCCACCTTCTAAAGATGAAGAATTAAAAGCTTTAGAATCTTTAGAAAAAAATATTAAAAATGCAAATTAAAAAAAATAAAAAAAATCTATTAATTCCATTAATTGTGATAGTTGTATTAATTTCGATACTAGGAGTTATTCTTTGGAAAGAAAATATTTTAGATATTTTTAAACCATATCCATATGCTTTAACCAGGGTAGATAATTTTCCTGCGGTAGTAGAAACTGCAAATAAAGTTACAGATAAAAAAAGAATCGTAATTTCGACACAAGAAGAATTTGATAAGGTTCTAAACGAATTATTATCAGATAAAACAAAGGTCAAAATCCCTACAATAGATTTTGATAAAAATAGAGTCATTATCGCTGCTTCTGAAACAAATGAAACAACTGGATATTCAGTAAAAATAAGTTCAGTAATTAAAGACGATCAAAATAAAAAATTAAATACAATTGTTACATTCACAAAACCAGGTGAAACATGTATTAATGAAGAAAAAACAAACGTAGCTATCGATATGGTAACAGTAGAAAAGAACGATTTTGAAGTTGAATTCGATAGGGAAACCAGAACAAAAGAATGCGCCGCTAAATAAATTATGAATACTGCCCTCCCTTACAAACCAGATTACAATAATTTAAGAGGTGTAAGGGAGGGCATAGGCGATGAGTTAGTTGAACAAGGTAAAAACTATCAAAATCTTTTTGTTTTAACAGGTAATTTAAAAGAATCAACAAAACTAGATGAATTTGCAGAAAAATATCCACAAAGATTTTTTGATGTAGGAGTTGCTGAGCAAAACCTTGCAGGTATTTCTGCAGGACTTGGATTAACAAACAATATTGCTTTTATGTCTTCATATAGTGTTTTTTCTCCTGGTAGAAATTGGGATCAAGTAAGAGTTTCTATTTGTTATTCAAAAGCAAATGTAAAAATAATTGGGGGTCATGCAGGACTAGCCACGGGAAAAGACGGAGCTACACATCAGGCTCTTGAAGATTTGGCTATTACAAGAGTTCTCCCAAATTTAGAAATCTTAACACCGCTTGACTACTCTCAGGCAAGAGAAGCTGTTAAATACGCAATCTTAACGAAAAATCCAGTTTACATAAGATCTTACAGAGAAAAGAGTCCTCAGATTTTTCAAAATCAAAACTTTAATTTATTAAAACCCCAAATAATTAAATTAGGAAAAGATTTAACAGTTATATCATCAGGACCTGTCTTGTTTGAAGCCCTAAAGACAATAGAAAAAATTGAAAAGGAAAATAAAATATCCATTGAATTAATTAATATCAGTTGTTTAAAACCACTAGATTCTTCTCCAATAATAGAAAGTCTTAACAAGACTAAAATAGGTGTTTCGGTAGAGGATCACCAGATTCATGGTGGATTAGGGTCTGCTATTTTAGAAAAAATATCTGAAAGAATTAGTGTCCCCTTCAAAATAATTGGTATAGAGGATACTTTTGGCGAAAGTGGAAATTCTTACGAGCTTTATGAGAAATATGGAATTTCAGAAAACAAAATTAAAGAAAAAATATTACAATTTTTAAAGAGGAATAAATAATGGATATCTTAATGATTGGAGACTCAACAATAGATGAATTCTTAAAAATTGATGAAGCAAATATAGAATGTGAAAAAGATCAATTAAACTGCAAAATTTGCCTACCTTTTGGATCAAAAATTTCAGTCAGCGAATATTCTACTTCTATAGCAGGGAATTCAATTAATACCGGTGTTGGCTTAGCAAGATTAGGATTAAAAGTTTATCTAGATTCAGAAATTGGTAATGATGCCTTTGGAAATAATATTATCCAAGAACTTTACAAAAGAAATGTGGATACCACTTATGTAAAATTAAATGCAAATAAAATAACAAACGTCCATCAAATAATTTTTTTTCAAGACGAAAGAACAATTCTTACTTACCATGAAAAATATGATTATGAATTAAAAAATTGGCGAGAAAAACCTAAAATGATTCATTACTCCTCCCAAGCGGGAAATTTTGAAGCTTACATGGATTCATTAATAGATTATTTAAAAAATAATAGAGATATAATTTCTAGTTTCAACCCTGGGTCAGCTCAAATAAAATTAGGAGTGGATAAATTAAAAAAATTTTTTGAAGTCTGCGATATTCTATTTGTAAACGAAGAAGAAGCAAGGCTAATAACAACCGAAACAGATATCAATGAGCAACACAGAAAATTAGAAGAAATGGGAATTAAAATGAGTGTTATTACTTGTGGAAAAAAAGGCTCAAGTGTTTATTCAAATAATGAAAACTATACTTTAGGAATATTAGAGGCAGATATTGAAATTAAAGATAAAACAGGCGCAGGAGATTCTCATTCAGCTGGATTTTTAGCTGGAATATTCTATGGAAAATCTATGGAGGAATCTTTAAAATGGGGCACAATAAATTCAGCTTACTGTTTAACTGAAGTAGGAGCTGTAAACGGACTTCTAAAAAAAGAAGAAGTAGAACAAAAGATTATCAGTGCAAAATTTAAGGAATTTTACTTATGAAGATTTTAATTACTAGAAAAATACCCGATAATGCAATAAGAATTCTAAAAGAAAACGGTTTTGAAATTGATTATAGGCAAGGGGAACCTTTGTCGAAAAAAGATTTAATTAGCGGCATAAAAGATGTTGAAGCAATAATTGCTGTTATTCCAGATCAAATAGATAGAGAAATTATCGATTCTGCAGCTAAATTAAAGATAATTTCTTGTTATTCAGTTGGTTTTGACAATATAGATTATAAATATGCTGAAACAAAAAAGATAATTACTACCAACACCCCAGGACATCTAACAGAATCAGTAGCAGAACACTCTGCAGGATTAATGCTCGCAGTTGCTAGAAACATAGTCATGGCAGATTATTTTGTTAGACAAGGAAAATATAAATTCTGGGATCCAATGATTTTTTTAGGACCGTCTTTGAATGGTAAAACTTTAGGAATTATAGGTATGGGAAGGATTGGCCAGCATTTAGCAAAAATAGCTCATCATGGATTTGGGATGAAAATCCTCTATTCAGATCCAGTAAAATGCTCATTAGAAAAAGAATTTGGAGGAGAATTTTGTAATCTAGAATATGTATTAAATAATTCAGATTTTGTCTCACTTAACTGCCTTCTATCTCCAGAAACAAAGCATCTTATCTCACATAAAGAATTTAAAATGATGAAACCAACTGCATTTCTTATCAATACTTCAAGAGGAGCTGTTATCAATGAAAATGCTCTTATTGATGCTTTAAAAAATAAAATAATTGCTGGAGCAGGATTAGATGTATTTGAAGACGAAAACATTGTTAATCCAGAGTTATATAAATTAAAAAATGTAGTTTTAACCCCACACATTGCTTCAGCAACCAATGAAGCAAGAATTGAAATGGCAAAAATTGCAGCAGAAAATATTGTTGATTACTTAATAAAAAATCAAGAACCTAAATTTAAAGTAAAATAAATATGATATTATCTCTACATGAAAGAATATTTTAAAAGAAATTCTCCAATATTTTATATAGGTGTATTTACAGTTATTTTATTCTTAGCAATTATTTTTGCAGGATCAGGAACTCCAACTCAATCACCTTCTTTAGAATTAGTTAACAATGAAGATTTATACAACAATCAAAATCCAATAATCGGGGAAGCAACTGCTAGAGTTACCATAGTAGAATTCTCAGATTACAATTGTCCTGCATGTGTATCTGTAAATCCAATTCTAAAATCTACAATTAATAACAACCCTGGAAAAATAAGATTAATTATTAAACACTTGCCATTACCAATTACGGGTCATGAAACATCAAAGGATGCAGCAATTGCAGCTACCGCAGCAAATAAATTAGGAAAATTTAAAGAAATGCATAATGAACTATATATGTTACAAGACAAAAGTAAAGAAAACTTAATTAATACTGCAGTAAATTTAGGCATGAATAAAGAAGAATTCGTTAAAGCTTTTGAAAGCGAAGAAGTAGTGAAAATTGTTGAAGAAGATATGAAAACAGCAGAAAAATTAGGTTTAAGAGGTACGCCTTCAATTTTTATTAATGGAAAAGTATTCAACCCATCACAGGATTTAAATACTACAATCCTTGCTGAAATGAATAAAGTTTATCCACAAAACTAAATATTTATACTCTAAAAGCAGAAGGACAGATATCATTTAAAAAACAATTCTCACAAAATGGTTTTTTTGCTTTACAGATATATCTTCCATGCAAAACTAAATTTGCCGAAAAATTTCTCCAGTAATTTTTCGGCAAAATATCCATTAATTCTTTTTCAATCTTTTTAGGATCTTTAAGAGCAGTTAAACCTAATCTATTTGATAACCTAATCACGTGAGTATCAACAACCAAACCCTCTGCCTTATCGAAAACTTCATTCAAAATTACATTTGCAGATTTTCTAGCTACACCTGGAATTTTAATTAAATCTTCGATTGTGTTTGGAATTTTTCCTTTAAAGTTCTCTATAATAAATCTTGCTGCTTTAATAAGTCTATCTGCTTTTCCCTTATGAAAATTTACAGGTCTGATAATTTTAATAACATCGTCAACATTTGCTTGAGATAAACTTTCCCAAGAATTATATTTTCTAAATAGCTCAGGAGTAACTTCATTTACTTTCTTATCTGTAGTTTGAGCAGATAAACAAACAGCAATCAGAAGTTCCCTTTCATCAGAATGTGTTAGCTCTGTTTCTGGAGAATTGTTATTCTTTTCCAGTCTTTCAGCTATCACAATTACTAAATCTTTTTTTTCAAGAGTAGTAAGCATAGAAATATTTTATCTTAAAATAAATTTATTTGTAAATCAGATACTTCGGTCTTTTTTTCTGGAACATTTAGTCTTTTTAGTAATGATTTAAAATTTAATTTTTCGAATAAAGAAATTAATTCTTCAGAAACACCTGGTTTTAATTTAGAAGCTTCAATGTCTAAAACAATAGGGCAATCTAAAATTATGGTAGCAAGTTTTTTTGATAAGTAAGCGGATTCAACACTTTCAATTAATTTCTTCTTCAAGCCTTCAGGTTTTATCTCTTCGATATGTTGGTAAATATTTTCGATTGTTTGATATTCAGAAATAAGTTTTTTAGCTGTAACTTCACCAATACCGTAAACTCCAGGAATATTATCTGCAGTGTCCCCTCTTAAAGCTTTATAATCTACTAAATAATTTTTATCAAACTCTAACCTATCTTTAACATTTGATAAGTTTATCTCTTCAAAATTTCCTTTAGTATTAGGAAGCATTACTCTTACATTCTCAGAAATTAATTGCCACAAATCTCTATCGTTCGAAAGTAAATAAATATTAAAATCATTTTTATATCTTTCAACCAAAGTTCCAATAACATCATCAGCCTCATAACCTTCACAATTTATTTTTAAAATTCCCATTTTTTCAATTGCTTCAAATACTAAAGGAATTTGAATGCTAAGCTCTTCATCCATTTCCTTTCTTTGTGCTTTATAGTTAGAAAATTCCTCAACTCTGAAAGTAGGCTTTTTAGAATCTAATGCTGCAATCATATAATCCGGTTTAATTTCATTAATCAAAGATATAATCATCGAAGAAACACCGTATACAGCATTTGTCGGTGTATTATCTGGAGCTCTAAAAGATTTTGGAATTGCGTAGTATGCTCTGTGAAGAAAATTAAATGTGTCAATGATGACTAGTTTCTTCATGAGTTATCTTGAGAGTTTAGAATTTCGTAAAACTCTTTACCATCAATTGTCTCAACTTCTAAAAGTCTTAATGAAACTTTATCTAAAACCTCGTTGTTATCTTTTAAGATTTTAATAGCGTTTTGATGAGCCTCTTCTATAATTTTCCTTATTTCAGAATCAATCTTTGAGCTAGTCTCTTCTGAATACAAAGGTCCTTCACCTAATTCTTTGGCTAGGAAATAACTTCCATGGTGTCCATCAAATGTTATAGGACCTAAAGAACTCATTCCAAACTCAGTTACCATTTTTCTTGCAAGAGAAGTGGCTCTTTCGATATCTGAAGAAGCACCAATTGTTTGTTCATTGAATACTAATTCTTCAGCAGCTCTTCCACCAAGCATGGTAGCAATCAATGCCATCAATCTAGATTTTGTTTCGTTATACCTGTCTTTCTCGGGAGGTAGGGAAGTGTGTCCAAGAGAACCTCCCCTAGGAATAATTGAAATTCTAGATACTGGATCCATATTTTTTGATTTAGCTGCAACAATTGCATGGCCTGCTTCGTGGTAAGCAGTAACTTTCTTTTCTTCATCAGTTTGAAGTGTTCTTCTTTCTTCACCCATTGTTACTTTTAACGATGCGTCATCAATATCTTTTTCAGAAATTAAATGTGAATTTCTTCTGGCAGCTAAAATTGCAGATTCATTTAACATATTTTCAATATCTGCCCCACTAAAACCAACTGTTTTTTTGGCAATATCATCGATATCTACATTTTCTTCAAATGGTTTATCTTTCATGTGAATTTTAATAATTCCTTTTCTATCGTCTAAATCAGGTAGAGGTATTGAAATTTTTCTATCAAATCTTCCAGGTCTTACTAAAGCCGGGTCAAGCATATCAGGTCTATTTGTTGCTGCAAGAACAATCACTTCAGTTCTTTCATCAAATCCATCCATCTCAATTAATATTTGGTTTAATGTTTGTTCTCTTTCATCATGACCTCCTCCAATTCCCATACCTCTTTGTCTACCAATTGCATCAATCTCATCAATAAAAATTAAACTTGGTTGTTGTTCTCTTGCCATCTTAAATAAGTCTCTTGCTCTTGAGGAACCAACACCAACTAACATCTCCATAAACTCAGAACCTGCAACAGAAAAGAAAGGAACTCCTGCCTCACCAGCAATTGCTTTAGCAAGTAATGTTTTACCAACACCAGACGGACCAACCAATAAAACACCTTTAGGAATTCTTGCTCCTAGTTTTCTATATTTTTCTGGGAATTTTAGAAAATCAACAATTTCTTTTAGATTTACTTTTGCTTCTTTATTTCCTGCCACATTGTCAAAAGTTATTTTTTGAGAACCTTTGAAAAATAGTTTTGCTCTAGATTTACCAAAACTAAATACGTCATTTGAACTTCCTCTCATTTGTCTAAAGAGGAAATAAATAATAATTAAAGGAAGAAGAATTGTAAGAATAGGAGAAAGTATTTGCTCTAATCCTACTTTCTTCTCAATAAGAAGTTTACCTTTTATTTTATCTACGGGAATTTGATTTTCAGATAATATTTCATTTATTGTTGAATTAGTCTCTTTTTTTACAAAATAAGTTGATTTGTCTGTTAATGTTACGTTAATATCATCGCCACTAACTACAACATCAGTTACTTTATCCTCTTTGAGATTTTTAATCATCTCGCTTAAAGGTTTTTCATTTCCAGAATTTGTATTGCCAAATTCATTAAAAAATACTAACCCTACTAAAGCTATAACAATTAACCAAAAGAAATAATTTGTATTTTGATTTCCTTTTTTTCCTGGTTTATTTGTAAATAAATCTAACTCTTTTTTTCTTTTTTCGAAATTTGATTCTTTTTTTGCCATAAGTTTTTCCTTTGAATTATTATAACAGCAATTATTATGGTGCCGATAAGTGGAGTTGAACCACTGACCTGACGCTTATGAAACGTCCGCTCTAACCACCTGAGCTATATCGGCAATTACAGATGTATTTTATCAAAATTATTGTAATTTTGGTAAATTTTTAAAGATTTGACCTAATTTTATCTGCAATCTGGTTTAATATATCTTCACTAACAATCTTCTTTTTAACTCTATCGTAATGATAGCCAAATTCTTCGTCCACAAACTGCTCTCCAGCAAAATCAACAGAATGCTCATATCTTGGTCTTAAATGTAAATGTAACTCTTTCTTTTTTTCTCTATTTTGAGGTAAGTAGGAATCATTCATTAAACAACCCCAGTTAAAATTAGAGGTTCCAAAAGATTTAATTAAACCTGTTTCAAGTTTATTTATAACTTGTTTTAAGTCTAGGAATTGCTCATCACTTAATTGATGAATAAATTCAATATCTCCTTTGAAAACAACCACGCATCTTCCTAAATAATATTGATCTTCATTGAGCTTTGCTTTCCAGTATTTAGAATCTAAAATAGTATAATCCATAATTAAAATAGCAAATTTTTTGGTTGCGGGGCCTGGATTCGAACCAGGGTCCTCAGATTATGAGCCTGATGAGGTACCACTCCTCCACCCCGCTGTGTGAGTTCATTATACCAGATTAGAAGATAACTTCCATCCATCTAGAAAAAACAGATTTCTTAGTTTTAGTTTTGTTCTCAGAGTCATCTTGATTTACAGGATTATTTCCATTATTTACAACAAAAATCTGTTCATTTTCTTTTTTCATATTTAACTTAGTCCTAGCTTCTTTCTCAACAAAATCATTAGAATTGATAAATACTAACTTTTCATTCAATTTAGACTTTTCTTGCTCCAAACTTTGAATTTTTTGATTTTTCTCAGACTCTTTTAAAGATAGATTATAGATGTCTAAAGATAGAGAAAATAGGCTATAAAGGCCGTAGGCCATAGCAGAATAAAAAAATAATCTTTTGAGCAGGACCGGCAGGTTCATATTGTTAAAACTATATGTTTAAATAGGATCTTTTTCAAGTACTAAATGTAAGGGGTTGTATTTATAAAAATTTAGTTTAGAATAAATAACTTATAGTATATTTATAGTAAATATATTAAATTCTGGTTATGGAATTAAGAAAAGCGCAAGAAAAATTTATAAATCATTTAGGAAAAATAGGAAGACCAAAAAACACAGCAATTGCATATTCAATAGATATTGAACAATTAGTTGACTTTCTTGAATCTAATGACATTTACAGCATATTACATGTTGAGGGCGATATGTTGGAAAATTTTATAAAATCTTTAGAAAAGAATTCATATACAATAAAAACAATTTCAAGAAAAATCAATTCTATTAAAACATTTTTTAAATATTTAAATATTGATGGACATTTAAAAAATAATCCTTCAGTTACTTTAAAACATCAAAAGGCTGAGATTAAAGCACCTAGAATTCTAACAAAACTTGAGTATAGATCTTTAAGAGATTCTTCAAGAAACGACCTTAGAACTTTTGCTATGATTGAGTTATTACTACAAACCGGTATAAGAATTAGCGAATTAGCTGAAATAAAGTTAAATGATTTAATTCTAGAGAGTAATAATCCAAAACTTTTAATTCCTTTTAGAAATTCTATACCTGCTAGAGAAATACCTATGAATAAATCTGCAGTTGATGCAGTTAAATCTTACTTAAACGAAAGACCAAAAGTTGATTCTGAATATCTTTTTATAACTAAATCTGGAAATACTATTTTAATTAGAAATATTAGATCAACTATTGATAAATATTTTAAGGAAGCAGGAGTTGAAAATGCAAAAGTTAACGATATTAGACATACTTTTGTTGCTTTCCACATTCAAAATGGAATGAATCTTCTTACACTCTCAAAAATTTCAGGACATAAAAGACTTACAACTACAGAAAAATATCTTGAATATATTGAAGCTCCAAAAATTGCTGACAAACAAGAACTTGCTATTTTATAACTATTTTTTTCGAAAAATTAAAATATTTTCTTTGTTAATTAAAGAAGGATTATTACTACCAAAAAATCCAACGATCTCAAAATTATTACTATTCGTCAATTCTAAATAAAAAGTTTCCCATTTATTTGAATATTGTGGATTAATTTTTTGAATATATGGATTTAAATAGTAATCTCTAACTTTTGTACTAAAAATTATGAAATCATAATTTTTGGGATTATCTGGAAAAGATTTAAAAGCACCCTCACTTTCATATAAAACAACAGGGGCTTGAAAATAACCCATACCTTTTTTCCCAAGATCAAAATAGGGGTTTAAACCTTTTTCAGTTACTATATAAATTCTTTTTTCTGGAAGAAAATACTTATCTTTAAAAAATAAATATGAATTTCTCATGGGAGCATTTTCGGATAATTCTAAATTTACACCAATAAACTTATTTGCAAATACTAAAAAAAGAGTTAGCAAAATTAACTTTTGTAATAATTTTCCCTTCAACTCATAAATTATTAGAAGTGAATTAATAATCAAAATAAAGTAAATTGGTACAACCCATCTGTCCACCAATCTTTGTGAAATTGAAAAAAATAAAATAAATACAATAGCGGTAATTGTAGTGACATCAATTTTTTTATTTACAAAGTCTAAATAAATCTTATAAAAACCAAAAATAGTAATTAAAAGTCCTAAATTTAGGTAAACTGAATTTAAATATTTAAATGGAGAAGTATTAAAAGAGTCTACCACAATCCCATTTTCTTTTATTCTCATCTCCAACACTCTATTAAAAAATTCTTGAGGAAAAATAAAAGTAAAAGGATTGGTAACCAAATATACAAATAATATTAAAAGACTAGAAAAAATAATTTCCTTAAATTTCTTTTTCAATACCAAGTCAATTACAGGATACAACAGAACAATAATAAAAGTAATTTTTGTAGATATTCCCAGAGCAATAAAAAAGATGGAAAGGTATAAAAACTTATTTTCTAAACTTTTACTGAACTTTAGATAAAAATAAACAAACCAGATGGTAAATAAAACAATTAAACTATCATTATTAAGATATTTAGAAAGCCATAAAAAGGTATAGTTTAGAGATACTAGGAGTGAGGCCAAAAGAGGTATAAATCTATCTTTAGTTAGTTCTTTTGCTACAAAATATACCCCTAAACAAGAAAATATTGAAAAAAGAGCATAAATTACTCTCAAATATAAATATATAAAATACCTATCTTGGGATAATTCAAAAAAAGAAGTAAATTTTAAAAAAGGAACTAAGAGAAGAGTGTTTAAATAAGCCGGAAACGTTCCATAAACAAAAGAAAAGGGTTTAAAAAATTCATAATCTCCATGAAAAATCTTCTTTATATTAACAGCGTAATTTAAAGGGTACTCTACTAATTCAACCTCATCTGCTTGTTGGATATACGGCAAACCATAGTCTAAATATAAGAATCTACCGAGCAAGATTAAAATTAATAATAAAACTAATAAGAACCGTACATCTAAATTTTTTTTCCAATCTTTAAGTATGCTCACTCTTCAATTATATTATTTTTTTAATATTTAAGAATAAATGTTTAAAATTTTACTTTTTATATTAAAATATAGACAAGATTATTGAATCAAAGGAGGAAGCATATGCTGCTTCAAATTCCCGAGCCTATGTGGCATTGTGTGATTTTAGTTAAGTCTAGAGAGTTATTTGAGCGTTGGCTACAAAACCCAACAGAAGTAGAATGCCCAATATTTGTACTCTCAAAAATCAATCACCAAGGTAAGATTGAAACTATGCTAAGTCGGGAGGAGATAGAGAGACTTGTAAATGCAGGATTCAAGCAGGTCAAAATTGGCTTAAACTGCATCCTCTATTAAGGGAAGACCAAAAAAGCGGGCGACAACTGTCGCCCGCTTTCTCGTTTTATTCTGTTTTAAATTTGAAATCTTAAATCTTAAATGGTGGGTGTTCATGGATTCGAACCATGGACCATTCGTGTATAAGACGAACGCTCTACCAACTGAGCTAAACACCCAAGTTATGCTTATTTTATCATATCGTTTACATTTATGATTTGGGATTTAATTTTTTCGCCTTTTTTATCTTCAACCTCAATTTGAACAAAATTATTGGTATCTGGCACAATACTTCTAAATTGTTGGGTTTGAGATTTAACGTAACCGTTTGATTGAAAAAACTCAAGCATAGTTTCTTTTGTTTTACCAAAAAAATACCTTACCTTGACCTCTTCCGGACTTTCAATTTCAATATCAAATCCTATATCTGTAATGTGAGTTACTTTCATAATTTCATCAGCTTTATTTTTAGGAGTATTTTCAAAATTTAAGGAAACTTTAGAAACTATAAAAAATGTTATGACAAATAAAATTACACCAATCAATAGAGAAATGAAAACGTAAAGTCTATAATTATTTAATTCCAGTCTTTCAATAGTTTTTCTCATAAGGCAGTGTGCTTTCCCTTAAATCTTCTGAGGAAAAATCCTGTTACCTTCCTCGTCAAAAAGATGTATTGCCAAAACCGGGCAGGATTGTGCAGCCATTAAAAGCTTATTGTCATCTAATTTTTCAGCACCTTCTTTGATAATAGCAATTCCTTCATCATCTAAATCAAATGCATCTGGTGCAATAACTACACAGGTAGCAACACCAATACAAGCTTTTCTATCTACATATATTTTGTGAATTTTTTTCTTCTTTTCTTGTAGATTTTGGTTATTCTCCATAGTTGATTACTTCATTGATTCTATCAATCATTTCTTGAAGTTCTTCTTCAGATAATTGATGAATTTTTGCTCCTTGTTCTATTGTATCAAAACTAGAAGCAAAACAACCTACACAAGATAATCCGTAATCTGTCAAAACTTCTGCTGCTTCAGGGTATTTAAAAACTACTTCCCCTAAATTCATATCTTTTGTAATAACTACTTCTTGATTATTTTCTAATTGATTCATAATTTTCTATTCCTTTCATTAAAGTTTCTAGCGGAAGTGTAGCACATTTTATTCTTGAAGTAGTTAAATTTACCCCAATAAGATCTAATAATCTTTGTTTAGTTAATTTTTTTACTTCTTCAAGATCCATCCCCCTAATTTCCTCAGTTAATATAGCCGATGAAACTACCCCTACAGAACAAGATGTTGCTTTAAATCTAGCATCTATTATCTTGTTATCTTCAATTTTTAAATACAGATCCATCTCATCCCCACAGGATTCATTAACCCCATGCTCCAAAATGCTTGGTTTTTCAATAACTCCCATATTCATAGGATTTTTATATATTTCCATAAATTCTTCTCTGTAAATATCCATAGATTAAGTATAGATGATAATCTATATTTACTTAATAATCAAGTTTACATCTTGTAGATTAAGTAAATTGTACCAATAACCATGGTCAAGCTCTCAAGTAGAGAAACGTAGCTAAGTGGTATTTTAAACAAACCTCCCATGCAAGCACAGGTAAAATTCCTTCTTTTTTCTAAAGCATTAGCAATTACCACTAAATTCAAAGTAAAAAATATAATACATAGATATTCAATAATTAAAAATTCTTTTTGCATCACAAAAAGTATCCCAAAAAATATCTCGAAAACTGGAATCAAATAAGCATAAAAATTAAACTTTTGAACAATAAAATCATACTCGGTAACGCTTTCAAAGTAAGATTTTAAATTAATTAATTTCAAAACCCCAAAACTTAAAGAAAAAAACCCTAAAAAGTACAAAAATAAACTTCTTAAATTTAAATTAAAGAAAAAAACAATATTTAAACTTACCAAAAATGAAAATGCATAAACATAAAAAACAGGTAAGTAACTAATTATTTTTTCTTTTAAAGATAAATCATTCATAAACATAATTTCAATTATACTGCAACTATTCAACTCTAACCCCAGCACCTTGATTCATATCAATTTTAATTTGCTTTTGGGTCAATGGATAATTATAAATTTTAAGTTCATCTAAATTTCCGATAAAACTTTTTCCAAGAACAAAAGGTCTGTTAGTACACGATACAGGCCTTCCTCCAGTACATGTATTGAGAATACTTGTAAATGTTCCAGGAGTGGTGGCATCTAATGCACCATTTATATAAATTTTATAATCAGAACCGTTTTCAAAAACTAAAGCAACATGATTCCATCCATCAGAAGTCAAATCTGTATTTTCTGAAAGTTTTAAAGTTGTTGTTGAAAGGGTATTTGTGTAGATTTTGATATCTTTATTTTCAAGCTTAATCAAATGGGAATTAGTACCATCTGCAGAACCAAGTAAAGTTACATTTTGTGTAATATTATTTTTTAAATTAATCCAAAAAGTTATAGTTGCGTTACCTTCGGAATTAAATGTCCTAGAATGATAATCGTTTCCTTCCATATACCAATTTCCATCAAAATAAAATGAACTATTAAATTTACCAGGATTACATCCAACAAGATTTATATCACCAGAGGCTTTAGTTAAATTTAAGCCAGTATTTAAAAATGCTGCGGCATCTGTTCTAGTCCCATTCTCTCTAAATTGAAGTGGCCTATATAATTGTGAATTAGAATTAAAAATTTTATTTCCATTACATTCTTCAAATTTAAAATAAGCATAAGGCAATCCTCTAGCATACTCCTGAGCAATCTGGGAAGCATCTCTTTGATAATTGAAAAATTTTAAATTATCTAAGTATCCAGTAACACCACTCATCCAAACTTCGTTTCCGACAGTTTTAGTAAAAGTTCCGCTATTTAAGAACACCCCGTCAAGATAAAAACTATAAGTTGCTGGAGTCACAGAAGTATTATAATTTACAGTAAGGTGATGCCACGGAGCGGTATAGCCATTATTATGGAAATAATCCCAGGAGGAACCTGTCCAAATAGTTTTTAATTTATTAATTGAAATTTCATACTGATCTGAGTAAGTTAAAATATCTAAACCATCAGCACTTATAAGATTTCCATTGCCGCCTTCTTTAAACCAAAATGAAAAAGATGCCTGTGTATTAGTTTTCATTAAGTTAGTAGCCAAACTAGTTGAACCATTAAATTTTAATGACCTACCTGTGTATCCCAAATCTCTAGAGTTAGAGCCCAAACTCAAATCTGATCCAATATTGGCAGAATTATATAAAGTTGTGCCCGACGATTCATCAAATAAAAATTCATCTTCTGGGGCTGAGCATGCTGAAGAAGATCCATTAACACAGGAAGAACTATCTTGACTACCAAAGTTAATACCAAAACCTCCATTTTGTAAATTTGAAATAGCATTTTGAGTTAAAACTGTATCGTAAATTTTAAACTCATCAAGATAGAAAGTATGTGTTCCGTCCATAATGAATTTAAAATTACTTAAATCTAAATTATTAGTTGCTACATAACTTGATGCTTGTAAGACATTATCTAAAAATAATTCATATACCCCTGTCTGTCCATTTTTTTGGAAGAAAACATGAGTCCAGCTATTAGATGGTAGGGTTCTATTTGAAGTTAAATTAAACCCAGCTCCAGAAAAATTAATCTGGTTATCTGTAATTTTCTTAATTTGCAATCCATTTGAGGTGGCAAGAGTTCCAACAGTGGTATTAGTTGGTTTAATATAAAAGGAAACAGCCGCATCACTTCCAGAAAGGAAATTTAAATGGGTGGCATTTAGATAAATTTGAGAATTAACCGCAGAAAGAAATGCCCCGTCACCTCTAACACCTCCGTTTTTAGCATAAGAAGCATTACTATTAGCCACTGAAAAAACAGAATAATTTTTGGTGCTATAACTTGGGAATACTCTTGAGTTATATTTTCCTAAGATATCAACTCCTGGATAAGAAGGTGTTACAAAAGACTTAGTACACCAACTATCTTGTATATTACAAACATTTGTTGAATTAGCTACTCCAGAACCAATCACACCGGAATTTCCTAAAGGAATGTAACTATTAGTGCTATTTTGCATGTATGCTTGATACTCAGGGGTTGAAAGTTCTCTAGAAAACATTCTAACTTCATCGAAGGAACCAACCCAACCTTCTGTATTTGTGGTACATAAGCCTGTAGTGGTACCAGTTCTACCAAGACATGCTAAATTAAATGAATTTGGAAATGAATTTCCAACCCTTCCAATACTGGCATTATAAGATCTAGCCCCGTCGTCGTATATACCAAGCCAGTTTGTAGCAGTATCGGTAAATCTAGCTGTAAAACCTCTAAATATGTATTCCGATCCGTTATTATTATTAAAATTATAGCTTGTTGTTGAAAAAGCCCTTACTGACTGGTAGTTAGTTGATATTGCAGATTCCCAGAACCTACCATAAGAAAAGTAGTTAGAGCTATTTGGTCTTGGAAAATCAATAACATTCATTGTTTTCGAACTATTTGCCCAAATCCACCCAAAAAAACTAAACCCAGACCAAGTACTTCTAATAGCAGTTGTAAAAAAAGGCATACTTCCAAAGTGATTAGTTCCATCAAAAAAAGGCGCCCTTCCAAAAGCCCCTGTACTGCTGTTTGTTCTTGAGGCCCACTGAACATTGTTTCCATTACCAGATAAATCAGCAGAAACATTTCCTGAGGTTTCTTCAAAATTTAAAGCTGCCACTAAATTTGGAATAGAAAAATCAAACACATCGCCAACTTGAGAACTGTAATTTCTAAAATAACCTGAAGGTGTTGTGTAAGGATCTAAGGTAACCATAATCCTTTGAGGGTTAACTGTATAAGGAATTTTGACCACTATGTTACCAATTCCATTTTTACATGAATTAGGTTCCCCCCAATATTGTAATTTTCTACCCTTCTCATCTGTAATTATTAAATTTGCGCAATCAGGATGACTAAATCTAGCAGAATTATAGGTAGTAAACGGTAGCGAAAATAATAATTGATAATTTTGTACATTAATAGGTACACTATTGAAAGTTATATCTTCTAATTGAACAGGAGTTCCATTTTGGAAAATTGTATTAGAAGTAAAGTATCCATCAAAATTTATATCCACAACAGGATAAATTGAGGAATCTGAAACTGTAGTAAGTATTGTTTGTTTTTGATTCGATCTAATATTACTATAAAAAGTGGAATTTAAAGCCGGAGAGGTGGACATATTTCTCATATCCATATTTATCTGCTCTTTAGTTCTTGCATAGTTATAAATTTTAGCTTCATCAAGCATTCCGTTAAATTGAAATTGATTATTAGTATAGCTACCATGACCACCACCTAAAACTATTCCTGAGGCTCCTATAGAAAAAGTAGTAGATGTTCCTGTGTCTACATTAACTAACTCACCATTTACATATAATTTTCTTAAGTAACCATCCCAGGTACCTGCCACGTGATACCAAATTGGATTTTTGGCACCAATTGTTAAATATAAATATGGAGAGCTAAAAAAAATCCTATCTGCATCTGCATTATTACTAAACATTCTCAGATCCAAAACTCTAGTTAAATTTGTCTGAATATTTAACGATATTGCTTGATTTGCACCTCCTGCAGCACCTATCATCATTATTAATGGCGGCTGTGCCATTGTATAGTTTCCATAGAATGGTTCAGAAAAAGCTATCCAACCCATCATAGAATAAGGCTGCGTTAAACCTGTAGTCATAGTTGAAGTTGTTGCAGAAAATAAGTTTTTAGTTGTGGAAGCGTTGGTTGTAAAATCGTAGGAATTTCCAATTTTTCCGAAAGTATTCCAAGAATTCTGGTTAGTTGCTGAAGCAAACATAGTTAAAGTATTGTTGTTTCCAGAGGCATCTACAGCAGTAGTTGTTCCATCGGAAGCATCTAATTTATAAAATGCAGTTACATTTCCTCCATAAGTAGCATAAGTTGGCTTATAGTCATAAAGAAGTTTAACCTGCTGATTTGTTAAATAATTATCATAAATTCTAAATTCATCGTAGGAACCAATTAGGACATCAAGGTCACTTGCTACAGATCCTCCAATATAAATTTTATTTGTATTTGAAGAACTTCCAACATAGTTATTAAAACAATATTCTTCATCTTCCAAAACCGAATTAACATACAACTTAGCTTTTTTCGAATTTGAGGTTAACACAACCTGATCCCAAACAGTTGAACTAAAATTATTGTTGGTGGTTAAGGAAACACCACAAATATTAGCTGAGTATTTTTGAGTTGTAGAATTGTAACTAATATTAAATCCGCCAGTTCCAGCTTTATACAAAATATATCCTGAAGAATTAGCAGCTGGATCAACCCAAATAGAATAAGTAGCTTGTGAGGTTAAATTAATAAAACCACTATCACTAATCTCAAATAATTTTCCTATATCTTGAATTAACACTTGAAAAGCATTATTAAAAATTCCTGTGGTATTCACATTTGCAGAATACATATATTTTGCTTCTGCCTTAACATCTGAGTAATCAAATCCAACATTTCTATCTACTTCATCAAATGGGTAGTAAGCAACTAAATTAAAATTTGAAACTGTATCTGGATCTACCGAGAGATTATATTTCAAAGTATTCAAACCTTTTCGGTATTCTGACAAAATAAAATCATCGGAAACCCTCATTTTATAAATTTTAAATTCATCCAAATAACCTCTCATAAAATCTGATATATTACTTGATCCAGATGCGTTTCCACCAAGATGAATCTGATTCATGGATATACCGGTACATGCATTTGAAGTACATGCAGAAGGGTTGGTTGATTGAGAATCTAAAACACCATTTATATAAAATTTATTTGTCATGGAACTACTATCATAAGAAAAAGTAATATGAGACCATCTATTAATAGGTAAAGTACCTGATGTTGAATTAGTGTAAGTTCCAGTGGGTCCGCTACCAAAAGTATAAAGTTTCATAGAGGAATCGTAATAAAGTACGTAACCTTCTTGAGCATTTGTAGGTTGGCCAAAGGAAATAATTGTTTGTTGTGAATTAGGATTTGATAAAGGTTTTATCCAAAAGGAATAACTATAATTCGAATTAAAATTTATATAACTATCCGCGTTACTTCCAGGTATAGTTGCTACGTCAACAAAATCATTTAACCCATCAAAGTACAAACAATCACCTTCTATACATTTACTTTCAGGAATCCAAGATGGCTCATTACCTGTTTGTAAATTTGAAGTTCTAATACGTCCTAAATAAGAAGTTCCAATTCTATTTGAAGAATCTCCAATATAAATACTTTTTCCTTCATTAAATTTAAAATATATATAAGGAGATTCAATATTTTGCTCAGGCGAGGTGCTATATGTAATATTTGAATTATATTTTGCCAGTAAATCATTATCTGGAAAAGAAGGGGTGACGTAGGATCGCATACAAAAGTTATTTAAAATATTACATGTATTATTCGTAGTATCTAGGGATGAAGAACCTATAGTTGTATTAAAAGTATAATATTTAATTTCTGTTGAAGATAATTCTCTATTAAATATTCTTATTTCATCTATAGCACCAGACCAATAATTGCTTACTTTGTTTAAGCTTCCAACTGTAAATACGTTTTGAGTATTAGGAAAAGATTGATACAGAGTTCCATTGTTTAAAGTATTAGAAAGAGCGCCACCGAAATATAATTTCATTGAATTACCCGAACCAAAATTCCAAACATAGGCTGAGTGATAAAAATTATTAACATCAGGCCATTCTCCTAGGGTACCTTTTAATATACTGTTTGTAGCATACATACCTACACTATGATGATAATATGGAGCAACATATTCTTGCCCATAATTAAAACCATTATTTACATTTGGTAGTTGACTATAAATAAAACGACTTACTGTGTTGTTGTTTCCTTGATTTTTATTCCAAGAAAGAATTGAGATCCCATTCCAACCAGCAATGGTTGCCCTTGCTAATGCTGCAGAACCATAGTTTGCTGAACCATTAAAATAAGGACTGCTTCCAAAAGCCCCTGCAGAAGAATTTGTCCTGGATACCCATGTAATATTTACCCCATTTCCTGATTTATCAAATCCAGTAGTTGAAGTATCATCATCAAAACTATATGCAACCTCAAGCCCAGAAATTACGTAATCAAAAACTTCATTAACTGGGTAAGTTCCAACAGTAGATTTTTCATTACCATAGTAAATATTAAGTAATTGAGTTTTGCCTCCTTTAATTGAATAAGTAGCATTAGTATTTGTAGATTCATCCGGGTTCATTCTGACAAAGAATTTAGTATTTGTTTTGTTACATCCTTCAACCCAAAAAGGAAGGATTCTATAAAACGAGTCATTAACCAAAACCCCAGAACAGTCACTATTCATTTTTTTCTCTGCAATTGGAGTAGAAGTATTTAAAGTAAAACTAACAACAAAATTAGGAATTGTTAAATTAGGAAATGAATCAACCTTTACTTGGACTCTAAAAGGATAATCGTTGTTATACCAGAATACATTTTGACTTTCTTCTTTATAGTCTTGTGAATAACTTATTTTACCAATTGATCCGATCGGTAAAGGGGATTGCCAAACTGTCTTACCATATGATCCATAACCATTCCACGGTCTTGAGTGAAATGCTAATTGAGTTGCACTTAAAGTAGCGGTATAAATATAAACATCATCAATACCTCCAAAAAAATATTCTGAAGGGTAAGTTGCAGTGTCATCGTTTGTATTTACGTAAGCACCAATAATTAAATTTCCATTTGGATTAGTGTTTGTATACCCTTGCTCGTAAGAATATGTAGAGTCTCCTTTAACATAGTTTGATGTGATAGAATTTCTCGCGTCATCAAAACTTGTATAATATTGGTACCAATTTCCATCAAACAAATCAAAAGTACCAGAAATATAAGAAGATTTAGAAGCAAGAGAGTTGCCATATTGTTGATAAAAATCATTAGCATCAGAAGTATTAAAATTATAATTAAAATTTGAAATAGCTGTGGCGGTATTGTAAGAACCATCAGCAAAATTTGAAAATCCAGCTTGAAAAAAACTATTATTATAATTTCCAAATATTACATATGATTTTCTAATAGCATTACTAGTTGTTTGTTGAACAGTAGAATTAAAAACGTTATTAGTATAAAAAGCAGTTCTAAACCAATCTTGGTCATTACCATATCCCAAAAACTCGTCAATCTCACCTTTAAAATTTAACTTACTAGAATTTGATGCTCTTCCTAAATATAACCTTACATTTTCTCTTTCAATATTTACGTTAGAAGCTGCATCACTAGCCATAACTTGGCCATTTACTAAAATATATCTTTTATTATCAAATTGAGCAGTAGCAATATTTAACCAGGTATTTGAATTGGCATAATAAGCAAATTTACCTGCATTGCTTGAAATTTTAGATGAAGGTGATACATTATTTAAACAAGGAGTAGCCAACGTAGCATTGTCATTCCTAGAATTATTATAATCAAGAATAAATCTTAAAGACCCATCAGTACAAATATTGTAATCTAAGGCATAACTATAAACACCTGGGGCAGTATTTCCCCAAGTCAGAATAGTTCTTCTATCCCCAACCGCACCCTCTGGTTTAATATTCATAAATTGAGAAAATTCTTGATAATAAAGTGTCCAAGGTAAAAAATTAACAGGATTATTTTGATACAAATACTGAGTGGTACCATTTAATGTAACAGACCTAGATGGCCTTGTTAGGTTACTTGTATAGTAATCATAAAAGTAAGAATAAGTACCTGTTTTCTTTTGAGTTGTAGCATCGGGGGTATACAAAAGACCATCAGAAACGCAGGCGGACGCACCATCTCCTTCCTGATATTCAGCCGCATTACATAAAGTCCCTGTCTTAAATATATTTTCAAAATTAAATACCTTACCAAGACCACCTCCGTATTGCTTAGGAGTATACCCATTTGCTCTTGTTCCTTCAGGTTTGATAAACGAAATCAAAGTATAGGCTTTGGTTAAATCAATCATTCTTATTGGAGTGGAGACATAGACACTTTGACCATTAAAAAAGAAGGAGCTGTTATTGTACCCTTCAGGAAAAGAACTATTAGCATAAAGTGTATTGCTTGAAGGATCTGTAGATGGAGAAAGAATAAATTTAGCGTCATTACCTAAATCTGAGTTATCAGGCAAAATATTATTTGTAAATTTATCAAATGAATAATTAGCCTTAAGATTTGGGACTGTAGCAGTAAATAAAGAAGTTTGCGCAACTGTAGAAATCGGAGCAATACTATTTCCATAATATAAGTAAAATATATTAACTCCTAAATTTGACCCATCAGTTCCGTAAAGAAAGGGCACTTTGAAAAAAACCTTCGTAATACTTTTATTACATCCTTGTGGATCTACCCAGTAACTTAATGAATTAAAACTAGAATCAATTACTCTTATATCTGTACAATCGCTCTTCATTAAACCACTAGAAATTAAGGTTTGAGTTGGAAGGGATGCTTGTGCGATGTAGTCAGTAATGGTTCCTGTATTTGTATAAGTAACTACAACTTTTTGTCTCTTTAACCAATTTTCATTATACCAAGCATCGTATGCCTCTACTGTTCTAAATCTAGAAAAGAATAAATATACAGATGTTAAGGATAAAATAAAAATAAGAAACAACATAAAGTAGTGACTAAAAATAAATCTGCTACTAAATAAAAATTTAAGTAGATTTCTAAAAAAATTTTTAGGAGATTCTTTTTTTTGATTCTTGAAATTGAAAATAAAATTTCTATAAAAAAATTTTAAATTAAAAATAAAATTTGAAAATATTTTTTTGGCAGAATCCATGTCAATATTTTATCAAATAGACAAATAAATTTAAATTGGTAATAAAAATTAAGAAAATTTTAAATTGTTAAGCTAAAATTTTTTGAGCTTTTAAAAGAGCTACAAACAAATCATCAATATCTTTTGTATCGTTGTAAAGATAAAAACTTGCTCTCACACTTCCAGGTATTTGTAAGTGTCTGTGTAAAGGCATTGTACAGTGGTGCCCACTTCTTACTGCTATCCCTTCTGAAGAAAGTACAGAAGCAACATCGTGAGGATGAATTCCAATTAAATTAAAACTAACCAATCCAGTTCTTTCATTTAGATTCTCTGTTCCATAAATTTCAATACCAGCAAAATTTTTAGTTTTTTCAAAAAAATATTCTAATAATTTTAATTCATGATTTCTAATCTCTTCCATTCCAAATTTTTTTAAATATTCCACAGCTGCATTCATTCCTATAACTCCTGCAATATTTGGAGTTCCTCCTTCAAATTTTTCACAAGAATTTTTAAAAGTGGAATCATCAAAATATACTTCTTTTATCATCCCTCCTCCAAATTTTACTGGTGCCACATCTTCTTGAATTTCTTTTTTAATAAATAAAATTCCCACTCCAGTGGGACCTAACATTTTATGTCCAGAAATAACATAAAAATCACAATCCAAATTCTTTATATTTATATTTATATGAGGAGCTGCTTGAGCCCCATCAACAAATATTTTTGTTTGCGGATTTATTTTTTTAATATTATGAATTATTGTCTTGATATCAAAAATATTTCCTAAAACATTCGATGCATGTGACATGGCAATTAATTTTGTATTAGAATTAATTTTTGAATAAAAGTCATCTAAATCAAATGTAAAATCTTCTTTAATATTTTGTACAAAAAATTTAAGTTTTTTCTTTTTAGCAAGTTGTTGCCAAGGAACAAAATTTGAATGATGCTCTGATAAGAATGAAATTATTTCATCCCCTTCGCTTAAATTTTTCTCACCCCACCCAAAGGCAATCAAATTTGTGCTTTCTGTAGTACCGCTTGTAAAAATTACCTCATCAACTCTGGAGCAACCTAAAAAATTAGAAATATTTTCTCTTGAAGCGTCATACAAATTAGAGGCCTCTTCAGAGAGAGTATGCAAACCTCTGTGGATATTAGAGTTATTATTTAAATAGAAATTACTTATAGCATCTATAACTTGCTTTGGTTTTTGACTGGTTGCAGCATTATCCAAATAAACAAGCCTCTTTCCATTAACTAATCTTTCAAGTATCGGGAAATCTTTTTTAATTGTATTTAAATCTAATGCCATAAACTAGGTATATTTTACCTTAAAATTTAAGTTTAAATTATAATAAATACATGAAAAATATTCTTAATTCTAAACCTACAAATAATGTGACTCTAGAAAATGAAAAACTTTATAAAAATATAGTCGATGATTTAGATTTAAAAGATAAGACAATTTTAGATTTAGGTTGTGGATTTGGTTGGTTTTGTTTAATTGCTGAAAAAAAGGGGGCTCAAAAAATTTATGGGATTGAAATATCTGATGAAGACTTACAGACAGCTAAAAACCATATAAAATCTAAAAAAATTGAATTTAAAATTGGAAGTGCTATTCATATCCCACTTCCCGATAGTTCTATAGACACTATTTTCTCTTGGGAAGTAATCGAACATATACCAGAAAATAAGGAAAGAAAAATGATTGAAGAAATCGAGAGAGTTTTAAAACCAGGAGGAAAATGCTATCTGTCTACTCCATACAATAGTTTTATTTCTAAATTATTTGATCCGGCTTTTATAGTTTTGAAGCATAGACACTACGATGAAAAACATTTTCAAAAATTTGTTAAAGGTACAAAAATGAAAATTGAAAATATCACTGCTAAAGGAAGATTTTGGTATCTGCTAGATTTAATAAATTTATATTTTTCAAAATGGGTTTTGCGAAGAGAAAAACTATTTGAAATGTATATGTTAAAAAAAAGAATTAATGAATTTAAAAATTCAAAGAAAAAAGGTTATATGGCTTTGTATGTAAAACTTTGCAAACAAAATTAATTAGTTATTTAATTTTGTTTGCAATTTTTCAGCAATCAAATTTCTAGCATCTTCATCTTCAATTTGATTTAAAAGTTTTTCAAAAAAACCTTCAACAATAATATTTTCCGCTTCGGTTTTTGAAAGCCCTCTAGCCATCAAATAAAAAACTTCTTCACCATTAATTCTACCTGTGGTAGAACCATGACTAGCCTTAACATCATTATTTCTAATTTCTAAAATAGGATCAGCTTGGTTTTTGGTTCCGGTTCCCAAAACTAAAACCCCATCATCTAAAAAACTTTCTGTAAGAGAGGCATTCTCCTCTATAATTATTGAACCAATATATTTAGATTCAGAATTATTTTTTAAAACACCTCTTACATCTTGAAGACATGAGGTATTTCTTACTTTATGAGTTGCAGAAGTTTTGAAATCTAATTTTTCACCTTCATTTAAAACATAAAGGCCAATTAAATGGCAGCTAACACCTTCTTTTTCAAATACAATTTCTAGGTGTGAGGTTTCAGAAGTTTCAAATAAATCCAAAATTAAATCAACATCTTCATTCACAAAATATTTTACATGACCATTAAGTTTTAAAATTTCTGCTCTTTTCATTAACCTACACTTCCTTCCATTTCAAGTTCAATTAATCTATTTAATTCAACTGCATATTCAAGGGGTAACTCTTTTACAATCGGTTCAATAAAACCGCTAACAATCAAACTCATTGCTTCTGCTTCTGTCAAACCTCTGGACATTAAATAAAACAATTTTTCTTCTCCTATTTTTGAAACTGTTGCCTCGTGTTCAATCTGAGCACTGGATTCATCAATCTTCATTGTAGGAAAAGTTTCTGAAATAGATTTATCATCTAAAATTAACGCATCGCATTCAACTCTTACTTTCACATTCTTAGCACTAGGAGCAACTTGTACTAAACCTCTATATGAAGATTTTCCACCGTTAGTAGAAATTGATTTTGAAACAATTGTGGATGAAGTATTTGGCGCTGCGTGAATCATTTTAGCCCCAGCATCTTGATGTTGATTTTCTCCAGCATATGCAATTGATAAAACTTCTCCCCTTGCACCTTCACCAACAAGATAGCAAGAAGGATATTTCATGGTTAATCTTGATCCTAAGTTTCCATCTACCCATTCCATAGTTCCATTTTCTTCAACTCTAGCTCTTTTAGTTACTAAGTTATAAACATCGTTAGACCAATTTTGTATTGTTGTATATCTAAATCTTGCACCTTTTTTTACAATTACTTCTACCACGGCTGAGTGTAAAGAATCTTTTGAATAAACAGGAGCAGTACAACCTTCAACATAGTGAGCAAAAGAACCTTCATCAGCAATTATCAAAGTTCTTTCAAACTGTCCCATGTTCATAGCGTTAATTCTAAAATAAGCTTGAAGAGGTCTTTTAACATGAACTCCTTTTGGAATATAAACAAAAGATCCCCCAGACCATACTGCAGAATTAAGAGCTGCAAATTTATTATCATTTGCAGGAATTACTTTTCCAAAATATTCTTCAAAAATTTCTGGATGTTTTTGTAAGGCTTCATCTGTTGATAAAAATATTACACCTTGTTCTTCTAATTCTGACATTAAAGAAGAATAAACAACAGAGGAATCAAACTGAGCTTTAACTCCTGCTAAAAATTCTCTTTCAGCTTGAGGAATACCAAGTCTCTCAAAAGTATCTTTCATTTCTTGAGGAACTTGATCCCAGGTTCTTTCTTCTTTGTCAGTTGGCCTTAGGTAATAATAAATTTCATCATAATTTATTTCATCTAAATTTCCACCCCAATTAGGATTTTTCTTTTTCTTAAATGTTTCATAAGATTTAAGTCTAAAGTCTCTCATCCAAGACGGCTCATTTTTGTTTTCAGAAATTTCTTTAATAATTTCTTCATTCAAACCTTTTTTAGATTTGTGAGAATAATTTGAATCAACATGAAAACCGTATTTTTCTTTGTAGTCTTTGTTAATAACAATATTTTGCATAATTAATTTTCGTAAGCTTTGTAACCTTGCGATTCTATTTCATGAGCTAACTCTTCACCACCTTCTTTAATTATCTTTCCATCTTTTAACACATGAACAGATGTTGGTTTAATATAATTTAATATTCTTGTGTAGTGAGTAATCACAACAACAGACATTTTATTTTTTTCTACCAAATAGTTTACTGCTTTAGAAACTACCTTTAACGCATCAACATCTAATCCAGAATCTGTTTCATCTAAAATTGCTATTTTAGGTTCTAGAATTAACATTTGTAGCATTTCCATTCTCTTTTTTTCACCGCCAGAAAAACCGTCATTTAAATATCTATTAACAAACTCTTCTTTAATGTCTAAAATTTCTATCTTTTCTTTAAGGATTTCTCTAAATTTTACTGGAGAAACTTTTGCATCGTGAGACTTGTTATAAATCATTCTTAAGTAAGAAGAGATGTTCACACCTTCAACTTCGGAAGGGTATTGAAAGGATAGAAATAAACCTTTTTCAGCTCTTTCGTTAGCTTCTAATTCTAATAAGTTTTCCCCTAAAAACAAAACTTGACCATTTGTTACTTCATATCCAGGGTGCCCCATTAAAGTTGAGGCAAGAGTAGACTTACCAGAACCATTTGGTCCCATGATGGCATGAATTTGATTTTCATTAATTACTAAATTCAATCCTTTAACAATTTCTTTATCTGCGGTTTTGATATGTAAATTTTTTATTTCTAACATTTAATTATTTTCTTTCTCATTAACTAAAATACAATTTTTGGCAGTTTGTGGACATATCTCATTAATTTCATACATAACGAAATGTCCCTTTTTTGAACCTTTTATCAAACCGTTTTCTTCCATTTGTTTAAGATGGTAAGTAACTGTTGGTTGTTTTAATCCAATTTTTTTGGCAATCTCTGAAACAGACAAATTAGAACTTTCTTTTAAAAGTTCATATATTTTATATCTTGAATCTATGCCTAAAGAACTAAAGCATCCTTGGCAATTACAACCTTTTGTCATTAAGTATAGATGATAATCTATATTTAAAATTTATCAAGATATATCTCTATCTAAAATCTTGAGGTCTTTGTGGACCGATAAATGGTTTACAATTCATACTATCATTTACAGCATCAGATTTTCCTCTGCCAGAAAAGTTAAGTTGATTAACAGGATTTATACAGATTTGATTATTATAAACAGGATAATTGAATTTAGCATATAGAGGGTTTCCCATATTAGAAGGCATATCTGATTTCATTTGTTTAGGAAGAGTATAAATTTCTCTAATATTTCTAACGTAGTCAATCACGCAACCTTCATCACCTTTATTCATTTCAAAAGCTACATTCTTATCTTTAGGATCTGAGTTTTTACAAAAATATACTCTTTCACTAACCTTTTTATTATTGAGATATAAATTAACTGGTTTTCCTGTTGCAGGATCAGTCGGAGCGTCAATTGTAAGTGCTGGGGAAGTAGCACTTTCAATTAAAGTACTCAAATAATCACTTCTCGCAGAATAAAATTCATAAGTTTGATAAAGTTGGTTACAAACCGAAAGACATTTTCTTAATTTACATTCATCAGATGGCGAGAAACCAGGGTGTTTAATTTCTGTATCAACATTTGGAATAATATCCTGACCATTTTCACATCTATCTAATTCTTCAGGAATTAATTCATTACAAAAAGCACCTCTAGAACTAGAAAAATTTAAAGTAAGACCGTCCTCATTCGCACCTCCTCTAGAATCTCTAGAATTTGTTGTATATTCTGTGGTTTTAAAATCGATGAGAGTTGCAAGTTTTGGAGTTTTACAAATATGCTTACCACCAACAGGAATTATTCCCATCGAAGTATACTTTCTAAAATCATTTAACAAGTCAGGAATAGGATCGTATTTTTGATTTAAGTATTGGTATTTAGTATAGATATAACCTGAAGTACCATCTTTTGTTTTTTGATACAAACTTGCATCACCTAAATCCTTCAATCTGTAACTATTAGTAGCAGAGTTAAACTCAATTTCATTTAACTTTATTTTAGGAGTTTCAGTGGTATTTGGTTCAGGAATATCATATGGTTTCTCTTTTGAGGAAATATTTTTATCATCTATATTTTGTTTAAAATAAGCATACTCTTTACAATCTCCTATTCTTTTGTCTGAAGGAACATCATCACCTCTTTGATAAATAGACACGCATGCTTTTTGAGAGTCAAAACCTTGAGATTTATTTCCATTTACTACTGAGATAAATGAGATTGGTTTGTTTAAACTTGGTAACTGATCTTGATTTGTTTGAGGAGTATTAGGACCAGTATCTGTATCATGGTGAAAAAATAACTCAGTTTGAAAATTTGCATCTTTGTCCTGATTTGAATAAGTCCACGCAACTCTTATATTGTTGTTCGATCCCAAGAAGTTTGAACTTCCTTCTAAATTAAACCCGGATCCTCCTAAAAAATCTGAACAAGAAGTTGATTTAGCATCTTCTTTAGTCATATTACAAAGAGTTCCTAAATAGTTTTTACCTTTATTTTGTGAATTATCTCCAACAAAACTTGCTGTACCAAAATTTGTAGTAGCTTTATTATTTAATCTTGTATTTGTATTACAACCAGCAGTAGGCGAATTTGGGTCACACAAACATAAAGACAAAGGAGTACCAATTTTAGTTATAGCAAGTTGAACTGCCATCTCACCAGGATTAACAGAAACTAAAGTTTCATCAGTTCTTGTTGACTCTGCTTTGTAATTAAAGACCCCTTGATTAGATGTAGGTAATTTAGTGTTATCTGTACACATCTTAGCAATCACTCTCAAAGCCGATACGGAATAAACACCTCCTGGAATAACCGCCGATCTACAGTTTGCAAATTGTTTATCCTTAACATTTGCACTATTTGAGTCACCATAATTACATTCTTCAGCATAAAAAGAATTGCTGGAGGTTTTATTTGCATAGTTATCGTTAGTTATTGCATGTAAAAATTCAATATTATAAGGAATAGATAAAAATGAAATTGCAGGAACAGGCGAAAAGAAATTTTTTGGACCTTCATTTGACTGATAAGTTATACTGCCATCCCTATTTAATAGTACAGGAGAGCCATTATCAGCGTAGCAGGCAATAATATCGGTAACAGAAGAAACAGGTTTATACTTAACATTCGGTAAGTCCTTTTTTGGATTAAAATCCGAAGAAATAAGTTCGTTAACTAATTTCATTAAATCTAATGTTATATCTTTTTTAGACCTTAAGGTCATAGTTACTCCAGGACCATATCCAGAAAGAGCATTTATCTGAACAAATTTCGAATCTTTCTTTCTTTCAACATCTACACCATTTCTCTCATCTGTAATTTTGACTTTACACACTTTATTACTTGGAATATATTCACTTCCGCAATATAACTCTCTGCAAGATGGGACTCTAATATTTGGTGTAAAGTAACTATTTGTAGTTGGATTTACTTTATTAAAATTTTGCTCATCAAAATCTGATGAGGATCTGTTGATAGGAAAATTAAATGATGTAAAACAAGCATATAAATCTTTAAGAGATTCTAAATCAAACTTAACGTCATCTATAGAAGTTTTTGCATCTAATTTTCCATCAATCTGACCTTCATAAGAATTTCTGTTTTTAGGTAAGTAATCTCTTCCATCAGGAGAGTTCCCATTTTCAAAATCAATTTTTCTTCCATTTAAACCCCTAGAGGTATCATAGGCAAGAATTTCTTGTCTTAATACAGGATTTGCATTTACGCTTGAGGTTGATCCTTCAATATAGGATTTATTTCCATAATTGTATAAATTACTTTGCTTATCAGGAATTGGGAAGGATTTAGTAATAAAATTTTTAGCACAAAGAGGATCGGAAGGATCAACACACTGCCTTAATGTATCGATATTTGGTATTTTAGACGAACCTTGAACCAAAGACTGATTTAAATCGTACAGAGAACTTCTTAAAGGTGTTTGAACCTTTTTAAAATAATTAATTAAATTAGGACTTACATCATCCATCCTACAAGTGGATATGTTTCCGTCAGAGGAATAATCTAAAAACATTGGAACAGGAAAAGGCTCAATATCTGTACCACAATTTACTTTAATATCTAAATTTCTTTTAGAAAGAAAACTTGGAGGATTAACTCCTTTGTACGGTTCGTTATAGTTATCAATACTTAAAACCTCGCCTATTAATGGTTTCAGTTTTGCATTTTCCATTTCTTGACGATATCTATCTAAGTCATTAGTTCTTCGATTTAACTCAAATCCCGACATACCACAAATCACTGCAATATAAAATTTTGGATAAGCCTTAACATAGTCAAAATGAGTGCATTTAGTTCCAGTTTTTACGTAACCATCCGGGCAAAAGTTATTACCATATCTGGAGATTTTATCTTGGGAGAGTTGTTTGTAGTCGTTACAAGCATAAACAGTAAATTGGCCATCTTTGGAAACATCATAATAGTATAGGTTACTCAATCTTTCACCATCTCCAACAACAAATCGGGAGGAATCCCCTAAATTTGAAGCAAAATTATCAACATGTTCTGAACCCATATAAACTGCCACAACTGCACCATTTATAGGTTTATTGGTTTCTTTAGCAGTCAAAAATCCAGAAATTAAAATGTTTCCTTTGGGATTTTTAGTATCGTCTGGAAAACAATCGTCTTTATCCCCAATCATTATGCTATTTGGATCTAATAAACTAGTAGCGCCATTTCTATATCTTGTAGACCAGGTATCACCATCTGGCTTTCTATTTCCACTAGCATCTTTTTGAAATTGAGTATTATATTTTATCAAAGGCTCTACAGCATGAACCTCGATGCTTAGAGAAAAGCAAAAAAACAATACAAAAAAATAAAAAAACTTATTCCTCATTCAAAAAAATTATACAATAAAATAGACATTTTTACTGTTAAAATTATGTGGATAATATGGATAATTTTGTAGAAAAAATGATTAAAAACATAACAAAATTTGAGAATTTAGCTGCTTTAATTTTTTTTGCCTGTGCAGGTATCTATATCTACTCTAGTTATTACTTTTTTTTAATTAATAAGAATGACTATTTCAAACAAAATTTAGATCTGGTTTCTAAGATTGGTCAAAATCTAGAAAAAAATTTTAAAGAAAAAAATCTAGAATTAAAATTTGAAAATAATACTTTTACTACAAATACCCCAGAACCGATATTTCTAGAAAATTTTGAAAGTAGTGTCTCTACAAAAAAGAATTTGCTTTATATTTCAAAAAATGCAGAAGACAAGGATTTTGAGGAAAAGGACACTTTTATGATTTTAGGACCAAAAGATCTAAGAATCATGTTCGGAAACGAGCCCTTAATATACCCTATAGAAAGCATTCAGCAGTTAAAAACTGTAATTAATTTAGATGAATTATCAAAATTTAATAAAGAATTTTATTCTAGTTCGGTTTTATTTAATAATTTTGGTTTTAATATAATTCTTGTGTTTAAAAGTATCGAAATAGTATTCCTTCTATTTATTGGTAATTTTGTTCTTAATTATATAAGTTATGGAATACTCTATATTTCAGGCTATAAAGATACAAATTCCTTAAATTTAAGACCAAAATCCTTAATTGCACTAGGAATATACTTAATCATCAAAAACCTTATAAATGTATATCTTTTTGAAATCTCTTTTTTAAGCGTTTTAATGGTATTAGCCGTCTTTATTGCTATATCTGAGAAAACTAAGTTAGAAAAAAATTGAATATTTCCCTCTAATATATTAAAATAAGCAAGGTTTATTCCCCTGTAGCTCAACGGCAGAGCAGAAAGCTGTTAACTTTAAGGTTCGTGGTTCGAATCCACGCGGGGGAGCCAATTTAAAAATACCTAAATCTTTTAGCAAAATAAGTCATTATAATAAACAAAATCAGAAGAAATAAGGATAGTATCAGTCCTAGATAAAATGGCTTTGGGGTATAAATAATCTCTACTGTATTTTTTCCAGAAGGAACCATAAGCTCAATAAAAATATCTTTTTTACTATATTGAATCTCAGAATTATTAATCTTCACCAACCAGTTTGGATTGTGCTTTAGCAAAACTGTAACCAGCTGATCCTTACTGCTTTCGACCTCAAATTTTAAGTGACCTTCTTCTTTTATAATATATCTAGAATTATTAGAATTTTTTACTAAATCCAATCCCTGGTAAGGAAATGTTGTTAAAGTATTTGTCTTCTTTTCGAAATTTAATGTCTTAGCATTTGTTACTCCAAAATAATTTACTGCTTGGGTAGATGGAAGCCTATCAAATTTATGCAAGGACATGATAGTAAAAAAACCTAAATCTTTTGTTATATCTCTATACTCATCCTCTAAAAATTGACTATATCCCAATGGAGACCAACTTTTGAGGTATAAATACTCTAAACCATAAACTGGGTGCATCAAATAAAAAGTTCTTTCTTTGGAAGTTTCGTTTGGAAAATTGGGAACTTCGTAGTTTGAAATATTTTTTAATCTAAAATTATTAACATTTTTAGAAAAATAAAATAGATCACCAAAAACTATCAAACACAACAAAATCTGGATAGTAATAATATACTTATTTTTTTCTAAATTTATAAGAATGTATAAAACAGTAAACAAAATTAAAATGATTATAAGTAAAGACATTAAAAGATAAAAATACTTATTTGAAGTTAAAGTGTTTAATGAAATTATATCTCTGACAGCCCAATAACTTGCTGAAAAAGGAGTTGTTTTATAATAATATAACAAAAATAAACAAGGAAATATTAAGTAACCAGCTCTATATAAAATACCTTTTAAACTTAATTCTTTTAAGTTACTAATTAAATTTGCTACTGCAAGAGAAATTCCAAAAGAAAATAACACAACAGTTCTTTCCCAGTGTCTAAATAAGGAGACAATTGGAGTATTTTTATCAAATATTTTGTTGTACTCTAAACTAAAAAAAATTAGGAATAATAGAAGAGTTAAAAAACAATAAATAGTTATTTTATTATTTTTAAGGAAGAGCATACTGATGGTGAATAGAACAAAAGTAGTAAATCCCAAATACATGTATATTTCTGTATAGGTAAATCCGCTTTTAATTTCCTTCCCAATATACTCTTTCTGCTCTCCAAATAAATATGGGTATAAGATAAAAGTAAACATATTTGGATACATAGACCCTTGATACATGTTTACCTCAGCACTTCTCTCACTCACTTCAAATAGTTCTTTAGATGGCAATACCTGAGGCATTATTTGAATTAAAATTGCAACAGATAAAAAACCTAGGTACAAAAGAGTATATTTTGAAAAAAATCTTTTACCGGCAAATACAATAAAATATAGACCAACTCCCAAAGAAAAAATTAAGGAGGATTGAATATGACCATACAATATTGAAAAAGAGATTATTATTGATTGAAGTACTATAAATTTAATTTTTGGTTTTTCTAAATATAACTCAACTAATATTATGGCAGCTGGTAAAAGATAAAATGTTAAGATTATGTTGAAATGAATTTGATGGTTGATCATAAAAATATTAAAAAAGTAAATTAAGTTAGCAATAAAGAAACTTAAAATATTAAAATTTTTTCTTTGAAGTAGAAAAAATAAACTTAGCGATCCTACTAAATAAAAAACTATATGAAGTACTTTATAAGATAAAGTTGGTCCAAAGATTAAGATACTTAGAGCATTAATAGGGTTTAAATACCCATTTTCCGCATCAGCATAGATTGGAAAACCAGAGAGTATTCTTTCAGTCCAAAATGGAAAAGTCCCATTTTCAACAATCTTTTCGTAAAAGTAGACTCTAGAAGGTATATAAAAATATTGAGCATCACTATCCCAGAAATAAAAATCATTTAATAAAAACTTACCAAAAAAAATGACGTAGGTTAGAAAAGAAATTAAAAATGCTAAAAATATTTTTTTATATTTAAAATTTTGAATTAAATTTATAATATTCATTTATAAATATTTTACTTCTTTTTGGCCTTGAGAATAATACTTCTTCCAAACTTAGGAAAAAGATTAGCAAGAAAGAGACTTGCAAATTTACCATCGCCAGAAAAATTAATATAATCAGAGTGCCTTTCAATAGTTTCAAATCCATGCTCTTTCAATAATTTTTCTAAATCAGAAAATGTAAAATATCTTATATGCCCAGCATCCTCTTTTCTAGTTGTGTATTCCAAAATTGGATTAATTCCAAATAACAACATGAATCTCCTTCCAAAAGAAGCTACGTTTGGTGTTGAAATTACCAAGTGACCGCCTTTTTTTAGAACCTTATTTATGTTGTTTATCAAATTATCAGTATCAAATACATGCTCAATTACCTCGGTACAGACAACAACATCAAACTTTTCTTTTATATTTTCTTCCCATTTAGTACTAAGATCTATATCAAAAACTTCTATACCTAGCTTTTTAATATGTTTAATAGCATTATCAGAGGTTTCAATACATTTGACCTTATTACCCTGCTTTTTTATTAATTCTGTAATATGTCCATAACCACAACCAACATCTAAAACATTTTTATTTTTCCCAACCAATTTGACTGTCTTTATAATTCTGCCAATAAATTCTATTTTTTTAAAATGCGGGTTTTTAGAATATGTAAAATTATAAAAAGATTTATTCATAAGTAGTTATACCTTCCAAACTGTTTCATTATAACTAAATTTTTGATTTATATACCTTGCTAAAACAAATAAGTAATCAGAAAGCCTGTTTAGGTATGGAGTTATTGCTTTAATTTCCTCATGATCCAAACTATGAGACACTATTTCAACTTTTCTTGCAGCAGTCCTAATTAGGTGTACTTGTGAAGCAATCATATGTCCTCCAGGTAAAATAAAATTTGTTAATTTAGGTAAAATTTTTTCATAATTATCAATTAGATTTTCTAAATAAATAGTTTCTTTTTCAACTTCAAATTGTAATTTTGCAAAGACTGAGATGGAGCCAATAACAAATAGGTTATTTTGAATTTTCTCTAAATCTTTTACTTCTTGTGTAAAGTCTTGTGAAACAGACTGCTTTAATTGAGAAACGCACAAACCAATACTGGCATTTAATTCATCAAGTAATCCTACAAAATTAATTATCGGTGAAGTTTTATGAACCCTCTCACCATTTGCAAGCCCTGTTTGCCCTTTGTCTCCTGTCCTAGTATAAATTGACATATTTATATTTTAATATAAAATTGAATTTCTTAAGCGTCTAGCTTGAGAAATTTAACGTGAAAGAGGTACAAGGAATGAGTGCACAATTTGACTCAGCCCTACGGGCACTGGAATCGAGAGACGAAGTTCTACAACGTCACTACAAAAAAGTCGAGGAGGCAACACAAATTCTGAATGAAGGGTTTGCTGAACAAGAAACGGTGGAAGTAAGTCTGCGAAACTGCTCACACCGCTTGAAGTTTCGTTCAACAATTTCTGTTTTCATTCGTGGGGAAGATGGTGAGCTAGAGCTCTTGGCATACGATGATGTTGAGGTGAGCGATCCTAGAGGAGCAACTCAAATTGTTGAAGGTATCTTAAACAAAGTGATTGATACTTTAGGCAAATCTCTCAAGTAATTTCAGATTCCTTTTTTAGTGCGGGCACGGGGTGCCCGCACTGAAAACAACTTTAAATTCTAATTTTGGCAGCTTATTTTATCTGAAATTCTATATAAAATATTTTGATTTGAAAAATTATTTCCAGTATTTATTACTGTATAAAAAATATTTCCATAACTATCAACTTGATCAATATCTTTAAATTCAATTATCTTCTCAAGGTTTTTATTTAAAAAAATTAACTTCTTTTCAGAATCCTTATCTACATTGTAAAAATAGATAAAATAATTAGCACCATAACTTCTCAAAATTTCTAAACCTCTACAGGTAAAAGCAATTTCATTGTAAAAATCATCTTTTAAAATCTTATTTGAATTAAATAAATGATCTTTCTCTAAATCTATTAACTCTAATCTATGATCTTTTGACCAAAAATACCCTTCGACGTATTTACCTCTAGGAAGAATTGCTAATTTACTATCCTTAGTTGAATTTTCTTTTAAGTATTTATAAACTTCAGGGATTTGACTAATATCAGTAAATTTAAATGGTATAAAAAATTCAGACAATGAAATTACTACTAAAAATAATACAACTACAAAAGAATAGATTTTTTTGATTCCAATTTCAGTAAATTTTTCCAAAATAAATTTATATCCAAATCCTGTAAAAACTAACTGAATCATAAGAATTAAGATTCCCAACCTTGCAGTAACCCTAAACATTGGAAAAAACTCTGCAATCAAAAAGCTAGGAAAATAAACTCTAAAATTTGAAATATCTAAATACGGAGGCATTGTGAATAAAATTAATATAATTCCTGTAAGTCCAAGAATCATTATTTGAGTATAGTTTTCAATTTTTTCTTTATTTTTTCTTAAATATAAAAAGCCAACTATAGCTAAAATAAAATTAACTATTCCCAAGTATGAGGAAGAATGCTCACTCTTAAAATAATTTTTAGCTAAAAAACTTCCCCAGTTATTTTCCAAATAATATAGAACAGATTTTGAGTATTCTCCATAAAAAGGATTATCAGTAGAAGGCAAAAAGTAATACCAAGGCCTAGATGAAAAAATAAAAAAGTCATCAATTGATCTCTTTAGCACAAAAGAAGTATCGGCAGAAGAGGAGTCACTTATAAAGTTTGCTTGGATAAAATTATAATTAACAAGAAGTATTGGAATTAAAACTGAAAAATATAAGACAAATAATTTTAATAAAGTATCTTTTAAGAAATTTAAATTAAATCTGGTTTTATAAAATTGAACCAAATAATTTAATCCTAAAAATATTATAGAAAATAATAATCCAAAAAAGCTTAAATAATTTGAAATTAAAGAAGTAATTCCAAAAGCAATACCTGCCAGAAAAAAATAAATTAATTTTGTTTTTTCTTGAGATAACTTTAAAGATATTAAAATAAATATAGGAAGTATCCAAACATTAATTAATGCCAGGTGATTTTGAGATTTATAAAGTAAATATGGAGAAAAGGATACAAGAAAAGTAAGAAGTATTGAAATAAAGTATGATGAAAAAAAACTTTTAAAGAATTTATATATAAAAAAAAGATTTAATATAATAAGAAAACCAATAAAATAATTGAACAATTTAAAAGATATAAAATAATCTGACAATAAAAAATAAATTTTAAAAAAAATAAATTCAGATGACTTCTCTAAACTAAAAAATTTAAAACTTGTTATTAGTAAACCAGCACTGTCTTCTAAGAAACCATAAATCATATAGTTTTATTATATAGAAATTTACCAGCAATAAAACCTATACCTCCAACAAAACTCTCTAATAGAATTAAAGTAACCAAAGAAAAACTTGATTTCAAATCTTTAAACCATAGTCTCCAGTGTCTGTAAAATTGAGGCCTTAAAAAATAAATAAACCTTGGATTAAACACCCCTCCTTTAGATTTTTTGACAAATTTATGAGACTTACTAGCGTAATAAAATTTCTTCCTTAAAATATGTTGCAAACCATAATCACCTTCGTTATGAAACACTCTTTTGGAAGTTAAGAATTTTTTAGGATATTTTTCATAAATTCTATCAGGTAAATCCCAGTCTTCAGTCCCAGTTTGATTTTCATCAAATCCACCAAATTCCAAAAATACTTGCTTATCAAACCACCTAGGAGCCAGATCAAAATCTTCTGGTTGAGTATAAAACTCAAGCTCAAGCTTTTTGGCCCTAGACCAGATAGACTCACCAACTGGTTCTTCTTTCATTGTCAAACATCTAAGATCGCTATCTGATTCGGCTTTTACAAAAAGCTCTTGTAAGATACCCTGCTCCAAAATCATATCTGCATCAAGAATCAGAACATACTTTCCTTGAGATTTTGAGACCCCAAAGTTTCTTTGAGCACTTCTCTCAGGGCCTTTATTTAAAACTAAGACTTCGTACTCACTAGCAATTTTTTTTGTTTTATCAGTAGAGTAATTATCAACAACTATTACCTCATAGTCATTAAAGTCTTGTTTCTTTATTGATTCCAAAAGATTTCCAAGATTTTTTTCTTCATTTTTAGTAGTAATTACAATAGATAAACTTTTCATAACTTACATTTGAGTAAATATATTATATATTTAAATTATGGATAAATATGTAAATAACATCGAAAAATTAACATTAGAAAATAACTTCTTTAGGCAAGTAATTTTGACAACCGAAAACCAACAACTGGTTGTCATGTCTCTAAAACCCTCAGAAGATATAGGATTAGAAGTCCACAATCTTGACCAATTTATAAAAATTGAAGAGGGAAGTGGAACTGCCATTTTAAATGGAGAAGAAATTCCATTTGGTCCTGGCTTTTCAATAAATATACCTAAAGGAGTAAATCACAATATAATCAATAACTCTTCAACAGACTATATAAAATTATATACAATCTATTCACCAGCAAATCATAAGGAAGGAACTATTCATATTACTAAAGAAGATGCAATAAAAGATGAGTACGATATTCCAGAGAAGAATCTATTAAATAAAGAAGATCTCTCCTTTTAGTTTTCTCACAAATAGTATAATTAGTATATGCAAGAAATAATAAGTCTTTATTTGAATCAACTAATTCTCTCATTATTAGTTACTTTAAATACAACTGCTCAAGACGTACTTCCAACAAATTCAATTAATTTTGTCGAAGAAGGAACAGTAATAAGAGTAGTAGACGGAGATACAATCGAAGTATACGAAAACAAAAAAATAGAAAAAATAAGACTTATTGGGGTTAATACTCCTGAGACTGTTGATCCAAGAAAAGACGTCCAATGTTACGGATTAGAAGCTTCTATGTTTCTTAAAAAAGAATTAGAGGGAAATCAAGTAGCTCTTGAATCAGATATTTCACAAACAGAAAAGGATACTTACGGAAGATTATTAAGATACGTTTACTTGAAAGGTACAAATATTAATAAGAAAATAATCGAGGAAGGATATGGATTTGAATATACCTATAAAACACCATATAAATTCCAAAAAGAATTTAAAGAAGCAGAAGAAAATGCAAAAAAAGATGAAAAGGGTTTGTGGAATAAATCAAACTGCAATTACTAATTAAATTTTCTTTTAGTATTCAAATAATCAATAACTACACCAGCAGCAACAGTTACATTTAAAGAATGATAAAAACTCTCTTTGGATTTTATTTCTAAAATATGTTTTGAGGCATCTAAAATATTTTGGGAAACACCCAAAACTTCATTTCCAAGAACATAAACTTGAGAATTAAGTTTTGGTTGAAATTTATGCAAATTTTCACTTTTCTTATCTTGCTCGATTGAAACTATTTCAATACCATTCTCATAACAATATTTGATAAACTCTTCTCTTCCCTCGAAATATTTGAAATTAAGTAAATCTATAGCAGTCATGGAAGTTTTTCTAATTTTAGGATGGATCTCAAAAGTATCTCCTTTTTTTACAATACCAGTGTAGCCAATGAGAATAATATTTCTAACTCCGTAAAAAGAACAGGTTCTTAAAATAGATCCAACATTGTAAAGACTTCTAATATTATCTAAAGCTATTATCATGTTGATATAATACCAATATGATTAAACCAATTAAAGACTTAGGTCAAAATTTTTTAAGAAATGATAAGGTTATAAGAGAATTTATTGAAAAAATTCAAATATCTGACCAAGATTCAATCTTTGAAATAGGACCTGGGGAAGGAGTAATCACTAAAGAAATATTAAAAACAAATAGAGAATTTAAACTAACTGCCATAGATATCGACGAAAGAAGTATAGAGGAACTTGCTAAACTACATGACACAAGATTTAAATTAGTTCATCAAGATATTTTAAATTTTATTCCAACAATTGAGGATACCAATTTCAAAATTGTAGGTGCAATTCCTTACAACATAACTTCTCCAATAGTTCATAAAATTATAGAGAAAGATAATCTACCAATAAAAATTGTTTTGATAATTCAGGATGAAGTTGCAAAAAAATTTAGTAATCTTCAAAAAAATTCTTATTTCAGTTTTTACTTAGGATATTTTTATAAAATTAATTACATACAAAAAATTTCAAGAAATGATTTTTATCCAATTCCAAATGTTGATAGCGCACTTATTACTTTTGATTTAAAAGAAAATATTAAAAAAATCGAAAAAATAAAATTTAGTAACTTTTTGCATAAGGTTTTTAGAAGTCCTAGAAAAAAAATTAATAAAGTATTTGATATACAAACTCTTGAAGAATTAAATATCTCACCTGATATTAGACCAGAAGATTTGAGTTTAGATGAAGTTTTAAATTTATTTGAAAAAGAAATTAAAAATTAAACGGTTGCTTCGGGGTTTCAAAAAATTTGGCTGCTTTTTTGAAACCCCGAAACTTCCTCTCTGCACGACCCACTATTTGAGTCTTCTTGATTATACCACCTATTTATCTTGATTTATGTAATAAAAATAAGATAATTAGATTATGAATGAAAATATAAATAAAAATTACCAATATTCAATAATTACAATTTTAGTTCTTTTTTTAGGTCTTACATCTTTTGCGGTTTATAACTACTTCAACAACTCAGTATCCTCAAATCAAATAACTGTTTCAGGAACATTTTCTAAAGATATTAATAATCAAATAGCTACATTTACAATCAATACAAATGGGGAAGATGAAAGCAAGGAAAAAGCAGAAAGTATTAACTCTGAAAAAATTAAAAAAGTCAAAGAAGTTTTAAACCAATTTTCATTAGATGAAAAAGATATTACAACTCAAAATTACTCATCTTATAGAAAAATAGAATATTACACCGAAGGAGGTGTACAAAAATCGAGAGAAACTACTTGGATATTTAATCAATCACTAAGAGTAACAATTAGAGATGTAAAAATTGTTAATGAAATAGTTAGATCATTAAATTCTACCGAATCAGAAATTATTGGACCAAGTTATTCATTAGATATAGTAGATATTGATGACAAAGAAGTGTATGTGAAAGCATTTGAAAAAGCTAAAGAAAAAGCTGAAAACCTAGCAAATTCGTCGGGAAGAAAGCTTGGTAGAGTAGTAAATATAGTTGAATCAAACTCATCAACTCCGGATTTTTACCCAGTACCAATGCTTTCTAGACAAGCTGGAGGAGGCGGGGGACCAGATATACCTGCAGGATCTTCAAAAATTTCAAAAACATTAATTGTAATTTTTGAATTGAAATAAAATGAATCCTCACCTAGTTCAAACTAAAGATTGGTCAGATTTTAAAAATATTTATGGAACAATCTCAACAAATTGTGAAAACACATATTTTACTCTACATAGAATACCAATTATAAATAAATACTATGCATATTGCCCAAAGGTAAACCCATTTGAAATTGATTTCAAAAAGTTAAGAAAAAAATTAAAAGAAGAAAAGGTTATTGCAATTAACTTTGATAGACCAAATGTTTATCAAGAAACAAAAGAAGCTTTTGATGCAAGTAAATTATTTGAAAACAACGGATGTATTCCTGCATTTAAAGATACCTACCCACCAGCAACAATATTTCTCGACATAACAAAAAACTCAGACGACTTAATGAAAAATTTTAATACTAAGCATAGATACAATATCAATGTTGCAAAAAGAAAAAACCTTGTAGTTAAATTTGATATAAACGAAGAAACAATAGAAGAATTTTTCTTTTTGCAAAAGCTCACATCTAAAAGACAAGGCTATCACACCAAACCAAAATCTTACTTTGAAACCTTAATCAAATTTTATAATAAGAAAAATAAATGCTTACTTTCAAATGTGTATTACGAAAACGAACCAATTGCTTCATGGATTTTTATTCTAGAAGGAGATACCGCTTACTACCTATATGGAGGAATGAATGAAAATTTTAGCTCACTAAAGCCTGCCAATCTTTTAGTTTGGGAATCTATCTTAGAGCTTCAAAAGAGAGGTATTAAAACCTTAGATTTTTTTGGAGCTAGTGAAGATTTAAATAATGAAAAAGATCCATACTATGGATTTTCTATATTCAAAATAAGATTTGGAGGAAAGCATTTTAAATATATCAAATCATATGATCTTGTTATTGATTCTTTTTCATACAATCTTTTTAATTTTGCGCAAAAATTAAGATGGTTTATATTGAATATTATGAATAAATTATGATAAAATACTAAAATGAACAAATATAAAAAATTACAAGAATTAAGCAAACATATTTTCTCTACAAAAAACGTTATACTAAGTGAAATTAAAGGAAAAAAAAATTTAATATTAGATGTTGGATGTAATGAAGGTTTTTTTGGGAAACACGATACTGAAAAAAGTAACATTTATTATGGTCTTGACATAGATTTTGAATCCTTAGAAGAAGCTAAAAAATACTATAAGGAAGTAGATTTTTATAATTTAAATGATTTAAAAGAACTAAAATTTGGAAATATAAAATTTGATTATATTTTATTTGCCGATGTTCTTGAACATATTATCAACCCAAAAGAAACTATAGAATTTTTTTGTAATAAATACTTAAAAGAAAATGGAAAAATTATAATTTCATTGCCTAATATTGCTAATTGGCAAACAAGATTTGGTCTATTATTTGGTAATTTTGACTATACGGATATAGGCATTCTAGACAACACCCATTTAAAATTATATACTTACAAAAGCTCAAGAAAATTAATAAATGATTCAGGACTGGACTTGAAAAAAGAGCTTTTTGGAGCTACTTTTTTTGGATATATAATAAAAATATTGCCATTCACAAGAAATTTATTAAGCACAAATATTATTACAGTATCTCAAAAAAAATGAAAAATAATAAGTTAGTTAGCATTATTATAGTTAATTATAACGGATCTAAAATAATAAAAGATTGCCTAGATTCAATTACAAACCAATCTTATTCAAATTTTGAAGTGATAGTTGTAGATAATAACTCTACTGATGAAAGTACTAAAATTATTAAGAAAAATTATCCAAATATTAAACTAATAGAACTAAAAAATAACTTAGGATTCACAGGAGGAAATAATATTGGTTACAAAAATTCAAATGGAGAAAATATTATTTTATTGAATAATGATACTAAAGTAGAACACGACTATATAGAAAAGTTTATAAAGGTATTTAACGATTTTCCAAATTGCGGGATTGCCCAATCAAAAATTGTTTTGTATGATTTTCCTCAAAAGCTAGACTGTGCAGGATCCTTTTGGACATTTTCAACTTATATGTATCACTTTGGCTATCGAGAAAAATCAATTGATAAAATTTACAATGAACCATATAAAATTTTTTCAGTAAAAGGAGCATCGATGATAATAAAAAAAGAAGTTATAGAAAAAATTGGTTTATTTGATGAGGAACTCTGGCACTACTATGAAGACACAGACCTATGTCACAGAGCGATTAATGCAGGTTATGATATATACTACTACCCATTTGCAGTTTGCTATCACAAAGAAGGGTACTCAAGAAAACAACTTAATCAAGAAACAAAAATACTTTTCACTAATACTAAAAATAAACTCTACTCTTTTTCAAAAAATTTTGAATTTCCAGACGTTATTATAGTAATATTTAAACACTTGATTATGTTAAATATTTACTGCATAATACTATTTTCAAAAGGTCACTTTTCAAAAATCTTTACTATATTAAAAGCAATATTATATTTTTTCTATAGACTCCCTTCATACTTAATAAATAGAAAAAAAAATAAATACAAGGGAAAAGAATCTATACTACCTACAAAAAAGAAATTTATACTACACTTTGTTAAAATTTATAAAAACTTTGTGTAATTTATAAAAATTTTATGAAAAATATATTAAATATTAATATTCTCTTTAAAATTTTTTTTGTTTTTATTTCTTTAATATTCTATCTTTACTTTAAAACTTATTTTCAAACTGGTATGGGAGGAGATGACTCAAAAATATACATGTTTTATCCAAATGTTTTCTATGATAAAGTTTCTTCAAACCTTAGATTTAGTCAATTTGAAGGAAGCAATCCTCAAACATTCTATATAAACACAACTTATATACTTTCATTCTTAAATAAAATAGGGGCTACACCTAATGATTTGTACTTCTTAATTTTTTATATTTCTTTTATTTTTACATATAAAACTTTAAAAATAATAACTATCAATGTATTTAAAAAAACATTTAAAAATAGTTTTTTTTTACTAATAATTTCTTTAATTTACCCAATTAACATTTTAAATTTATCATTTATAGTAGATAACCACTATTCAAGTATCTTTTCAATCCTTGCAACACCCATTCTATTTTTTGTATTTTTTAGGATTTTATTTAATCGCTTAAAATTTTTTGAAATACTTATCTTAAGCCTATACTTAACATCCATCTCTGTTTATTTTGGAACTCTTATTTTTCCATTTGTAAATGTGATTATACTTCTAGCTTTCTTTATTTTATATATTATTTACAATATTAAAGATCTAAAATTCATAATTAAAAATTTTATTCTTTTAGTATTTTCATTTTCAATCATAAATTTAAATTGGCTATATGATTTAGCAAATCCTAGAAATCAAGAATCAAGAACTTTTTCAGCATTTGAAAATTTTTATTTAGATTTAAGCAATCACTTAGATTTTTATAGATCTATAAAATTAATTTACAATTTATTTCTTTCAAACATTAATTTAAATGACGCTACTAATACTTTAGTTAATTCTTTATTTTTACTATTTACAGCATTAATAGTCTACTCTATATATAATTTATTAAAAAATAACAACAAAATAGACAGATCTACTTTCTACCCATATATTTTTATATTTTTTATAGCAGGATTTCTTCAAACAATATCTTTAACTAAAATAGGTTCATTAATTTTTTTAAAAATGAGCGAAATTCTTAACGTGCTTTACACTCTTAGAAATTTTCCAAATAAGGTTTCTCCAACATTTTCCCTTATTGTTTTAGTCGTAATAAGCTTATCATATTACAGAAATTTAACTATAGAATATTCTAAATATTTAAAATATTTTATAGTGTCAGTTACACTTTTTTACTTATATATTTCAGTAATTACATTCAATAGCTACAATTTTAAAGAAATTAAAACAACTGATTTAATCAGTTCTGAAAAATTTCCACCGGAATTTTTTGAATTAGTAGAATATATAAATAATCAAAAATATGAAAGGATATCTTACCTACCTATATCTGAAGCATATAGTTCAGCAATATCAAACTCAAATAAAAACGATATCTATATTGGAATTTCCCCAATTTGGGTTTTCACAGGAACAGATGACATAAACGGTTATTTTTTAACAGAGAAAATAATTAAAAACAATTTATTAGATTATAAAAACAGCATAAATAAATCATTAATAACTGAAGACATAGAATCATACAAAAAAATAATGATGTATCTAGGATCAGAAGCAATTGTTACTAACGAGAAAATAGATCCAGAAATTCTATATAAACACCCTTGGTATAAAGATTATGGAATAAATTATAATAATATTTTCTCAGAACTAAAAAAAAATAAAAATCAGGATTTTAAATCAAGTAATGGCATGTTTTATGTATATAAATTAGATAGTAAAATAATTAGCTTTAAAGATAAAATAAGCACAATTAATGCAATAAATAAAAATTTATCAATTGATAAAAATACTCTATATTTAAAAAAAAATGAGTATTTGAATGTAAATAATTTCCAAATGCCAAAAAATGTGTCTGTAAACAAAATAGATAACAACGGTTATAAAATAAATTTGGAATTAGAAGATTCTTCAAGACCAATTATCTTGCAACTCTCTAAATTAAATGACGAGAGATGGACTTTAGATGGACAAAATATAAAAAAACAAACTAAAGTTAATTCGAAAGAACTTTTTAATTGGTGGGTTATTTTTCCTGATTCAGAAAAATTAAACCTAACGCTAATCTACGAAGATAAGTTTAGAGTATATTTAAATAATTTAAGCAAGTTTTCTCTAATAATCTCTTTAGTTTACGTAATTATAAATTATACAATTATTTTATTTAATAAGAAAATATCCGATAAGAATAATTAGACCATATATTAAATGTATTTCCTATAAATTTGTCTCTCTTTAGAGTATTTAAATTTTCAGTAATATTTGAGTTATCAAAAGAAACATCTTTTTTATCCGATACAAAATAATTTGTAATTTCAGTATCTGGATTTAGAGTAGAGGAAACATAGTAATAAAAGTTATTTTTCACAGTAATTTCTTTAAAGTTTACTATAGATTCTTTGTCTTCTAATTCAAATTTAAGAGAGTTAACAAATCTTAAGTCTATACCTAATAACTCAAGCATAAAATTATTTTGGGATACAACTTCAACTGGAAGCTTAAATGTATATCTCTGACTTTCAGAATTACATCCTAGAATATTACCAAGTATAAATTCAGTATTTTTAAATGAAGTTCCCTCAAAGTAGTAAATTTTTACTTTAAAAGTATTTGTAGTTTTGTAGGAGCAATTTAAATCAGTAATTAATGTTACTTGAGACAAGTTATCCTCAGGCAGATTTACAAAAAATAACTTCTGACCACTAGAAGACTCTAAATTTTTAATTGTATCTGTATTACTTAGAAGCCCTCTAACTAATCTTTCATAAGTCTTAGAAACAACTAGGTAATTAGAATTTGAATCATCAAATTTTGAAATGTTTTTATTAGAATACTTACTATAGTTAGGGTGGTATATTAAGAACTCATCCACAAATAACGGGTAGTTTATTTTGTATTCACTCAAATTATTAAATAAAACATTTTCTGAAGTTTGTTTTTTATAAGGTAAAGAAACAATTTTGTCAGGTACTCCAATTAGATTTTCAAATTTATAAGAAGTCCTTAAAGAGAAATTCTGATAGTAAAAAACTCCCAAAGATAAAATAATAACGGAAGATACAATTATAATTTTTTCTCTAAGTGAAAATAATATAAATAAATCTGTTTTTTGCTTATATAGCAAAATACCAATGAATAAATTAAATAAAAGTATATACAATAGAAATTCAAAGCTAAAAAATTTATTAAAACTTATAAAGAGTAAAGTAGTTAAAATATTAGGAATTATAAATGTATATTTTATTGCTTCTTGATTGACAGAATATTCCTTAACTTTACTAAACAAATTTTTAATCACCTCAACCAAATAATCAAATCTAGATACCAGTATCAAAAAAATTATAAAATATGTATAGCTATAAAAAATTACATTATCATAATTCCATTTTGATAACTCACCAAATAAATTAAATTCGAGGATATTTAAAACCATCTGTTTTAAAAAGACAGTTTTGGATCCTATGTAAGACGGAATAAATTGAAGAAAAAGAATTATATAGAAAGTTATTGAAGAGATAAAAAATAATTTTAAATACCTATTTTTAGAAAAGGAGCCAAAAATAAAATCTTCTAGTAAGTTAAAAGCGATATTAAAATTTAAATTTTTATAGTTATTTCTTAAATAAATAATTATTTTTCCTACAAAAAGGGCAAAAAATATTGTAACAATTGAATAGATAAATAACTCTAAAGATGTACTTTTTAAATAATCATCCAAATTTTGAGAAAAAGTTTTTTCTGTAATATTTGGGTTATCTACTGAAACCTTACTGGATTTATTTATTGATGAAAGATAATCTGTAATTAAATTAATTTTAAAATTATTTTCAAATGAACTTGAAGGAATCACAAAGATTGTACTAGAACCTTCATTACTTGTATAACTTGAAATAATTACCTTTTCATCATTTTTAGCATCATCTAAAACTACTTGTTCGTATCTAAAGTTTTTTGGATTTAAATTTTCTACTTTGTTGTTTGAGCATTTAAACAAACTAGCTTCTTCATAATCTGAATTACAAACAAAAAACAAAATTTTGTATTCTAACTCTTGAGTAAACTTAGAAAAAAAACTATTTGGTAGCGAGTAGGTCTCAACAAAAGCATTCTTATTTGTCTTAATCAATCTAGTTGTTGAATCAAAGTTTATAGAATTAGAAGTAAAATTATCAGTTTTAAAACCTGAATTATTTATAACTTTTAAAAACACTTCGGTATCTCCCGATTTGGCACCGGAAGTCAAAAACAGTACCCCAATAAGAAATATAAAAAAACTAGCTTTTAATAAATTTTTCATATAAAACGTCCTTTACAAAACCTAATACCAAAAATAAAAATGCAATTGAAGCAAATATTTCAGCAACATCGTCTAATTTGAATTTTAAGAAAAAAGGAGTCAAAATTAAAAAAAGGATAGCAAATAGGTAGTTGTAGACTCTATTAGAATAAAAAGATAGTAAAAAACAAAACAGTATAAAAAGTGATGTTAAAAAATAAATTATTGATATTGGTCCGATTTTATAAAATATAAATCCTAGTATAGACGAAGAGATTATTAAGAAAGATCCAAAAACAATATTTCTAGGCAATCTTACAAACAAAACTGTAACCAGCCAAATTATAGATAAAATAGACAAAATATAACCTAAATACATAGTGTAATTAAACCATTTTTTAGCAAATTTTCAAATAAAACTAATCTTTAATAGCACTAGGGCAAATGTCTTTAAAATCGCAAAACATGCAAGCTTTTTGAGATGGCTTGGCTTTAAAATCTTTATTTCTAATACCTGTAAAAACTTCTTTTACTTCAGAACTTAATCTCTCAAAGTCTTTCTCATTTCTCTCGGTAGTTATGTTTTGATCATGCTCGATATAAAAATAAGTTAATTTTACATTTTGAAAATTAAAAAATTCCTTGGCTGCTTCAGCATATAAAGTCAACTGGTCGTCATTCCTGATATCTTTTTCAGATTTTGTCTCCCCAGTTTTGTAATCTATTATTTCATAAGAACCGTCTTCATTTAGATCTATCCTGTCTATCTTTCCAGAAACAGGTACTCCATTTAATTCAAACTTAAACATCTTTTCTATCACAACCGGCTTAATCTTCAAATGATGGTATTTTTCATAATATTTGGTGAGAATTTCTTGTCCATTTTTATAATAGTCAATTTGATTATCCCTATCTTCATAACCAAAAGGTTGAAATTTCACTTTATAGATTTCTAAAAGCTCATCTAAAGAAATATCTCTATTTAATTTAATTAAATGATACTCCTTTAAAACCTCATGAATTGTATTTCCAAAACTTAATGCCTTTGATTGTTTAGTTGGAAAGTTCAATATATATTGGTATTTATATTTCAGAGGACAGCTTTTATAAGATGTTAGTGCAGTGAACGATAAACTTTTCGGTAAATACTCGTTGTCAATTTGATTTATTTTTTTTCTATAATCACTATCTGCACCAAATAAAGTTGCTTGTTCAATCTCTTCTACTTTACCTTCACTAGAAGATTCAATTCTAGTAATATCTAATCGGCACTCATCAATAAAAGTTGATTTACTTCTATCTCTTTTTCCATATGTGTCTGCAAACGTTAGATGCAGATATTTTTTTGCTCTTGTTACTCCAACATAAAACAATCTTCTTTCCTCTTGTAAAAAATAGTCTTCCTTAGGAAGAATTTCTTTTTCTTCAATTAATTCGTCAGGAAGTGAAAAACCATAATTTCTATCTTGAGAAGGAAACCTTCCGTTGATTAAAGAGGGTATGAAAACAGCTTCAAATTCAAGCCCTTTACTAGAGTGAACCGTAAGAATATTTATAGTATCAACATCCTCAATCTCTGCTTGAGCAGGGTTGTCCCCAGCTTCAATTATTAAATTAAAATAATCTAAAAATTCTAATAAATTTGGAATCACACCATTGTCCTGAAACATAGAAAGCTCTATATTTTGAACTCTTTTTAAAAATAAATCTAAATTTTTGACAGCCAAATCATTTTCGATTGTTTCTTCTGCAAAAAACTTATTTAAGTAATTAATCTCTTTTAGTAAAGTAAAAATAAGTTCTGAAGGCTGAAATTTAGGTAACTTTCTTTGATAATCTTTTATTGTATTTACAAATTTAGTCAAATTCTTATCGAATTTATAATTTTCGCATTCATTCCAAAGTAATGTTTTTTTATCTCTGGATAGATTTAATAATTTGTAAATTGTATCAACATCAATATTTAAAGAATCTATAAATAAACATTTAAATAAATTGGAATTGTCAGAAGTATTTACGAGTAAATTAAGTAAACAAATTACTAAATTAATTTCCTCTCTTTCATATAGACCTCTATTTCCATAAAACTGATACGGAAGACCGGCTTTTCTAAGTGCCATAATAAAAGGCTCTAAGTGAGAATTTGCCCTACCTAAAATAGCGATATCTTTAAAACCTATCTCTCCGGTAGATAGTAATTTTTGAATTTCATTTACAACATAATTAACTTCAGTTTCCAAGTCAGGAGTGCTAATAATTTTTATATTTTCTTCCTTGGTAGATTTTTTATTAGCAAATAACTTTTTTGAAATACCAAGAGTTGATTCAAGAGTATAAGGATTGTTATTTTGAATCACTTTATAAGAAACATCTAAAATTTCTTGAACGGATCGGTAATTTTGATTTAGAGTAACAATTTTTGGATCATCAAAATCTTTTTTAAATTCTAAAATGTTTGAAATAGCTGCACCTCTAAATTTGTAAATTGACTGACTATCGTCACCTACAACTACTAAGCTTCTTTGCGCTAATGTTTCTTTTGCACAAAGAAGCTTTATTATTTCATATTGAGTGTAGTTTGTGTCTTGAAACTCATCGACTAAAACATGTTTAAATCTTTTTTGATATTTCTCCAATACATATGGTTTTGATTTAAATAACTCGTAAACAAAAGTAATCAAATCACCAAAATCCATTTTCGAATCTCTTAATTTTATGTCTTTGTAATGATCAAAAATTAGTGCTGCTTCTTGCCACTTTATTCTTTCTTTTTCTTCTTCCAAAGATAAAGAATAATTAATCAAATCCTTTGAAGATACGTTTTCATCGGTACATTTTGAAAATAATTTAAGCAGATCATTTATATATTTACTTGGATTATTTTTTGGTCTTAACTCTTTTAAATTAATTTTATAAATTTCTTTTCTCAGAAGCATCCACTGTTCTGCATCTGTAATAAGTTTGAAATTTGTATTCAAACCCATTTCATGTCCATCTTCCTTTAAAACATCCAAACAAAAGGAGTGATAAGTGCAAATTTTTGGTTCATAATATCCAAGAGGCATTTTTTCATCAAGTCTTTCCACCATCTCTCTTGAGGCTTTTTCAGTAAAAGTTACTGCCAAAATGCTTTGTGGTTCGACATTTTTATTGTTAATTAAGTGAACAATTCTTTCAGTAATCAATGAAGTTTTTCCAGTACCTGCTCCTGCAACAACAAGTAAAGATCCGTACTCGTGGTTAATTGCTTCTAATTGATTTGGATTTAATTTTGACATAACAACTTATTAACTTTCAATAAGCTTGGTATCAGTCTCACCAACACCTTCAATCTCATGCATTTTTTCGATTTTGCCAAATAACTTACCATACTTATTCTTGACGTTATCCATTGATTTAGCGCTTCTTACGATGTGCCCTTCAAGAGTCTCAAGTTCTTCATTAAATTTATTTCCTTCAACAATAAGCCCGTCTAGAGACTTTAAAATCTCATTAGCAGACTTGTTAAGCTGGGATTGTTTATAGGCAATTAGTATAGTTTTTAACAAAAAGGTGATGGTGTTTGGGGATGACATAACAACCTTCTTTTTATTTGAATATTCAATTATTTTTTGATTATTAGTAATGAGTTCGTAGTAAATAGACTCTGATGGAACATACATCACAGCCTGATCAGTAGTACCTTCATCTGGAAGGATATATTTACTTGCAATCTCATCTATCCTTTTTTCGACATCTTTTGTGAAAATCTTTCTGTAAGTTTCTCTATCTTTGTCGTTGTCCGAATTACTCATAGCTTGGTAATTTTCCATTGAAAACTTTGAATCGATTGGAATAATCCCATTTGATGAAAAAATCACAGCATCACATATAGCTCCGTTTTTAAATTTGTATTGAACTTCATAAAATTCTTTTGGAAGGGAATCAGAAAGAATATCGTACAAAAATTGCTCGCCAAGACCACCTCTTAGTTTTGGTGATTTTAAGACATTCGATAGATCCTTCATATCTTTTCCAAATTCTTCAATAGATCCTAATTGTTTTTGAACACCTCCAATAACTTTTGAAGCATTATCAAGTCTTTCCCACAAAACTTTTGATTGATTTTGCATGGCTTCATTTTGTTCTTTAAGTTTTCTCTCCATACTCTCAGAAGTTTTTTCCATACTTCCTTTCATATCTTTCATCCATTCCAGAATTACTTGAATTTGTTTGTCTTGAGAATCGTCTTTTTTATTGTTTAAATTGATATAAAGTAAATATCCAACACCACCTAGTAAAATTAGTATTAAAATAATTAAAAGGATTTCAATCATGAAGAATATACTATCAAAAATACCGAGTTTTATCTACTCATTAATAGTTCTTTGCGTTATTTTAATTACCCTTATTTCCTATATTTTAAATAATTTAGAACCAGAGTCTCACTCATCTAAAATCATTTTTACTTTAATAATTTTTCTGACAACACTCCTCTTTATCCCCACATCAAAAACTATTTTTTTAGTATTTGAAGAAGAAAACACAGATTTAAGAGCTAGATTTAGATACTTTTTTGGTGAAAATGTTTTTTTTAGTCTTTTTTTTTCAATCTTATTTCTATTTAAAACATACGAATTAATAAATTTTTCTAGCCTTTTAACGGTTATATTTTTGTATATTATTGTTTCTTTTATCTACAAAAAACTTAGAAAACCTCGAAGAATCAAGAGAATTTAAGGTATAATTAACAAGTGAAATACATAATAACTACAGCTATAGACTATACTAACGATACTATCCACTTAGGGCATGCCTATCAAAAAGTTCTTGCAGATAGTTATGTAAGATTCTTAAGACAAACAAAAGGCCCTCAAAATGTAAAATTTGTGACCGGAACCGATGAATTCGGTCAAAAAGTAGAAAAAGAAGCAAAAAGTAAGGGAATCGAGACAAAAACTTTTGTAGACGAAATTTCAAAAAGAGACCAAGAAGAACAGGACTCCTTACAAGTCTCTTATGATAGATTTATTAGAACTACAGACTTAGATCATCAGGTTACTGCACAAGAATTTTTTAAGAAATCCTATGAAAACGGATTTATTTATGAAGGAGAATTTCAGGGAAAATATTGTGAAGGATGTGAGGAGTACAAAACCGACAAAAACTTATTAGAAGACAAATGTCCTTTGCATCCAAATAAAGAAATAATTATAACTACCGAAAAGAATTATTTTTTTAAATGGAGTTATTTTAGAGATTTTCTAAAAAAACATTTTGATCAAAATCAAGAATTTGTCTTACCAAAATCTAAATTTAATGAAATGTATGCTTTAATTGACGAGATAGAAGATATTCCCGTAACAAGAAGAAAAGAAAATTTAAACTGGGGAATAGAATGTCCTATAGATTCAAACCACGTTATCTATGTGTGGTTTGACGCTCTTATTAATTATTACACTTTTGCCAAAAATCAATGGAACGATGAAGATACTAAAATTGTACATTTTCTAGGTAAAGATAATGCCAAATTTCATGCGTTACTATGGCCAGCAATGCTTAAATCTGTCGATCTTAAAATACCTTCAACAATCTATGTAAATTCATTTTTATCATTAAATGGACAAAAAATTTCAAAATCACTTGGAAATATAATTAGACCTTCAGAATTAGTAGGTAAATATAGCTCAGATGCAATTAGATACTATTTATTAAAATTTGGCCCTATCGTGGATGATTCAGATTTTTCAGAGAGCCATTTAATTGACATCTACAACGGTGAACTAGCTAATGGAATTGGAAACACTCTTTCTAGAGTTTTTTCTCTAGCTAAAAAAAATAATATAATTTTTGAAATTCCAAAATCAATTCCTATCTCACTAGATTCTGATTTTGATAACTTTAGACCAGACAAAGCTCTGGAAGTAATTTTTGAAAAAATTTCTGAAATTAATAAAAATATAAATTTAAATGAAGTATGGAAAATTAACGATAAAGAACTTCTTACAAAATATATTAAAGAATACTTGAATCAACTTTATTTTATAACTATTAATTTAAAACCTTTTATACCTAATACTTGTGAAAAAATTATTGAATCAATGGAAAACAATTTTGTTGTGACAAATTTTTTTCCTAGAATAGAGAAGAAGGATTGATGATTTTTAAATAAATCAAAACAGCAACCGTGATTGAAATTACTATTAATAAACCAATAAAAAACCATACGAAAGGAAATTTTTTATCTTTTTTAGATATCAATTCAAACTCTAAAGAAGCCTCTGTAGATTCAGAGGTGGGCTTACTTGGAGCTGAAGTATTTGATAAAGGGGAATTTTTGTTTATTTCTTCCATAAATTAATTATAATTTAAAAAGAAAAATTTTAAACATGTTTATAGACTCACACCTACATTTTAATAATAAAAAATATCAAGAAAAAAATTATTCAATTAAAGACATGATTGAAAAGGCCTCTATTTTAAATGTAAAAAAATTTATTACCATTCCTACACATTCAGATGAATTTAAGGAGATAGTAAATATTTCAAATGAAAACGAAGAAGTTTTTCATACTTTAGGTATTTATCCAACAGAAGATATGGGTAGAAAATTAAATGATCTAGAGAATCTAATTATTAATTCAATTAATAAAAAAACAGTTGGAATTGGTGAATGCGGATTTAATCAACCTCTAGAAGAAGGAGATAGAAATATTTATTCACAAAAATCCTTATTTGAAATGCAATTAGATTTAGCAACTAGAAGAAATTTACCAATTGTTATACATAATAGAAATTCAGATATAGAAACCCTCGATACTTTAAAAAATTTTAAAAGTAAAAATTTAAAAGGAGTAGTTCATTGTTTTGTTTCAGATTATGAATTCGCAAAAAAAATTTTAGATTTAGGCTTATACCTTTCTTTTAATGGAATAATAACTTACAAAAGTGGACAAAATATCTGTGAAACACTTAAAAAAATTCCATTAGATAGAATAATTTTAGAAACCGATGCTCCTTATCTTTCCCCAGAAGGATATAGAAATGAATTAAATGAACCAAAATTTATTCCTCTAATTGCATCAAAAATTGCAGAATTAAGAAATACATCAATTGATGAAATTGAAAATCAGACATACCAAAATACAATTAAATTATTTGATAAAATAAAATAAATCATGATTAAGAAAGCTGTTATAAAACATGAATCAAAAGTTCAGAGATTTCTAGAAATATTACCTGGTTTTCTTACATGGACAATTCTTTTATCCCCTGTTTGGCTAGGGTTTTTATACCCACCTTTAATTATTATTTTTTTAATATTTCTAACAGTTTTTTGGTTTTATTTAGGAATAAAATTTACTTACGGAGCATTTGTTGGGTATAGTAACTATGAAAGAGAATTAAAAATAGATTGGTTTCAAAGATTAAAAAAATTAAATTTTGAAAACCTTCCAGAAGAAGAAACACTACCTAAAAATTTAAAAGAATTAAAGCACTTAATTTTAATACCTGTAGTTAATGAATCTTTAGATGTTATAAGGCCTGAATTTGAAAGTATTCTTAACCAATCATTTCCAACAAAGCAGATTTTTTTAGCCTATACAGTTGAAGAAAAATATTCAGAGGAAGTAATAAAAAATATCAAAAATCTAGTTAAAGAATACGAGCATAAATTTGAAAAAATCATGTTTTTTGTACATCCTGCAGGAATTGTAGGAGAGGCTATTGGGGTTGGAGGAGCAAACAGGACATGGGGAGCAAAAGGTGTAATTGATTATATGAAAAAAAATAAAATCGATATAAAAAACTATATCTTTTCTTCTTTAGATGCAGATCACGTTCTGCATAAACATTATTTATCAAGACTTTCTCATTTGTACCTATCAAATGATAAAAGAAATAATAAATTTTATACAACTGCTGTTCACTTATTTAATAATAATCATTGGAATGTTCCTGTTTTTGCAAGAGTTGAAGCCAATGCAGTAACTTTAGGAACTATGAGTGAATGGGCCATCTCTCCAGATTTTAAAGAAACTTTTGCTGCTTACTCATGCTCACTTCAAACATTAGTTGATGCAAATTTTTGGGATGTAACTCTAGGAGTTGATGATTCAGTTTTCTATTGGAGAGCCTTTTTTGCTAGAAAAGGAGAATTTGAAGGAGTTTGTCACTGGATACCTTATTCAGCAGATGCGGTAGAGGCAGAAACAACATTTAAAACTTATAAAAGTTTATATAAGCAATTACTAAGATGGGGGTGGGGCATAATTAAATTCCCTCTTGCAATCAAAGGATTTCTAACAGAGGCGGAAATTCCACTAAAAAAGAAAATTCTCTGGACATTTAAACAATTAGAAAGAGAAGTATTACTTATTAATACTGTATTTTTAATTAACTTTGGTTTTGCTATAGTCACTTTAGTAAACCCGTATGTAAAACAATCTAGTTTTGCATACTCTCTTCCAGATTTAATTTCATTCATCATGACCATCACCTTAATCTTTTTACTTCCAGGAACTTATTTAAGATTAAAAATTGCACCAGCAATGCCTAAAAAATGGAATTTATTTAGAAAATTTTTAAATTATTTAGAAGGATTTGCAGTTATTGTAAATTTACTAACATTCTCTTTCTTTCCTTATATTGAAGCTCAAACAAGACTTCTTTTAGGTAAAAAAATGAAAGACTTATACCATACACCGAAAGTCAGGAGTGGGAATGCTTAAAAAAATACTTTCCTCAAAACTATCAATTTTTATTTTTGTAAACATACTTATTACCGCTTTTCAAATATTTTTAATTTCTTTTTTCTTCAGACAAATGAATACAGAGATCCCTTTCTGGTACACCTTAAACTGGGGATTAGAAATGTTGAGTGAAAAGAGAAACATTATTTTAATTCCTTTTATCTCATTAATGGTATCTATCTTCTCCTCTCTTCTTTATTCTTATTCAAAAATGTTCTATCAACAATATTTCGATGATATTATTTTTTATTCTTCATCTTTTTTTAATTTATTTATAACTTACTCACTAATTAATTTAATCAAAAAAACAACCTATTCAAATATTTTCTTTTTAAATTTTATACAAACAGAATTATTAAATTCATTTTTTGTTTCAACTGTGATTACTATTTTTATTACACCTCTACTAATAAATATTTTTAAAAGAAATGATTTAATCACCAATCCTAAAAAACATTTTCACCCAGGAATGATTTTAAAGCATCCTTCAGCAAGAGGAGGGGGAATAGTTTTTGCAATTGCTGTAGTTTTTACATCCCTTTTATTTGTTAAATTGGATTCCATATCAATTTCAATACTTATTGCTGTTACACTTTGTGCTCTAATAGGATTGCTTGATGATATCTCAAATACTATTAGTAATAAAAATTTTAAAATTTTTGGCAACCCTTTCTTTAGGTTATTAGTTTTATTACCAATCCCTATTGCAATACTAATTTATTCAGGAGTTTCAGTACAAACAATTGGAAATCCATTTGGAGATCCTATAAATTTTAATTTTTTACAAGTTAATTTTCTAAATCAAGTAATTTATCCAGCAAGTATTTTCTTTACCTTTATTTGGATTCTCTGGATTGTAAATTTACTCTCCTGGTCAAATGGGGTAGATGGTCAATACTCAGGAATAATTACAATTGCAGGTATTGTTATCTCATTTCTCTCCATTAGATTTGTAAATGTTTCAGATTTAGATATTAACAATGCAAAATTAGCAATAATTGCTGCCGGAGCTGCTTTGGGAATGCTTCCTTACACTTGGAATCCCTCAAAAATAATGTGGGGATTTGGTGCAACTTCTGCAGGTATTGCTTTATCAGCAATATCTATTTTGTCATCTACAAAGATATCAATCTCTATTTTGGTATTACTAATTCCTTTTATGGATGCCTTAATAACAATCTTAAGAAGAATTTTAAATAAACAAAACCCATTAAAAGGAGATAGAGGACACCTACATCACTTACTATTAAATAGAGGTTGGAATGTCAAACAAATTGCAATTTTTTATTGGATTAGCACCTTAACCATGGGGCTTATTGCCTATCTTTCAAGCGATAAAGATTTACCTCTAGTTCTTCTAACTTGTGCAGGTTTTATAAGTTTTTTTATAATCCTATTGAATTTGAAAATAGATATAAAGAAATAGCAATAACTAAAATTTGAGAAATGATTCCCCAAGGCAGCGGAGCTTGAAACTGCATCGCACTTTGAGTTCTATTTAATAAATGTAAAAGAGGATGTTTCTTACCTAAAAATAAATCAAGAGAAGATAGAGCGTCAGGTAATACAGAAAAAATACCACACAAAAATATATTTAATGCTAATAATTGATTGTTCAAACCCCAATACGCATAACAAGTAAAACCAACACCTACTGCCACACCAACTGCTAAATCTCCCATCACAGCTAAAGGTCTCCAACCTACAATTCTTTCTTCTTTTTTAGTATTAGAATAAAAATCCCAATGAGGAACTTTATCTCCTAAAAAATGTCCAATAAAAGCAAGAGGAACTGCTATCAAGGGATTTGGTATTAAAGCAGCTATAGCAACTCCAACAAAAGTATGTGGTGTAAGTAACATAAATTAATTATACCAAATTGAGTTATAATTTAATAAAATGATTAATTTTTTTTACCAATTAATAAGAACTGCTAGACCAAGACAGTGGTTAAAGAATTTTGCCTTAGTTGCTCCTGCAGTTATTATGGGAAATATCCTAGATATCCCAACTATTTATAAATTAATAAACGGGTTTATTTCTTTCTGTTTAATATCTTCAGCAGCTTATTTTGTTAACGATATTATCGATGCCCCAAAAGATTTTCTACATCCAATTAAAAAGAATAGACCAATTCCTTCAGGAAAACTCAAAATTTGGGTAGCTTGGTTGATTTCAATTATACTAATGACCTCTTCAATTGCTTACTCCTTAAAAAACGGGGGTACTTTTTTTACAGCACTTATAATTATCTATATCATTATTCAATTTATTTACTCACTATTTTTTAGAAATGTAATCATTCTAGATTCTCTAACTGTTGCTTCTGGGTTTGTGATTAGAGTGATAGCTGGAGCTGTTATTACAAGTATATCTGTTTCTTCTTGGTTAATTCTAACAACTATTGCCTTATCACTTCTACTAGCTTTTGGAAAAAGAAGAAGTGAAAAAACATTACTTTCAGAAAGTCAAACGGAAGCAGAAACAAGAAAAACCTTAAAACATTATCCAGATACACTACTAGACTCGATGATTACCATGTCTGCAACATTCTGTATAGTTTCTTATTCTTTATTCACATTTCAAGTTAGCCCGGATTTAGCTGTTAGCAGCATTAGAAGGTACCTTCCTTCGGTTATAGATTCTCCAAAGTGGTTAATGTTTACAATTCCTTTAGTAATTTATGGAGTTGCCAGATACCTATATATAATTTATGAAAAAAAACAAGGCGAATCTCCTGAGAGAGTATTACTATCTGACTACCCTTTACTAATAACAGTTTTAATCTGGGGATTATTAGTTTTTCTACACAATTTGTTTATTATCAATTAAATTATTTATCTTGCAGAAGAGGATCCTGCAACTTTTTCGATCCCAAGAGTTCTATACGAAACTCCCTCTATCTTCAAATTGAAGGTTAAAAAAACTGGAAGCAATAAAAGAAAGAACAAAATCAAAATCATTAAAATATCAAAAATAAACCTAAGAACTGTATGATTTTTTGTCCTAAACATAAATCTCCTCCTCTTCAGATTCTTTTTCCATTTCGTTTTCTAAATCCAAAATAAAAAAATAAGTTGAAATCGGTGTTAAAAAAGACATCATCATTAAAACATACCCATTTGTTAACCCTAAAAAGTACAAAATCATAGATAAAAATAGTGAAATATAAAGATAAATTAACCAGATAAGTGATTGAGAATATAAATGAAACGAGTCTTGAATTAAAAAAGTAGCCCTTAAATTATATAAATTTAGAGTCATATTAGGATGAATATGGGATCTATGAAAATAAAGTGATTTAATAATTGAGTACAATATGCCCAAAAAACAAAATAAACCAAATACTACTAATAAATACGAATTAATTAATGAATAAGCATCTTTTGATACTTCTAAGGAAAAAACATTGTAAATACTTACGTTATAACCTAAACTATTTCCTAAATAAATGGTAATTAATACTTTAAAGACAACAAAGGCAAATGCAGGTGTTATTGATTCCTCAATTAGTTTGAGCAGTAATTTAGAAAACATATTTACTTATATAATAATATGAAAATCACTAAAGAATCAATATTTTTAACTTTTAATTTGTTTTTTCTAACACTTCCATTTGTTGCATTTGAGTGGAGGTTCGACGGATACGAATTACCAAAATTTATCTTTATTATTTTTTTTAGCTTAGTATTTGCTTTTTACTTAATTAGAATAAATGTTTTCAAAATTCCTAATAAATATTTTTTTTACTTTCTGACAACTTTTATCATTTCTACTATTTTTTCTGAAAACTATTTATACTCCTTTTTTGGAGATTACCCAAGAGTTAATCAAAATTTAATTTTATTTTTAGCAATTTTAATAATTTCAATTGTATTTATAAATTATTTATATAAATTTGACTTATTTAAAACTATTTTCATACAATCTTTATTTTTAAATTTAATTTCTTTATTTGAAAAAAATGAAAGAACAATAAGTACTTTAGGTCAACCAAACTTTTTAGGAATCATATTAGTCATAGGAATAATTTATGCTTTTGAAAATATTAAAAAAAATAAATATTATAATTTTGCAATTTTGTTTTTCATTGTTGGGGTTATAAAAACTGCATCAATTACATCAATAATTTGTATGTTATTTTATTTTTCTTATAAATTAATTAAAGATTGGAAACTTTACTGGAAAAAAATTTTATTAATTTTATTTACCTTCTTACTGCTTATAAATTTTTCTGGAACGACTAAAAATAAAATAGAGGATAATCTAAACTTATTTCTTCTTGGAGGAAATACAAAAATTACTGATAGTATTTTGGTTAGAACTTTTATTTGGAAAGACTCTATCAATATAATTTTTTCAAATCCTAAATTTTTCTTAATAGGGTCCGGTCCTGAAACATTCTCCCTTTTTTACGAACAATTTAGAAGCAAATCTCTTAATAAAACTTCAGAGTGGGATTCATTAATAGACAAAACACATAATTACTTTTTGGAGATTTTAATTGAACAAGGATTTTTAGGTTTTTTAGCTCTTCTTATACTTCTATTTAATTTTTATAAATCAGACAATAAAAATAAAATATATATCTCAATTATACTAATTTATCTCTTTTTTAACTGGGCAAATCTATTTCTTCAAATAATTTTCATGCTGACAGTTGCTTCAAATAACAATGAATTAGAGATAAAAAATAATTTCTTTATAAAAATCAATCTAATAATTTTTATACTTGTAGTTCTCTTTTCTGCAAAATTTTTTAGATATGAGGAAATTAATGAATTAAATTATAATTTTTATCAAACTAAAAACCCACAAGTCATGCTAAATGGACTTGAATTTTACCAAAGAGATAAAAATCAATTTATATTGTATTCTAAATATCTAAAAACCTTATATCCAAATAATTTAAAAATTTGGTTTGAAATTTATAAATATGAAAAGAAAAATAATCTCTCAGAACAAGATTTTACAAAAAAGGAAATAATAAAAATGAGAGAAGACTTAGTAGAATGGAATGAGGCTTTTAGATAATTAATTTTTAACTTCAGAAAATTCTTTTGAGATAAATCCTTCTTTTCCATCTTTCATTTTTATTTTAAACCACGCCGGATCTTCCTCTGATAATAATTCTAATTCATCATTTTTAATAACTTTTCCCACTTCACTTCCACCAGGAGTACTTCTAACCCTTAACCAGTCAGCGTTTACTACTACTATTTTTTTTGTATTATTTGTAACTTGAGATTTTGGAAGAGAAGAAACAGGGGAACTTATAGAACTGCTTGGTGAGGTTAATTTTGTTTCAGAAGATTTTTTTAAGGAATAAAGTGCAGTTATTGTATCTGAATTTTTATCATTTAAAACATCTTTTGAAATATTTTTATGAAGTAACCCAACCTTTTTAATATTTAAATCCCCAATTGAATCGAAATCATCTATTTGGTTTAAATTTTTATCAAAGACTCTTCCTTCTGAATCTATAAAGTAATCAAAAAAACTTTCTTTTTTATTTTCTGAATTTTCAAATAATAGACCTCTTCTTTTTTGATAGTAATTTAAATACTCCAACCAATCTTTAGTATAAGTAAAAACATCCGGGTTCGAAGACTTAATTACGTACAAATTATCATAGTCTTTAAACTTTTGAATTTCCCCTTCTGAAGGTAATGGAGGAAGCTTGATGTCTATATTTGTCTTAAAACCACTTCTAATATTTACTGAAAAGTTAAGATCTTTAAAACCTTCCGCTGTAATTTTAAATTTGTAATTACCACTTTCAAGCTTATCGACTTCTTCATTATTTAATTCTTTTTCGTTAACAAAAATTTTAGCGTTTTTTGGCTTTAGAAAAATTTCAACTTTCTTTTCATCGTAGGTACCTTCCCAAATATTTACACCGCTAGATAATTCTTTATTTATGCCTAATTCTCTATAAATTATATTCTCTGAGTTATCAATAATATTTAAATTAGTAGTATAACCACTTAGCTCTCCCTTTACAGATAAATTTGCTAATCCAGCCTTAATTTCTAAATTATCAACAGGAGTTTCTCCTACTAAATTTGAGTTTATATATACTTTAGACCCTGTTTCTAAGGTATTAACCGATAAGTAAGCCTTTTTAGATATACCTAAAATTTCAGGTATTTTTTCTTGGTAGTATGAGATAAGTCCAAAAATAGAACCAAAAAATACTAACCAAATTAATAGTTTTTTAAAATTAACCCTTTTTTTTGAGGGTCTAATAGTCGTAATAGACATAGGATTTGATACTTTATTATAAACTAACCTCTTAAATGTTAAAATAACATAGATATTTGGCGCAGTGGCGAAGTGGAAACGCAGCAGTCTGCAAAACTGATACGCGAGGGTTCGATTCCCTCCTGCGCCTCCAAATATATGAGAGGCGAAAATAACGAGATTTCAAAGGATAAAAATGAAATTCCACAGATTCCAAGTGGAGCGATTAAAGATAAAAGAGAGAAAGTAATCTCAGATTTTTTAAAAATAATAAAATTTTTAATAGATTCTCCAAAATTAAAAAGATTAATAGATCAAAATGAATTTTCTCAATTAATAGATTATGCCCGTCAATCTCCAGATTTTTTAGAAAGTTTTATATTAAATAAGATTTCATTAAGAATAAATAGCTTGATAGAAACAAGCTATCCAGAAGACGAAGAAGGGAAACAAAAAGAGGAAAGAATAATTAGGGAATATCTTAAAAATTATTGCTTAATACCAAGACCAGAGTCTATGAGACTTGTTCTTGATTATATAAGTAATAACTACCCAACAACTTTTATCGAGTCTTATAGTTCAATTAATAGTAGTTGTTCAAATTCTAAAATAAGTGGAGAACAAAAAATTCATGAAATTAACCCTTATTTATTAAATTCTTTTGAAATATTAATCAAAGAAAAAAATATAAAACCAATTCTAGAAAATATAGAAACATTTTACTCAGTTTGTAAAAAAAATGATGAAATAAATTCACAAGATATTAATAGAAAAGGTTCAAAAATTTTTATGAAATTTTTAAGTACTTTAGAAACTTTTAGTCAAGAAAAAACAGCAGAAATTATACAAACTCTTGATCCAGAAAAATTTAAATTTTTATATAAAAATATTTTTGGGAGATTTATTACAGAAACCAGTTTTAATTTTCTAATTGAAATTAACAAAACAAGAGTTAATGAAGAGGAATCAATCCAAAAAGAAGATTCAATTTCTATATGGGAAAAAATATTACTTGGATTAGAACTTCTTAAAGACTATGAGAGTAATATTAGAAGCATAGAGGATAAAGATGGTTCTAGAAAAGGACTTCCTCCAAAACTTGCTCAAATATTAATATACAGAAATAATAGGCTCGTCAGTACCTTAAATAATAACGAATTTTTTAATAGTAATTATTCAGAAAATCTATGGAAAAACACGATTGCCGAATTTTCTAAAGAAGCAGGAGTTGAATTAACTATATTAGAAGTTATGGCTTATATAATGTTTGAAGTTAATAAAATTATAGATGAGGCATCTATTTCCCATTTATGGGGTTTAGGAGCAAGAAGAACGATGGATGAACAAAGACGTGTTTCTTTAAAACAATACCTTGATAGTCCTAGATTTTTAACATCTTTAGATATTTACGGAATAAATAATGATAGAGCTAGGTTGATTTTAAAAATTGCTCATGATTATTTTGGATCAAATACTGTTCTAGATGAAAAAGGAAATATCATTAGTTTCTCGCCAGACGATCAAATAATTTATGGATTTCTAAATAATGAAGATGAATCTTACCATAACAAACAAACTCAAGATATTTATGGAGATAAAAAATTTGTTTTTGATAAAAATAAAATTATTAATAGAACTACCTTTACTCTATACGATTCTTCTGCATTAGATACGCAAACAAGATTTATACATAGCTTGAAATACCCAGGTGTTAGTATTTTGGAAGATATTTTTACATTAAGTGGAAGATTTCGAGATTCAAGGATGCTAGATTTAGACTATCTTAGAGAAACTATTTTTAAAGACAAAGTTGAAGACACAACAAAGCATACTTATTCAGAAGTGCAAATTCATTACGGAGCATCCATGCGGGATGTCAAAGCAATATATACTGGAGAATACGGACAAAATAATAGGTATATTGAACAAATTAAATTATTTAATGAAGCAAATGGAACTAATATAACTATTCATCATTTAGATCCAAAATTACTCCAGGATTCCTAGTTTAAATAGAATTACAAATTTGACCAAAAAAACCTTTGTTATATAATTTAACCGAAACTAATTATTTATTTTAAAAGGAGGAAAATATGAATCTTGATAGTATCAAACCACTACATGATTATGTATTAATTGAGCCTATTGAACAGGAAACAACGCTTCCTTCAGGGCTAGTATTAACAGACGCAGCCAAAGAAAAACCTCAAAGAGGTATTATTATTGCTGCTGGAGGCGGAAAAGCAAACGAGAACGGGGTGGTCAAAAAACTTGCAGTTCAAAAAGGAGATGAAGTTTTTTATAAAAAATGGGGAGGAAACGAAATTAAAATTGAAAATAAAAATTACCTGCTTATGAGAGAAGAAGACATTATTGCTCTTATTAAATAGTAATTTTATTAGTAATTAAATTAACGAAAGGAAATATATGCCAGCTAAACAAATAATTTATGGAGAAGACGCAAGAAGAAAATTAAAAAGTGGAGTTGATAAACTTGCAAAAGCAGTTGTCACAACTTTAGGACCAAAAGGAAGAAACGTAGGAATTGATAAATCTTGGGGAACACCTCAGGTTATTCACGACGGAGTTTCTATTGCAAAAGAAATTGAACTTGAAGATAAATTCGAAAATATGGGAGCTCAGCTTGTTAAAGAAGCTGCTTCTAAAACAAATGATGTAGCAGGAGACGGAACCACAACTTCAACCATGCTCGCACAAGCAATCATTGAAGAAGGAATGAAAGTTATCTCTACCGGATCAAACCCAATGATTATTAGAAAAGGATTAGAAAAATCAGTGGAAGCAGCTTCCGAGGAAATAAAGAAACTTTCCAAAAAAGTATCATCCAAAGAAGAAAAAGCCCAAGTCGCAACTGTATCGGCTCAAAATATTGAAATAGGAAATCTTATTGCAGAGGCTATGGAAAAAGTTGGTAATGATGGAGTTATCACTGTTGAGGAATCTAGAGGCTTTGAAATGGAACTAAGTTACAAAGAAGGAATGCAATTTGAGAAAGGATACCTTTCTCCATATTTCATCACTAATCCAGAAAGAATGGAAGTTGAATTAGAAAATCCTTATATCTTAATTACAGATTCAAAGATTTCTAGCATTCAAGAATTATTACCTTTACTAGAACAAAGTATGAAGATTACTAAAAATTTAGTAATTATTGCTGAGGATCTTGATGGAGATGCTCTAACTACATTAGTGGTAAATAAAATGAGAGGAACAATCTCCCCAGTTGCAATTAAAGCTCCTGGTTTCGGAGATAGAAGAAAAGAAATGTTAGAGGATATCGCAGTACTTACTGGTGCTACTGTAATTTCTTCCGAAACAGGTAAAAAATTAGAAACTGCTTCGTTAGAAGATTTAGGAAGAGCAGAAAAAGTTGTTTCTTCAAAAGATGAAACAATTATTATTGGAGGACATGGAGGAAAGGAAGAAGTTAAAGAAAGAGTTTCTTTAATTAAAAAGATGTTTGAAACTTCAGACTCTCAATACGATAAAGAAAAATTACAAGAAAGAATTGCCAAACTCTCTGGAGGAGTGGCTGTTATTTCTGTAGGTGCAAACACTGAAGCAGAACTTAAAGAGAAAAAATTAAGAGTAGAAGACGCAGTTAATGCAACTAAAGCAGCAGTTGAAGAAGGAATTGTTGCCGGAGGAGGAGTAACCCTACTTAGAATCAGAAAAGCAATTGAAAAACTTAAACTTGAAGGAGAAGAAAAAATTGGTGCAAATATTTTAATGCAAGCTCTAGAAAAACCTTTAAGAGTTATTGTTGAAAATGCTGGGGAAGATTCTGGAAAAATACTTTCAAATATTGAAAGACTTCATGAAGAAAAGAAAAATCACAACATTGGTTATAACGTTATGAAGATGGACTATACAGATATGATTGAGGAAGGAATTTTGGACCCTGCAAAAGTTACTAGAAGTGCACTACAAAATGCTGTTTCAGTAGCTATCATGATTCTAACTACTGAATGTTTAATTACTGATTTACCAAAATCAGAAAACACAACTTCAGTAAACGAAGGAATGGGCGGAATGGGAATGATGTAAATTTTTGCATCTAAGATTAAGAAATGGCGGAGGCAAAATTGCCTCCGCCATTTTATAATTAATTCAAATATAAAATTAATTTAAGAAATCTTTTTCTTATGATAAGAATCTAAAATTTTAACTGAATGATCTATTTTCAAAAAATGAATTTTTTCTTTTTCTAAAATTTCGAATCCTGAAAAATTTTTCATAAGTTTTTTTTGAATATCCATTAATAAGTTATCTATTAAATCTAAAAAAGTAGTACTGTCTTTGATATTATCAGTTTCTACACTTTCATCAAAATTGAAATTAGGAAGGAAGTCCTTAACCCATTTATTAGCTGATAAAAATTTAAAATAATAATCTTCTTTATTTATTAAAGGTTGTAGCATAGCAATTTCATGAGCTACATAAATATTTCTTTTTTCACTTTTCCAAGTTAAATGCTTTGATGAAATGTAAAAGTTAGGGCATATTTTATATGTAGAATTTTCATCATTTACATAGCTGTTTAATAATTTAAATATCAGAACAGTAATAAGTCTGGTAATCCAAACTCTTCCTTCATTACAAATAATAAACAAATCTATATCATCTGAGGATTCTTCGTAGTTGTAGGAAGCCAAACTCCCGCTTACACCAACAAATTTAATAAAAGGAATTTTACTCAAATATTTTTTTATGAATACAATTTCTTCAAATAGTTCTTTTGATTTTTTAATTCTATTTTCAAAATTTTTAATTTTAGTTTGATTTAAGTAATAAACTCCGTTTTTATATTTTATTTTCTTATCTTTTATTAAATCTTTAATAGATTCATGAAGAAGTGCTAAATCTTTAAATTCCCCATGACCGTAATGTATTATTTGATTAATGGTCATTGGTTGGGTAAAAACCTTTTTATATTGAAGAGTATTTAAAATATAATTCTGATATTCTTTATTGCTCATCTAAAACTTTATTAACTAGATAGTCAGCTCTTTTATTTCTCTCTCTTCTTACATGTTCTATCTTAAATAAAGGAAGTTTTGAAATCAACTGCTTACATTCTAAAAATAATATCTTTAAATCTTCGTCCTTAACTTTATATTCACCTTTTATTTGTTTTACCATAAGTTCTGAATCTGAATAAAAAAATACTTGCTCAAATGTTTCCTCAGCAACATATTTTAAAGCATGTAGTAAGGCAGAGTACTCAGCTTTATTATTGGTAGAAATTCCTAAAAATCCTGAACTTGAAAAAATTTCTTCTCCGTTTTGATAAATTACAAATGCGTAAGCAGAAATACCTGGATTACCTCTCGAACCCCCATCTGTGTATACTTCAATTTTGCTCATTATTAACACCCTTTAAATAATAAATAATCAACATAATAGATAAAGTAAAAAAATATGAAACAAACAAATAAATAAAAACTGAAATTGAATTATCGTAAGAGCTAGTAAAATTTCCTAATCTTTCTATTTTAAAAATATTATTAGGTGCTAGCTTATTTGAAATATTAAGTAATTCATTTTCATAAACTTTAAACATATTTTCACTTAAACTTTTTGAGTTAGCTTTTATACTTAAAACTAAAATTCTTGGAGCTACTTCTTTAAAGTTAGATTTAAAATTGAGTAAAATTAAATCTTGTAGATTACTATCGATAGAAATTTTTTCACTAATTACTTTTTTAAATTCAGGAGTTTCTATTAATCCAATAACTGTTTTTGAGTATCCTTGAGAAATTTGGTCTATATAGTAACCATCATAATTATATTTTAAACCTCTATCTAAATCCTTTTGAATGTTAGGAACAATTATGAAAGTTCCTTCTGTTATGTATGACTTTGGAAAATTTAATGAAATCAAGAAAAAAATAAGGCTCACAGACAAAGGAATTAATATTAAATTTTTTAAATTATTTTTAAGGATGATTTTAAAATCTTTAAAGGTCATTGACGATATTATATAGTACTTCTTTTATATTTTAGTTAATTTCCAACTTTATTTAAATAGAATTTTCGTTTAAAATAAATTAGATTATGCCTGTCCCAATAAATAATAAAATTGAAGTCAAAAAGACCTCCCTAGCGCCAATTTCGGTAATTTTCTTTGGAGGAAACTATCTTGGATCAAAATTAGCAGAAAAACTTTTAGAAAAAGATAGTAGGGTTGTTATAGTAGATAAATTTGATGCAGATAAAGAATTTCATTTTTTAAACCTAAGAGATAATCCAAAACTTCTTATGGTGAATGCTGATTTGGACAAAGGTATTCCAAAAGAACTTAACACAGTTGATTATGTATACTTCTTGAATTACTTTGATTACTTCGCAAAAGAAGCTAAAGTTAAAATTATAGAAACTGCTCAATACACTAAAAATATTATTAATTTTTGTGTACAAGCAGATGCAAAGTTTACTTTTGTTTCAAATATAGAAGTTAGAAATGAATATTTAAAAAGATTATTTGATAATCAAAGATTGATTCAAGAAATAATTAGAGAATCTGAAGAAGCAAAGACATTAAATTTTAGAGAGGTGTCTTTACCAATTATCTATGGCCCAAGAATGATTCTAGAGAATTCTGGAAGTATCATCAAAATTCTTGATGAATATATTAACGGAACTGCCATAACTCTTGACGATAATAATACAAATAAAGATTATTTTGTTTTTATCGACGATGCAGTTAATGCAATAATTAAAGCAACTTTTTCAGAGAATTCTAAAGATAAGATTATTACTATTACAGAAAAAGAAGGTGTATCAGAGATGGAAATTGGATCAATTATTAAATCTTTGGCTACCAGACATTTAAATTTAAACTATGTTGAAAATAAGGAAAAACTAAAATGGATTATTCCTGAGGAAAGAAATTTGCATTTAATAGGATATGCACCAAAAGAAACTTTAAGAGCAGGGATAGTTAAAACGCTTTCGTATTATGGATTTGAAACCAATACCTTCAGTTTCAAACCTGAAAAACTGATTGAAGAAACAAAAAATGAAGTTATTGCTAATTTTAAAAAGAAAAAAGATAACGAAGATAAAATAGAACAAATTAATAGCAGTACAAATGGCTATACTAATATTTCCTATCAAAAATTTAAAAGATCTGACTTAAAAACAAAAAAATCAGTAGGAAAGAATGACTGGGGGTATTTATTTTTAACTATAGTTTTAACATTTATTCTAGTTTTTGTAGTATTTCCTATAGGTACAATTTACTACAATTATTCAAATGCAAAAAATAACTTTTATCAATTAAAGATAAAACTAGGAGAAGGGGATTTACAAGGAGTTAGAGAAATGTCAGATAAAACCTCTTCAGAAATAGATACAGCACTATCAAATTTTAGAAAATTTAAACCTCTTTTCTTAATTATTAGAAATGAAGAAAAATTTAAAAACTATGAAGATTTACTTTTATCAATAAAATCATTTAACCAAGGTATTGATAGCTTCACATTTGGTGTGGAACCATACCTACAGTTATCAAAAAATATTAAAGAAGGGAAAGAGTTAGACCCTAAAATATTTAGAGAAACTTCAGAAAAGTTAGAGTCAAGTTTAGAATATTTTGATTCAGCAAATTCTATAGTTGCAGAAAGAATAGTTGATGTTGATTTTGGTAGCGATGAAATTAATAGATATAAAACAACTCTACCAAAAATTGTAAAACTAAACGAAATTCTTTTAGCCGTTTCTAAAGATGCAGAAAATGTTTTTGGATATAATGAACCTTCAAAAATATTGGTTTTATTTCAAAACCAAGCAGAAATTAGACCTACTGGAGGATTTATAGGATCTTACGGTGTAATTGAAGTATCAAGAGGAAAAATAATCTCAATTAAAATTGATGATATTTATAACCCAGATGGTCAAGTAGATGTTAAAAAAATAAATTTTCCGGCACCTGAAAACATAAGAAAAGCACTTGGAGAAAATAAACTTTATATCAGAAACGCCAACTATATATCAGACTTTCCAACTTCAGCTGAATTAATTTCGAAATTATTTTTGCAATCTACAGGAGAAAAATTTGATACTGTTATTGCCATAGACTCTAGCTTTATTCAAAGCTATTTAGAACAATTTGGAGGGATATATTTAAATTCGTATGAAGAAGAGATAAATTCAAATAATTTCACAGAAAGGGCTCAATTTCACAGCGAGTTTAATTACAAAGAAGGAATATCAGAAAAAAAATCTTTCTTAACAAACTTGGGATCTAAAATTTTAGAAAAATTCTTCGAGTTTAATTCTGCAGATTTAGTAAAATTCAGTGATTCAGTTTATGGACTATTAGAATCAAAAAATATACAAATCTCATCTAAATATCCAAATATGTCGAAAACTTTAAAAAACCTTGCTTGGGATGGATCATTAATTCAGACCAATCAAGATTACTTAAAAATAGTAAACTCTAATTTAGGAGGTAATAAAGTTAATTATTTAACTAAAAATAAATACAAATACGAGGTTCTTTCCATGACTAGAGACGGTATTTTAAGAGCTAGACTTACTGCTACTTATACAAACGATGCAAAAACAAAAGCTTGGCCATATGGAAGTTTTATAAATTATTTCAAAATAATAACTCAAAATGGTGTAAAACTAACAGGAGCTAAAATTAGTGTTGACGGTAAAGAAGATAATATATTTTCAAAAATTAAGAGCTCTATTGAAGGAAACTATCAAACTTTTGAAGGAGATATAGGAATAGAACCTCAAAAAACAGCAACTATGACTATTGAATACGATTTACCTGCAAATCTATCTATCATCAAAAACAAAAATACTAAATACTCTCTTTATTGGCAAAAACAATCTGGTGAAAATAACGATATAGAATTCTCATTTAACCCACCTTATGGATACTATTTTGGAGATGTAAAATCTAATACTAACCATACTAAAACTCAAGAAAATGTCTTTTTTAATATAAAACAGCTTACAGATTATCAAATTAATATAGAATTAGACAATAATTCAAGATAGATTACTACCTTTCTTTATTGACTTATCGAGATTTAACGATTAAAATTAGGGTTATCTTATGGAGTTAAAAGCAACAGTTAGACAAATTAAAGGCAGCCAAGTTAAAAATCTTAGAGAAGATTTTAAAGTTCCTGCAGTTGTATATGGACTTGGAAACCCAAGTATTTCTCTTGAAATAGGTTACAACGAGTTTGTTAAAGTTCTTAGAACCTCTGGATTAACTTCATTAGTAGATTTAAATATAGACGGAAACACCAAAAAAGTTCTTATTAAAGAACTACAAAAAGATCCAGTTTCTGGAAAAGTAATTCATGTTTCATTTATCGAACTTAATCTTAAAGTTAAAACTAAAGCCTACATTCCAGTTGTTATTACAGGAGAAGAAGATTGCTCAGTCCTTAAATCTGGAGAGGGTATATTAAATGTTATCAAACACGAAATTCATGTTGAAGCTCTTCCTACTGATTTCCCACACGAGTTTACAGTAGATGTTTCTGGATTAGAAAACATTGGTGATGAAATTAAAATCTCCCAAATTGCATTCGACAGAGAAAAAGTTACTCTTGTTGATGATTCAGAAGATGATTTAGTTCTAAACATCGACAGACCACAAGAAGAAGCAGTTGAGGAAACAGCAGTTTCTGAAGAAGAAATGATTGCTAACTTAGAAGCTTCAAAGGAAAAGAAACCTGAAGAAGAAAATTCTGAAGAAGAAAAATAACCTCACACACATTATCCCAATTTAAATTACTTAAATTTTTACTTAAATAATAGTTAAATATATTCATGAGTGAAAGTTTAACTCCGAAAAATAACCCTATACCAAAACAAGAAGGAATAAATACAGAACAACTAACTGCTGAGAATAAGGAAACACTAACTGAAAGTGTTAAAAGACAAGTTGCAGAGGCACTAGAGAAAATTAGAAGCAGAGTTAAAGCTTATCTAGAATATGGAAAGATAAAAGAACTTGCAAAAGAAGGTTGGAACAATAGTTTTCAAAAAATTTTAGAAATGATAGAGGATTATCCAGAAGATATTAAAGCAAGGTTTTTGAATAGTTATGCAGGTGAAATAGTTAGTAGATTTAAAAACTTAGCATCATTTGTTTCCGATTATAGTATCCAATCGAAACTTCAAAGCTCATTGATTGAAAACTTTCATCTATTAAATGAAGAAAATAAATCAGCATTAGTAAGTCGTGCTGAAAGTATACTTCCTAATATATATTTAGGAAACAGAGAAATATTTGGATTTATAGTAAAAGATGAAGAAGGAAAAGATAAGATAAAAGATAAAGAGAAAGAAAGAGTTAGCAGAAAATTAATGGAAGTTATTAAATCCAGAGACATTAAAACATTAATTAGAAATTTGGATTTACTTGAGATGGTAGGTTTTAGTACTGAAGCAATAAATTTAATTATGAAATCTGACGAAGCAGTTATCCAAGAAGAACTAAAAACATGTCCAGAACATATTAGAAAATTATATGAAGAAAGATTTGAAAAAAGATATATCAAAAGAGAGTATCTAGAAAAAGCCATCACTGGAGCTAGAGGTAAATTAGAAACAACACAAACAGAAGAAGAAAGAAAAAAGTATGAACAAGTGATTGAAGGACTTGAATACTTAAGAGATTGGGAAAAGAATACAAGAGAGCATTGCAAAAGAATGGAAGAAAAATACGGAGTTATGGAAGAGAGTTTAGTTAATCATATGCTAGAGAGAATGAATGCAGTGATGTTTAGTGATATTTTAGATTATTTTACAAAATTTGCAGATAAAGAAGGATTAGATTTAATAGAATACATTGCCCTTCTCCAAAAAAAGTACTGTGAAGTAATTCAAAATGAAATGGAACTTTATAGTTGGAAACCAGAGTTATCTGTTTGGGTTATTTTTGGAGAAAACGATCACAAAAGAAAGAGATTCTGGTCTTGTAGAGAAGAAGGAGATACAAGAGGAAGCAACGACAGATGGAATAATACATCTAGAGATATAAATGATAGAGCATCGTTAGGAGAAATATATGGAGGTAAATTACTAGGGTCTAATTATGCTACTCACGGAGTATTACAAACTAAAGAACTTGTGAACATATATGAATTTACTAATATCATAGATGCCCATTATGGAGGAATAATGTATCATTTAATAAGAGATAAGGTTGCTGAAAGATCAACGTTCTCTCTCTACGATTCGGATCCTAATATCTCTTTAGTTGCTATTCCACATATTTATGGGTTTATTTCTGCATTTTATAATAGTATTAATTACTCACAAAATTATTTGAGAGATGGAGAATTGGTTATGGATAGAGAAACCTTTGTAAGAAATATACCAAAAATGGGTATTTATAATTACTGGGAGGTTCAATTTCACGGAGAAACGGGTTATGCAGATCAAATCAGCGAAATTATTTACCATCCTCAAACTTATAGTAATAAACAAGTAATGGAATTTAGTAGAATAGTAGAAAAATACAATGCTCGTCATCCAGAAAATCCAGTTACCTTAATCACATTCGAAGAGTATCATAGAAGAGAAAAGGAGAAACTTCAAAAATGAAAGAAATTTTTGTATATGCTACCAGATACGGTGAAGAATCTAGTTTTTTAGTAGGAATAAAAGATATGAAAAAGTTAAGTAATGAAGAATTACTAAAATTTAGGTGTATTTTTATTGATTTAAAGGAGAAAATAATATCTGATCAAATCGCTAGTTTTAATTCCAGTGTAAAATTTGGGATGTGGGAAGATTTACAAGAAAAAGAAGAAGATGTGCTAAATAGAATTTATCAAACCTTCTCCAAAGAAGAAATTGAAGAGAAAATAATTAAACCCTTGATGAAGGATGAATAAAGAAATATTAATACTCAGGCCATTTTGAGGTTGAAATTAATGTTTCATTTTGAGATGAGTAAAGATTTTGCCAGATTTCTTCTGTTACAAAAGGCATAAAAACACTCAAAACCTTCAAACAATCTTTAAAAATATGATTTAAAAGAGGATACAAATCTTTATTTGTTTTAGTATTTTCAATCAAATCATCAGCCACAAAATGCCAAATATATGCAAAAACATCTTCTGCTGTTTCTGAAATTTTATAATTATCTAATTTTGAAGATATATTTTGAATAAACTCTTTATGTGTTTTATAAATTTCATAATCAAGTTTTTCTAAATCTTTTAATTCAAAATTCTGAGTCAAATCGTAACCTTCTGGCTTACTAAATTCGATAAATCTTGCCATATTCCAAACCTTATTAGCAAAATTTCTATTGCCAATATATTTTGATTCAGAAAAGTTTTGATCATTTCCAGCAGGTATTCCCATTATTAAGGACATTCTTACTGAATCAACACCAAATTTTTCGATTAAAGTAAGAGGGTTAATTACATTTCCTTTAGATTTAGACATCTTCTGACCTTTTGCATCTCTAACTAAACCATGTAAATAAACATGGTTAAAAGGAACTACTCCTGTGACATAAATACCTAGCATAATCATTCTAGCTACCCAGAAAAATAAAATATCATAAGCAGTATCAAGCATTGATGTAGGGTAAAAATGTTTAAATTCTTCAGAGTCAGGGTAACCAAGAGTAGCAAAAGGCCACTGACCAGAACTAAACCAAGTATCAAAGGTATCACTATCTTGTTTGAAATCTTCACTTCCACAAGCACACTTTTTAGGTTTTAAATCAGTTGCAATTTGCCAATTCTTACAAACCTGACACTCAAAAGCAGGAATTCTAATTCCCCAAACAATTTGTCTAGAAATATTCCAATCAATAATATTGTCTAACCATTCAAAATAAACATCTTCAAATCTTTTTGGGTGAAATTTAATCTTTCCATCAATTACTGCTTGTTTTGCTTTCTCAGCCAATGATTTTGTTTTAATAAACCATTGAGGAATTAACATTGGTTCCAAGACTGAAGAACATTTGTAACAGCAAGGAACAGAATTTTTATGAGGAACTATTTTTTCAATTAAACCTTCATTTTGTAATTTTTCTGCTACTTTTTCTCTACCTGCTTTAACCTTCATTCCAGCAAACTCTAGTGCTAACTCATTCAACTTTCCATTTTTTTCAATCACACTTTGATAATTTTCAAATCCATTTTTTTTTGCTAAAGAATAGTCATTAAAATCATGTAGAGGAGTAACTTTCAAAACCCCAGTTCCAAGTTCAATATCTACATATTCATCTGCAATTATTGGCATTATTTTTTTTGTCAAAGGATTAATAGCATTTTTTCCAACAAAATTTTGGTATCTTTTATCATTAGGATTAACTGCTAAACAAATATCAACAAATATGGTTTCAGGCCTGACTGTCGCAACAGTTAAAAAGTCAGTTGTTCCCTCAATCTGATATTTAACATAATAAAAATTTCCTTCTTTTTCATTGTATTCAATCTCTAAATCAGAAAAACTGGTTTCATGAACGGTACAGTAATTTACCAGTCTTTCACCTCTATATAAAAGAGAATCTTGGTTTAGTTTTTCAAAAGTATTATAAACAGTTTTGATAATATGAGGGTCTAGGGTGAATGTTTCTCTAGACCAATCAAAAGAAAATCCCATCTTCTTTAATTGATTTTGCATACTTGATTTATTCTTTTGAACAAATTCAAATATATTGTTATAAAAATCTTCTCTAGAAAAATCAAATCTGGATTTACCTAAAGTTGATAGGTATTTCTCATATACAACCTGAGTTTCAAAGCCTGCATGATCTTCCCCCGGAACCCATAAAGCATTAAACCCCATCATTCTTTTATATCTAATCATGATATCTTCAACGGTGTATAGAGCATGTCCAAGGTGAAGGTCTCCATTTGCATTTGGAGGAGGAAGAATAACGGTATAAGGTTTTTTTGAAGGATCTAGTTTTACTTGAAAAACTTTTTTCGTATCCCAAAGTGAGGTAAGTTTATTTTCAACCTCTTTAAAATTATAATTCTTATCCATATTAGAGGAATTTTACTATATTTTAATAACTTTAGATTATTTTAAGTTACAGTCAGCTTTTATTACACTTAAACCGTCTGCTAAATCCTTACTTTCAGTTCCTTTAATATAAGTTTTAAGACTATCTACACATCTACTATTTCCAGATCTATCAGAGAATACTATTGATTGACCATTCAAATGAGTAGCGTTTGCATTATTTGCATAATCGCTAACAGTTTTTAAAATTGGATCAATTTCAATCGAACCTACTAAAGATTTTCTAGCTGGTAAGGATGGTAATTTTCGAACTGTTGCTTGTTTAGAATAAATATCCTTTGCCGATTCCTCGGAAGATAAAAATTTTAAAAATTTCCAGGATTCATTTGGATTCTTAGCTTTATTTGGAACTACTTCAATAAAGTAAGTAGGCCAAATCTTTGGGTTATCTATACTTGCTGAAGGAAGAGGTGCAACGCCTAACTCAATACCTGGATTTGCAGTTATAAGATCGTTCACTCTCCAAGAAGGAACAATAATCATAGAGGCCTTTCTAGCTACAAAAGCATTTCCTGCATTTCCAAAAGACTGACTCCAGTCTGTCTGCCTATTCAATACTCTAAGAACACTATTCAAACTAGACGACTCCTTCTCTAAATCATTCGGAAAATTTAAATTAGAATTCGAAAGAAGTACACCAAAGATATCAGTATAAAATTCAATTTCAGAATTACCATAAGCTGCACCTGATCTAACAACTTTACCAGAAGAATCTTTCTTTGTTAAAAAATTAGCAGTTCTAAAAAATTGTTCCCAGTTAACAGGAGGATTTTTTATACCTTCTTCTTCAAAATGCTTTTTGTTATAAACCAAAACTAGGGAATCATAATACAAAGGCAAACCATAAACTAAGTAATTTTCTTCACCAACAATTTTTTCTGCAACAGAAGCAGCCACACCCGGGTAATAGGTATCGTTAAATTCATTTGCAGATATGACGGTTGGTGCTAGAAATTCTTTAAATTCTGGTAACCAAGAGACATGAATTCTCATAACATCTGGAACTCTTTCACCAGATCTTAGTCTTGTAAGAAGATCCTCTTTATATGAAACAAGTGTAGAGGAAGAATTGTCTGTGTATTCAACTTTGATATTTGGAGCAGAGCCCTCGTACTTAGAAATTATGTCAGCATAAGTTCCTTTTGGTTCCCAAAGACTGTCGTAATTTAGAGTCATAGGCTCAGATGAGTTATTTAAAAAAGGTATTGTACAACCTGTTAATACAAAAAATGAACAGAAAATAACAGAAAAGGACAAGTATTTATATAAATTTTTTAAATTTTTCATAGGCATTAATTCATTTTAATACTAACTACCCTCTTTATGGAATAGGGTAATATTAAAAATAGTAACATCTTTAACTGATGATTTGTAAAAAGAAAGTGATCCAACATAGATACTGAAATCAGAATTATAATTACTAACTGAAAGTTACTATTAGAATCTTTGAGTAATCTATATGCAAATACTATAAAAGATATTAAAAATAAAAACCCATAATTCCAGATATAAAAATAAAAAACATTATGAGGAGGTTGAAAAAAACGAATGATTTCGTAGGTATATAAGTTTTCAGAGACTTCTCTAAAATAATTGAAGTAACCAAATCCAAAAACAAATTCTGTGGGGTTTTCTAAAAATTTATTATTTGAAAGATTCACCATGTATAGCCTTCTGTATATTGATAAATCAGAAGAATAATTTGCAAAACTGAGTGAAAGATAATTAAGAACAAGAATCAAAAATAAAGGGTAAATAAATAAAAATTTAAAATTAATCTTTAAGTAAAAAAATATTAGAAACATAACTAACCCAATTAAAATATTCATACTTCCAGATAGAAAAACCCCTAATATCCCTAAAAAAACAAAAAAGGCGTTTTGCTTCTTAATTAAATGAAGAAGCATTAAAGAAATAAGAAAAAAACCTCCGTAGATATTTGAGTGACTAAAAATACCATAAGCAGGAATAAGCTTGTCTAAAATAAAACCGTCCTGTTTGATATGGTAGTTATTACTTGAATATGTAAACTCACCAAAATAGTAATAATTATCCAACACTGATTCTTGGAAATAAACCTGAAAAGAACCTAATATTATTAAAGAACACATCCAGAATTTTAGAGACATTCCTAAAAGAAAGTTAAGATCTACCTTATTGTAGTTTTTTAATGTCAGGGCATTTAACACTATGAGTAAAATAATAAGATTTTCGTAAGCTGCTAAATATAAATAGTTTGATCTAAATATATTTAAAATAACTAATATTATTAAAAAAGAAATTAATAAAATATCTTTAAAATTTAGATTTATTACGAATTTAAAGAGATTTACAATATTACTAATATTAAAAAAAGTAAAAATTATTAATAAAATTTCAGGTAAAGAAACCTTCAAAATTAAGTAATCTATTATTACCCCTTCAATATTTGGGAAAGGCCTTATGTGAAACTGTTGGTTAAGAGGGAAAAGAATAATTAGAGATAATAATAAAAAGTAACTAATCTTTTCTATTTGAATTTTTAAAAAGTTATTCACATGTTTATCTTATTAAATTTTTTTACAATTAATAGACGTTCTAGTATTAGGTGGGTGGGTATGTGGTTAAATTTAAAAGATGCCGAAGTTATAACTTTTTAAAAGATTTATATTTGGATAATTTATTTTGCCCATTTTTACAAACCATTATTCGTATCTAGCTTAATTTTTTAAATAAATATTGGTGTTAAAAACTAAACTCTCTGTGGAAAAAGAGGTGGATAACTTTATATAGTTATACACATATCTCATAATAATTTACTATGTTATCCACATAAAATGTTAAAATACGACGTTAAATTAACTATAGGGTATAGTTTAAAAACATCTAATAAAGTTGATACTTTTTTGAAGTTTTAATGATTACTTTTGAAAAATTAATGTTTTGATTTGAGATATTTGTTCTTGAAGTTGGCTATTTTGTTCTAAATTTTCTTCGATTTTAGATATACCATGCATGATTGTTGTGTGATCTTTTTTATTAAGTATTGATGCAATTTCGTTAAGGTTTAGTTTTGTATACTTTTTTAGTAGGTACATACAAATTTGTCTAGGTTCAGCAATATTTTTCTTTCTTGATTCTGACTTAATTTCTTCTTTTTTTATTCTATAAAACGAACAAACTTTATCTATTATTACTCTCGGACTTATTTCTTCCTTTTCTTGAATAATTGCTATATCTTTTAATGCCTTAATGACTACCTCTCTAGATGGTATTTCACTAGTAATAAGCAGATGATTCTTTATCTTGTTATAAGCACCTTCTAATTCTCTAAAATTAGTATTTACATTTTGAGCTACAAAATCTATAGCTTCGTTTGGAAAGTTAAATCCATCTCTTAATGCTTTAGATTTTATTAATCTAAATCTGAGTTCATATTCTGGCTTCTCTATATCGATAACCATTCCCATACTTAATCTGGATCTTATTCTTTCAGGTAATTGGGAAAATTCCGAAGGTTTTACATCTGAGGTTAGTATTATTTGTTTATTTTCTTTTTGTAATTCATTAAATATGTTAAAAAATTCTCCTTCAATACCTTCCTTACCTGAAATTCCTTGAATATCGTCAATGATAAGAACATCTAAAGTTCTATACTTAGTCCTAAAATCACCTCTCTCAAGCATAGGTTTTCTTCCCCCATGTGAGAATATATCCATAAAATCATTTAAAAAGTTTTCAAATGTAACGTATAAGACCTTATATTTGGGGAATTTTTTTAAAATCTCTATTCCTATTGAGTTCACTAGGTGTGTTTTACCGTGCCCAGACCCGCCATATAGAAAAAAAGGATTAAAACTTACTCCTGGATTATCAATAATTCTTTGGGCAGCTGCTAAAGCAATTTTATTGGATACTCCTTGGAGATAGGACTCGATAGTTAATTCTTTTCTTAGATTAGCTTTTTTAATAAGTGCTTCTAGATTATTAGACCCTGTTTCTATTGCTGTGCTAAAAATTGGAAGATCCTCTGTTTGTATAGGTTGAGTGTTTTCACCTATTTTAGGAAGTTCAAAATGAATTTTATATCTCTTGGTGAGAACTTCAAAAGCCAGATCCTCTAAAACTTCCTTATACTGACTAAGTTTGGTTATAAAAACCTTATTTTTAATGTAAACAATCAGGGTTTTTTCTTCTTCCAACAGTGTAGCCTTAGAACTTAGCAGTTCCATAATTAAAAAGCTGCTGATATCTATACTATCAGCATACTTTGTTTTAAAGTTTTGGGTGACGTATCCCCATTCAGCAATATAGTTGTTACTCATTTTTGGCAGGGGGCAGAAATTTACTCTCTTATAAATAGAATATACCTTTAATTAAATCAAGCAACAACCGTTGATATATCCTCTAAGTCAATTGACTTTTACCTATAATTAAGGTATATTTCTTGCATTATGGTTAAAAGAGTTTGGCAACCAAAAAAAAGAAAAAGAGTTAAAAAACACGGTTTTTTAAGCAGAATGTTTACTAAAGGTGGAAGAAAAGTTTTAAAGAGAAGGCTGGTTAAAGGAAGAAAAGTTTTAGTTAGATCTTTATTTAGAAAATAAATCTTCTAAACTTATTTCAGGAATTTAATGATTTCAAGAAAAAAATCAATAAATAAACCATCAGATTTCTACAAATTAAAAAAAGAAGGTACGTTAATAAAATCAGAAAGTTTTCAATTAAGATATTTGAAAAGTAATGAATTTAAAGTTGCTTTTGTAGTTTCTAAGATTATTACCCCCATCTCTCCAAAAAGAAATAAACTTAAGAGGATTTATAAATCATTAATAAAAGACTTGGGATTTGATAAAGGATACATGTTAGTTATTTATCCGAAGATGGTATCTTTGCAAAAAAAGTATTCTGAATTAAAAGTAGAATTTACAAAGGTATTAGACAGTTTAAAGTAATAAAATATATCTATGAACAGATTAGTAATTTTTTTTATTAACCTTTACAGAAATAATATTTCAATTCCCTTAGGAGATGAAGGTGTTAAATTTTGTTTATTCGAGCCCTCCTGTTCGGAATATGGTCTTCAATGTTTTAAAAAGTTTAATTTTTTTAAGGCGTTATTTTTAACTTCATATCGTATAATAAGGTGTAATCCGTTCAATAAAGGTGGTTACGATCCTGTACCTGGTAAATAATTATGTTGAAAATTTTAATTGAAGATCCAATTTTAAATATTTTAAGTTTATTTTATACATATACCTTTAGTCTTGGTTTGTCGATAATCTTACTTACTATAGTTATTAAAATGGTTTTATTTCCTTTTATGATTCCTTCTTTTAAAAATATGCAGAAGCAAAAAGCGATAAAACCTCAATTAGATGCTCTTAAGGAAAAATACTCTCAAGATAAAAAGAAATTATCCGAAGAGCAAATGAAGTTATTTAAAGAGCATGGTATAAATCCAGCTTCAGGATGTTTATCGCAGATAGTGACTATTTTTGTTTTAATTGGTCTCTATCAAGTAATTCAAAGATTTACAAATATTTCTTCTTTAGATCAGTTAAACAGTGATATTTATTTTTCTTTTATAAAATTTGAAAATGTATCAATTGCAGAAAGTTTCAAATTTTTGATTTTTGATCTTAAAACTCCTGATCATAGTTATATACTACCTATTTTGTCTGGATTGGCTACCTTAGTTACTTCTGCTATGATGCTCCCAGAGGTATCTCTAGAGGAAAAAGTTGTTAAAAAAGTTTCTAACGATCCAATGGAAGAAATGGCTTATTCTATGCAAACTCAAATGACAGTTCTTGCTCCAATAATGACTTTCTTTGTAGGTCTTCAAGTTCCGGCTGGGTTAACATTGTACATTGCGATTTCATCTATAATTTCTATTGCTCAACAGTACTATTTATTAGGTTCATTTGGAGGATTAGTTTCTTACTATAAATTATATAGAAAAAAACTTCTTTCGTTAAAGAAATGAATTTTGAATGTTTACAGGAAAATTTAAGTAAAGCTTTAGGTGTAGTAGTTAGAGCTGTTCCTACTAAAGGTGCCTTGCCTGTTCTTTCAAACGTTTTAATAAATGCTGCAAATGGGAAAGTTACCTTAACAGTTACAAATTTAGAGACTGTTATTACCTCTACTTTTCCCGCAATTGTAGAAAAAGAAGGTTCAACTACAGTTCCAGCTAAAATGTTTAATGAATACATTTCTAATTTAAATCCTGGAAAATTAATTATTTCTTCTGATAGAAATATTTTAAGTGTTGTTTCTCTACCAAAAACTAAAACAAAATTTAACGGTATGTCTAGTATTGAATTCCCAGAGATTCCCTCACCAAATAATTCAAAAAGTTATTTAGAGTTAAATCCAAAAATTCTTACAAATTTAGTTACTCATACTTCATTTTCAAGTTCTGCGGATGTCACAAGACCTGTTTTAACCGGAACTCTCATTAATTACTCAGATGGTACTCTAAGTTTTGTTACTACAGATGGTTTTAGACTTTCCGAAAAAAATCAAAAAATAGATGGGGAATTTGAAGATTTCAAAGTTGTAGTTCCTACTAAAACAATTCAAGATATCTCAAAGATTTTTAATAGCAATGATGAGAATGTTTCTTTAGTATTTAACACAGATGATAATTTAGTATTTTTTCAAAGTAATAATGTTAGTGTAGGTGTAAGAGTAATTGATGGGGTTTTCCCTGATTATAAAAGGATAATTCCTGCTTCAAAAAGTATTACAGTAAACTTTAAAGGTAATGATTTAAGAGAGGCTGTTAGGCTAACAAGTATCTTCTCAAAAGATTCTAATTCTTCTATAAAAATAGAATTAACCGACCTAGGAACATTGAGGGTTTTTACTTCATCGGAGGATTCTGGGGAGCACATCTCTGAATTTGAGGCAGAAATTTCTGGAGATCCTTTGATACTCTCTTTTAATTCTAAGTACTTAAATGATTTTTTAAACAATATAAAAACTGATGAAATTTTCTTTGAATCTAATGGAGGAGTAACTCCTGTTGTATTTAAATCAAACGAATTAGAAAATTTTTTGCATATTATTATGCCAATGAAGTTGTAGAAGTTCTTTGCTGCAGCTCTTGATTAAATCCATTTTGAGATTTTTTTGACTCTTCTTCTTTTCTTTTTAATACTTCCTCAGGATTTGTTGTAATTACTTTATGCTCTTCTTCACTTGCTTTTACCTCAATCCAAACGTGATTTCTTCCTGCAAAAAATATTCCTTCACCTTTTCCTGCAGATAGTAACTTGCTTTTCTCCCCTTCTGAAAGTCCAAATGTTTTACCAACTAAATCTATTGAAGACTCTACTTGTTTCAGTAAGACAACGATAGCTGAGTTAGATATTATTGCCCCTCCTTGAGGTGAAACTAAGAAGTCATTTACGTCCTGGGTTATACAAGTAATTCCTAGGTAATATTTTCTTGCTCTCTTAATTAATCCGTAGAGAAATTTAGCAGAATCTTCTCTTTGCATCAGAAACCAAGCTTCTTCCACAATTAAAATTCTCTTTTTTAGATCTTTTTTTATTTTTGTCCAAATAAAATCTAAGATAAGAAAAAATGCTAGCGGCTTTAAAACTTCTTCTAGATTTTGAACAGAAAAGACAGTCATTTTTGAATTTATCTGGATGTTTGATTGTGCGTTAAATATTCCACCTAAGGAGCCTTTTACATATCTTTCAAGTTTATCTGTTAAAAGTCTCGCTTCAGGTTCGTTTCCGCCCTGTAAAATTTTATATAGATCTTCCATTAAAGGGGATTCTGTTCCAATTTGAGTTTCTGGATCTTTGGTTATTCCTTTTATTCTATAACTCTCAGTCAAAGCTCTATCAAGAACTGCTTCCTCTCCAGGTGATAGTTCTCCTACCATTATTTTTATCATTGAGTGAAGGATAGTAATTTTCGAATCTAACACATCTTCTCCTTCTTCAACGCTTAAAGAGAGATCAAATGGATTTAATTTATTTTGAGATCTAGCAGAAAAACTTATAAAGTTTCCTCCAACCATGTTAGCTAAATCTTTATATTCTGATTCTGGGTCGATGACTATGACCTCAACTCCTTGAACAAGGTATCTCAGTGCTTCTAGTTTAACCATATATGATTTTCCGCTTCCTGACGTAGCAAATACAACAGAGTTTGAGTTTGGCATCGAGAATCTATCAAAGATTACTAAAGATTTATTTATTTTATTAATTCCATACATTATTCCGTTTTCAGAAGAAAGCATTGAGGAAGTAAAAGGAAATGTTGTAGCAAGAGAAGTAGTGTCCATGTTTCTTGTTATCATTAATTTATCCAAACCTTGTGGAATAGTTGTTGAGAAAGCTTGATCCATTTGTAGAGATGCATATTTGGGAATTAATAATAATGTTCCTAAAGTTTGCATTAAATCAGCAGAGATATAATTAAGTTCTTCTAGATTTTTTGCAGGAATGGTTATATAGAATGAGAGTTGAAAAAACTTTTCCATTCCTTTTACAATACTATCTTGAGCTGCTTGAGCATCTTCTAAAGCTGCTCTAATTGAAGCATCCTCAATCTTACCTTTTTCAATATCAATTGATCTTTGAGTTTCTAATTCAGTAATTTTTCTTCTAAGGCCTTCTAAAATTTCTTTTGATTTAACTGGATAATAAAACATTGAAATATCTAGAGAATGTTCGTAGTTAATAACAGGTGAGAGCCAGTTTACTCCAACAAATCTTGGGTAACCTGAAACAAAAATAGTTCTGTAATACCAATCGTCTACTTTTACATAAGTAAAATCATTTTCTATAGCTCCTGGTGCGAGAATATCTTGGATATCCACCATTCCTTTAGCAAACTCTTTTGCAGCAGCTTCGTACTCTTCGACTTTAGCGTCTCTATTTTCCTTAGCTTCGTTTTTCTTTTTTAAAAAATCTAAAATCATATTAAATAGTATTAGGTTCAACTAACGGGGATTTATAATCCTCTATTGAATCTCCAATTTTAATCTTACCAGAACTTTCTTTATAGCAATCAAAGTAAAGTTTTACAAGTTCGACTGTATTTAGTCTTTTTGCATTGATATGAATTTTTTCAAATAATCTAATAAGTGTATCTATTTTTGGTACTAAATCACCTCTAGTTTCCATGATAACTTTATTTACATCTATTTCAGAAGCTCTTTCATTTTGTTTGCCCATTAATTTGCTAAAAAATTCAAAAGGATTTTTCCCAATTTGTTCGTATTCTACGTAACCACTAGGAATGACTAAGTAAAATTGTTTATCAAGTACTTTGTTTACTTTAATAGTTTTTTGTACAAATTTTCTATATGATTCGGCTTGTTGCTTGAGTAATGGGTCTGTTATTTTTTGTTCGATATCTTGAAGTTTATTAACATATTTTTCAATATCCATTGCTCTAGATTTAATTACTATTTGTATAGTGAAATTTAAAGAATTTATAATTTCTGCATAGGTAGAAATAATTGCATCTTGTTCTCTAGATGATAGAAGATCAAAATTGATTGAATTTAATTGTAGAATTGCAGCTACTTTTCCGTTTTTTAGAATAACTAAATCATTTTTGATATCGTAAATATCTATAAAATCTTGTGTTGAATCGTAATCTTTATCCATTTTTTATTTTAAAAATTAAATTATTTTTTCCCAATTATTTTGATTTGAGGATATGGGAATCCTTGAAGATCTAAATTTATTATATCAAAATTAAGATTACTCTGGTAAGGTTTTACAACTCTTAATTGATATATACCTTTTATCATATTTTCAAAAATAAATTTCCCTTCAGTATTTGAGGTCTTTGTTGTAATTTTGTTGTTTGAATCATCGTATATTTCGATATTAATTTCGTTTAATGGCCTGCCTTCTTCATCTGTAATCTGTCCGGAGATAGAATTATTCTCCGTCTCATTTAATTTGATTGTTCTAAAGCTTTCTAAACCATAAGATTTTTTTGCTTCTTTAGTAATTTGTTCTAACTCTTTTGCAAGAGTTTTAATATCTTTTCTTGGAGAATTACTTTCTATTAAAGGTGTCCTATTAAAAATATTTACTGATTTTTCCCCTCTAATAGGAAGAATTAATTCTTCAGCTTCTTTTTTGGAAAAACTTATAAATTTTCTTCCTGGAGTTGTGGCTACAGATGTTCTAAAGGCATCTTGTGAATCTTGAGAGATTGTTTTTTTAGACATTAGTTTTAGTTTTTGTGGAAGAATTTTTGAAATTTCAGGAACTACAATTTGCTTTTTAAAATCAAACTTTGGTTTAGAGATTTGTTCCTCTACCTCAGTTTTGGTAGTTGGTTTAAAAAGTACAACTTCTTCAAATGCTTTTTCTTTTGATTCTTCTATTTGAGTTGGTGTTTGGGTTTTAATAAATTCTCTTTCGATAAGTGCTTCAGAAATAGTTGGTCTAACTTCCACGAATCTTCTAGAGGAGAAATTAAAATCAAACTCATCTGGCTTTTCTTCTTTTTTGGATATTCCTTTTATATATTCTTCGACTCTTCTTCTATTAGATGTTGAAGTTGTTGCAATCATGCCTGCTTGGATAAATTCTACTGATTTCATTGATAGGGCTTTAGGTATAGCGGGTGATTTTTTGTATCTTCTTTGATTAACTCCGTAAATTGCTTTGATAAGATTCACAATCCATTCATCAGCACCTCTGTCGTCTATAGGTACTGCGATTAAGACAAAAGTTAAGAGGCCAAAAAAAACTAATAAAGGCCATTTTACTATTGGGTTCATTGGTGCAATATATAGAAGATATGTTGGCCCTCCAAATGCCACTAAGTAGACAAATTGTCTCATAGTGAGTTCTCCTATTATTTTAAACTCCACATCCATAAAGTTTTGAGGAATAGGATGCTGAGAGTTTCTAGAGTTAATTTTCTGACTGTTAGACTCTTCCATATTTAATTAGAGGTTTGTATTATCTCTGCTGTTGTTGAGCACCTAGAGGGTCTGTTCCTGTAACATTTCTTGCAAATTGATTAGATACCTCTTGAACTCTATCGCTGTATTGCAGGATAACAATAGATAAAATTATTGGCCCTAAAGCTATAAATGCTGAATATCCTGGAACAAATATGTTTGCAAATATTGCTGTAGCAAATGTATTAAAATCGTGGGTTAGATAAGCAAAAAGAAGATAAGTCATAATTCCAGGACCCGCTTTGATAAGTTGATAAAGAAAAGTTTGTGAGGTTAAAGAAATTAAACTAGCAAAGTATCTTCTAAGTTGTAGGGCTCCGGCTTCTCCTGGAAGAAGAGATATTGCAATCATAATTGGAGAGATTATAGTAAGGAAACAGATTGCAAAGATAACCTGAAAGCTTTGCCACCAAACAATTACTAATCTGTAAAGATACCAAAGTCCACCGATAATAATTCCAATCATAATTGCACCAGGCATTCCGGTTGAAAATTGTGTTACAGAGAAAATTGACATTGTAAAACCTAGAATCATTATTAAAAATCCGTATCCGAATCCAGCTAAATTTCCTATGCCAAACATGTAATTAAAAATTGGAATAAAATTCTCGTTATTTGCTGCATACAAAAGAGCTTCACCAATTCCATAGGAGAATTGTATTAGAATTACAGAAATAATTACCCTAGGTATGGCTTGTTCTAGAGATAGTCTCCATCTTGCATTGTTATCTAAAAAGCTATTTGAAGACATTAAGGTAAGACCAAGAACTAAACTGAGCACTCCTATTAAAGCATATGCAACATTTCTGAATGTTAACCATGCGTTAAAAGAAGCCCACCTTAAAAATCCCCCCATCCCTGTGAGTTCGATATCTGTTGCAGGTAGAGAGGTAACATTAATATTTTGAGCAAATGCCTCTTTTGCAAAAGGGATATTTTCAACACCTTTATATACATAATATGAGTTATCAAATGCATTTTTTGCTATATCGCTATTTAATTTATTTAAACTTGTTACAAGTCCGTTTAAACTATAATCATTACTTGGTCCTTTTGTATCTAGTACGAAATCGTTTCTATTAATTTTAGGATTATATAGACCAATTTGATTGCAAGTATCGTTAATATTAATAGTGCTTCCTGATGTCCATTCTTCAGATTTTCTTACACACTCTTTTACTTTATCGAATGAGGCACCAAAAAACATTGCAGGTATTCCTCTAACTACTTGTCCTGCAATCACAGCACACCCAGCTTTTACAATATTGTCATCACCAGCACATACTTGGTCCGCATACTCTTTTTCATAATCTTGACCTATTTCCGGTATGTTAGCAGATATGCTAGCTGAGTTAAAAGCTGCCTTATAATTAAAAAAAGTTGCTGAAAGCAAGAAAAGGAAAATTACAAGATAAAATTTATAAGATTTTGTCATATTAAAATTATTTTACACCTTTATTTTAATTTTGTAATATTATTATTTTTTAAATTATAATATATCTAATGGCAATAACTTCTGTACCTGGAAATATTTCAATTCAATCTTTAATTGAGGAATCTGTAATAAGTGCTCTTAGTAATAATGGCATTAATGTATCCTCTTTTGCTACTGAAAATACTCCTGGATATGATCCATATACAAGCTCTACCCAAAGACATGTTTTTTTAAGAGATGCTGTTTACTACGAGCTTTTAGATCAGTATTCTTATAGCCCAAGTTTTTCATCTCAGTTGTCTTACCAATATGATCCAGTAACAAATCAAACTTCTTACGATGAAGATTTTTTATTAGACATTGTTAGAACTCATGTTAAGAATAGAATGATTCAGGAAACAGGAAGAATGGAGATAGATGCTCAGAAAGAGTTTCTATCAAAATTACTCAACGGAAAAAATATTATTGAAGATGTTAGAGAAGTGATTAGTCCTGGTGCTAAGAATTTTAGTAAATTGACTGGAGCTAAAGTTTCTAAGGGTAATGAGGAGGCATATAGAAGTGCAGTTACTAATTTTATTTTTCCAGGAACTGATAAATCGTTAAGTAGTGCTGTAGAAACTACAGATAAGATAAGAGGTAAGGATAATAGGCCAAAACAATCTCCTGCAACTGGGGCTCCTACACCTCTTAGAGAAGCTGGTCAATCTATTAGAAGTGTCGCTTTGGATATTTTGGAATCAAAATCTAAAGCCTCCCCAACAAACTCTCCTTATATGACTGAGTCTCTAAGGATAAAAAAAGATTACGAGAATGATCCTGTAATCAAAGCCGCCAGAGAAAAAATTGAGGTCTTAAGAAAAGAATACGTTATTAGAGGAAGAGCTGCTGTAGATAGAGACATAGAAGGTCAGATAGATATTATTCATCAGGCTACTTATGGTTCACCTAGAGTAAGAGGGGCTGCTCCTGTTGTTATGCCCGGAAGTTATGCAGATAGAATGGCTCAAGAATCTACAAGATTGTATAATAATTTAGTGGATACTCTTCCGGCAGGAAGAAGGCCTATAGGAACAATAACCCCAAAAACAGAGTACTTATTATTTGGTGGTGGGTATGGTACTACAGCTCATGACGTCTGGGAAGTTAATCCAGATGCTAGATTAAAATTAATTGAGTTTACTCATAAAAGAGATAAGTATACAAGTGTACCTTTTTTAAGAGATTACTATAATGGTCAAATTTTAAAATACCAGGCTGAAATTTCGTCTCCAAGTGGAAGAACAAGGGAGGCTATGACTTATAAATTTAGTCCTTACGGATCTGTAGAGGTTACAGATAAATTAAGGAGTAGATATGATAGGGCAATTAAAAATCTAAGTGATGGTTTATATAAATTAGATGTTCCTACTGAGTTAAATAAATTTAGAATTGAATCCTCCCAAGTAAGTAAGGAGCATATTGAAGAACTGCTGCAATACTATATACATTTAGATCCTGCAACTCTGACCCCAGCTCAAAGAATTCTTATTGGAGATTTAAATGCTTTATCTGCAAAATTTGAAGCACACTCACAGGCTTTATCGATTTTAGAAGGCATGAGGTTTGTTCGTCCGGACAAAAGTCTTGAATATGGAAGACTAAAAAATGCCTTTTTAAATAATATAGATCAATTTGAAACAGATCCTGCAAGAAAAGCTCAAATAATTGCTGCAATTAAAAGTAATAATTACTTAGCATTAAGGGCTCTAATAACCTCCGGTGCAGGTGGAACTTCTACAGATAAAAAAACTGAAGATTTATACAAAGAGTTTCAAAGAATAGCGGATGAAGTAGGAAAAATTGGGATGAGTATCACTGATCCGAATATTGCACAGTATCATAAAAGTTTTTTACTGTGGGCAAACAAAATAGGTATAGATAATAATATTATTAAAAGCTTTATCTTTAAGAGGCATGTTGATAACGCAATCTACGCAGTTCAATTAATGACCAATCCAAAATATTTAAAACAAGAAATTAAGACTCACTTTCAAAGAGAAGTCGTAAGAAGATTGGGAAATGCTGTAAATGCTAGATTTGGTCTTTATATATCTAAAAATCCAATTTTAGAAAAATTTGTGGATTTAACTTATAAAACATTAGGGGATCCTAATTTTAGAAAAGATCCTAAAAAGTTTCTTAAGGAAAATGGAAAAAAATTACTAATTTCGACATTAAAAGAAGTTGTTAATAAAACTGATTTTTATAAAAAATATGCAATTCAAAAAATACTTGGTGTTGAAGTTGAGATAGATTTTGTGGATCTAATTTTTGATCCAAAAGTTACTTTAAAAGCTATCGCTAAAAAAATTGCCATCACCCATCTCTCTAATATACTAAACAACTTACTTAGAAGAACCTTGGAAAATTCTTTTAGAAGATATTTAGCCATTAAAAGACTTGCCTGGAGGATTATTAACAGGTTTAAAAATAGAGTTGCAATTGCTGCTTCAAATTTTGCAACTAGATATATGGGAGCTATCGGCGTAAGGATTGCACAATGGATTGCTTCTGCTGCTGGATTAGCTGTTCCTGGGGTTGGTTGGATTGTTACAGCGGTTCTAACAATCTTACCTATTATATTAAGACCTATATTAGGAGATAAGGATTTAGGACAGATATTTAAAGATTTTATGAAATTTTTACTTTTAGGCCCTTGTCTATTTATGTTTTTTATTTACTTTACAATCGTGCTTCCGATAGTAACTTTGTTTGGTAATTTTTTTACCGACCTCTGGCATGCGATTACAGGTGAGGGTTCTAATTATTATTTTAATGATGAACGTTTTAATGAGGCCTTACTTACCGACAGGACTTTTGGAGGAATAAGGGGTTCGTATGGTTCTTATAATTTAGGAGATGAAATGATTTCTGGATTAGTTACTACTTCAGGAAATAGCTGTATTGATGAATTAAAAAGACCTAAACATGCCGCTAAGGCAATGAATAAATGGAATAATTTAAAACCAAATGATTTTCAGGGAATTACTGGCCCTGCTGAGGTAAATTGTAGAGTTATGTGTAATGCTCAAAAATCTATGGCAACTTTATTTCCAGGTATACCATCTGATTCTGGTTTGAATTTATTAAATTGTTCTGCTACTGAAGTTGGTCAAGCTAGATTTAATCCTGAAAAAGCTTATGGAGATGCCTTACAGAGATATTGGTGTACTTACGCAGTTACCGATGCCTATGCAGAAGATTTTCCAGACATAGCAACCTCAGACAATGCTTCAGTATCTGTATTAAATGCATGGTTTAAAATAAAAATAACTCAAGGAGCTCCTTTTAGGAGAATAGATCCTGGTCAGTTATCGGGGCAATGTTTCTCAAAAGATGAGTTGATGTCTGGAGCAGCTATTATAATGAGTGGTACTTCTGACTGCTCACTTTCAGATGATAACCACGCTGCATTATTTTTAAAATTTGAAGGTAATACATTTGTATATATGAATTCCAATTCAGGTTCGCTTAGAGAGACTGTTGATGTGGTTGATTGTGGTGGTGGAAAGGTTAGACTTAATCCAAAAGTTTATAGAAATAAGAAAAATGAGATAACTCTAACCTTAAATTTTTGTAGTTTTTATCAGATAGATAGTACCAAATTTAATACTGCAGGAAAAACATGTCCTACAAATTGTGTTCCGGATGTGAATAATTACAAATATGAATGAAATATTAAACAACCTTAAAAATAAATCATTGGCAATCAAAATTCCATTTATTGTAGTAGTTTTCTTAGTTATTTATATGATTTCTAATCTTATTTTAAATTTTATTAACCAGAGAAATTTAGACAGTGAGATTGCTAGTTTTAGGCTTGATGTTAAAAGAGTATATTTCGAAACTAGATTTAATTTAAGAAATTTTATGGATAAATATTTAATAGTTGAATTAAATACAGAAATTACTAAAGAACAATTTCAAAAATTAAAAATAGAAATACCAAACGAATCTATATCTGCGGATTTACTACCTGATAAAAAAATTAAAGTAACATTTAATACTCCTTTTAAAAAAGGAATATCTTCTAATCTTTTAATTAGCTATCTTGGTAAAAGGGTTTATAACTTTAACTTTAAACACTCTGAGATGGATGAAGAAGACTCAAAAAAGAACCCAATTAACGAGCCAGATAAATATTAAACTATTGGGTACCACATCCAGTTCTAAAATCTCTTAAACAGCTAAATAGCTTATCTAATTGTCCTCCAATAACCCCTGTAATACCCTCAGTTTGAGTAGTTATTCCTAGAATAAATAGAATAGTATTCAATAAGAAGTAAGATAGAAGAGCTATTACCAATCCTTTAACAGCAGCGGTTAATTGTTTGGTTGCGTTATCTAATACTTTTGGTTCGGTGAAACCAGTTGCAAGTCCTATGGCTGCTAAAACTATTTGCATTATAAAGAAACCTACTACCATTAAAAAAAGAGTACCTAAAATTATATCTAAATATCTTGTTGCGACTGATCCTAAAGTCATTGTGGTTTTACTATAGGAATTAAACTTCCTACTCCTAAACTATTTAATACTAAACTAACAATTAACCAAAGAGCAGCTGCTATAAAAAAAGCAAGAAATGAATTTGAAATAATTGTTTTGGCTTCTTGAATACTTTTCTTTTCTGACTGTGCCTTTGCTAAATATATTGCTCCTACAATAACTCCTATTATAGATAGAAAAATAGCTAATATCCCTAATGTATTGTTTATTAGCATTATTATTTCGAATAAACTTCTTCCCTCAGTTGAGATATTTAAATCAGAGGGGTTTGCGCACTTTACTAATTCTTTGGGATCCCCATTTAACAAGTCCAACCTATCACAAGGATCTGCCGCTAAAATTCTTGAATTTAAAAATATTGATAAAAAAATAAAAAAAATTATTTTAAAAAAACTAATTTTAGTGAAAGTATTTTTCATACATTATGATCCTCTAATACTTCCACTTATATCGGAATTTATTACTCCACCTGTTGTACTATTTATTAAAATTTGAATTATTGTAAATGCTACTATAAGTATTACTAGTCCTATAAACCCACCTTTAATCTTTTCCCAAGCTTCTTTCATTTCATTATCGTTTCCAGCTGAAGTAATAATTGAAATTGCTGAAGAAAGAATGAAAACAATTCCTATTCCAATACCTATTGCTATTAAGGTAGGAATAAGGAAAGCATATAAGAAAACCCATATGCTTTCCTCACAACCTGAAGCACTAAATGTTCCGCAAGCGAAGACATTTAACACTATTGGCTGCTCCCTGGGATTAGGTTAGAAGGAGCTGTAGCTTGTGATGGTCCTCCTAGGATGTTTTGTAATACTTGAATAATAACAACTATTAATAAAGCAATTACCATTCCAATAGCTGCGTTAGTTAAAGCCCCTGTTGCTACCTTAGATGCTTTTTCGTCACCTGCGGCTAGGATGTACTGGATTGCTCCGTAAAGTAAATAAATAATAGCTATACCGATAGTTACAGCTTGCATACTTGGTAGAACAAATTCTAGAATCAATTGGTTGAAATTTGTACAACCGCTTCCATTGAATATCTTACAATTGTCTGCTGTAGCTGCAAGAACGTTTAAAGTAAGCATAAAAATCCTTTCTTAAAATATATTACTATATATAATTTTAATACCAGGATATGTAAAATCAACTACCAATCTTTATATTTTTAGTTTGATGGTTTGGTAATTAATGAAGGATCAAAATTATAACCCAAAACATTTGCTAGAATCATAAAAATTACTCTTAATATCAGTAATAATCCAAAACCAATAAATGCGTAAGTGAGTGATGTTTGAGCATTGCTAACATTTCTAGATGATTTTTCATCTTCCCCTAAAAAGTATTGATAAGCAGCTAAAATAATAAAAACAATGCAAAAACCAATTCCTAAGAAATATACAAATTGTTCTACTTTAGGTAGTACGTTTCCAATTGTATTTCCTCCTGAAAGACCCTTGAATACTTGATAAGCGCTATCTTCTTTGAAAGTTGGAGTTGTTGCCATTTTTTAACCAATCTGAGTAAGTAAATAAACTATTACAGATCCTGAAAGAAGAACAAATAAGAATCCTGCTATGGTGTTAAATAAAGATTCTTTAATCTTTTTTAATTCGCTTGGGTCCTCAGCCGATCTAACATAAGAGATAGCATTTACTAACATTAAAACAATAAAATAAAAGATTGCAAAATAGTATAGGAAGTTTGTTATTGTTCTTATGATGTTCAACGGACTGAGTGGAGATTGATCTGTTCTTTTAACTATTAGGTTAATTGGATCCGGAGTATATTCTGCTCTGGAGCATCCATACTGACTTATGTCTGATTTAACTGTATAATCCCTCCACAGTCTTGAGCTAATATTCCACCAACTGCTTGCTTCGATAACATCTGAAACACTAGTTAAACTCCCTGAACATTTTAGTAAATACCCTCTAGAATCTAAAACAGTTCCTGTTGCCCAACCTTGCTGTCTTCCATAACATACATATTTTGATCCATCATCTCCTGGGGTAACAACATTATCGTCATAACAAGCTCCAGGATTTTTACATCTTCCGTTCTTAAGATCCATACTACAGCTTCCAACCTGAATATTTGTTGGTAGGGGTGACGGAGTATTTGTGGTTGTAGGAGTTTGTGAAGGTGTAGCAGTAGGAGTTTGTGAAGGTGTAGCAGTAGGAGTTTGTGAAGGTGTAGCAGTAGGAGTTTGTGAAGGTGTAGCAGTAGGAGTTTGTGGAGGTGG
>Ga0214923_10000149_pt1 | contig 105753 bp, 66 predicted proteins | sample LL1510_MetaG_FD_177993 | JGI IMG/M metagenome (GOLD analysis project Ga0214923, IMG submission 177993) | Freshwater microbial communities from Lake Lanier, Atlanta, Georgia, United States - LL-1510 | ecosystem: Environmental > Aquatic > Freshwater > Lake | place: USA: Georgia | collected... | reverse complement strand
AAAAATTAACACCACAACAGAAGTTTAAAAACTCTATGAAACGTGCCGGATATGATATGGATGCTGGTGCTAAAAGATTACAAGATTTACTAGACAAGCAGAAAAAAGAGCGTGAAGAAAAAGAAAAGAAAGATATGGCGGAGGCCAATGGACAATGGACAGCGGGTCTTGCTCAAACAATGGGTTCATTTGGGGCAGGATTCTCATCATCTCGCCTTGAAAAAGCCATTGTATATTATTTACAAGGTAGACACCAAGAAGGTGCCAGTTTTTTAAGTACAGCACTCAGTGGAACGAGTCCAAAAGTTGCTGATAAGATCAAAGCACAATTGGAGAAATTACCTAGAGTTAATGTGGATCCAAACACAGATGCCAATACTCAAAAATATATTAAAGATAAAGTAATTCCTTGGATCAACAGCCAACTAAGTGCAGGAACATCAACTGCACCATCTACTGCTGTATTGTCTGGCCAATCAACAAATTATTCTGTTGGCATCAGCGACAATGTTGCGGCTCAAAAAATAGCCGACAAAATTAAAGGCATGCCAGTGAATTCGACTAATATTCAAAATTATGTCAAAAAATATCTTAGTATGACCGGTAAAAATGAAAAGGATTTGCCTCAATTATCTTTGCTAGTCTATGACATATTAAAAAAGCAAGGTGTGGCGGAAGGCAATCCAGAGTATGATGACGAAGCAGTACGAGCATTTTTAGCCAAAGGTGGTAAAATTCCTCCTGCCTCTACCGACAGCCGTTTACTGAGATATAAAGAAAAGATGTCTAAGGAAAACCCTGCGGAAGCAGCTCCTAAAGGATGGGAAGGTACTGTTAAGGCTATGAAGAAGCACAAGGAAATTGATAATCCTTGGGCCTTGGCACATTACATGAAAAATAAAGGATATAAGAGTCATAAGAAAGAAGACGCTTATATGGAATCTTTATTAGCCAGGTTAGAAGAACAAACAAAAAAATAAAAGAGCAGGAGCCACAAGTAGGCCCTAACGCCCCTGCTCAAGATCCTCAACAAGGGCAAGCACCTGCTAAACCTACAGGTCCATTGCCTAAGTTAAAACCAGAGATGCCATTAGATTATTGGAAACAACGGTTCCAAACTGCCGATCCAAATCGATATCATCAATTCAAAAATAAAAACCCAGAGAAAAAAGATCAAATGGCCACGGCCGCTTTATACAAAGCAAGGATGCCAAAGAAATGAGAGCATCTGACCTTTATGAGTTTAGTCCTGATACATTCCAGGGTAGTATAACAAAGGATCTTCTTTACAGTAAGCTATGGGTATGTAAAGAACTTAAAAATTTAGGTCAAACAGATTTTGATACAATCTATATTTTAGGTTCGTGGTATGGCATAATGGCCTATACGCTTCACCGATGCGGAATCAAGGCAGATACAGTAATCAATGTTGATATAAACAAAAAGCATCTACAATTTTCGCAGGCTCTATTAAAAAATTTAGACAACATTTTTCCCATGCTTAAAGATGCCAATAACCTGGATTACAGACAGATAGGTCGTCAAGGATTGGTAATCAATACATCGTCAAATGAAATTGATAATCAAGGATGGCTGGAACATATTCCGTTAGGTACTATGGTTGCTATTGAAGGACGTAATGATGTAGACTCCGTAGATTCTCTTAAAGAGTTTGATCAAGAATTTCCACTGGCTAAAACTTTATATCTTGGTAAAAAGAACCTTGCTGACCCCAAAGTTAAATATACCCGATTTTTAAAAATTGGCGTCAAATAATTTGACTTAAATATCCCTACACGTTATACTTACTATCTAAAGGAGAAAACATGGGCAAATCATTTGGCACCCCTGAACAAGCAAAAATTAAACAAATTGTAGCCGAAGGCGTTACAGTTATGCAAGAGATTCAAAATCTTACCGAAGGCCTAAACGAAACCATCAAGGCAGTAGCCGAAGAACTCGAAGTTAAACCTAGCGTTATTAGAAAAGCAATTCGAATCGCTCTCAAAGACCAATGGGATTCTGTTTGGCGCGAATTTGACGACTTGGAGACCATTGTTGATATTAGCGGACACGCAAATCGTCGTGAAGATTAATGCTATTAGATCTATTACGACCGACCTTTGATTGGATCAAAGATGATTGGGCATCTAACCGTATACGCTTTATTATTGAGCTTCTTGCTTGGGCTATTTCTATTGGATGCTCACTCGTCATGGCGCTCACAGTACCCAATCCTCCACTCATTGTGCTATATCCTTTGTGGATCACTGGTTGTGCTATGTATGCTTGGGCTGCTTGGACTAGGAAATCTTTTGGCATGTTGGCTAACTATCTCTTGCTCACCACCATTGATAGTGTTGGGCTGGTAAGGATGTTAATAAATAATTAAGAGAAAGGTTCAGCGAGCCACAAATCGCAACATTGGTATTTGTCAGCCGCAAATGACATACAGGGAGAAAATTAATGAGTTACGTCGATGCTCGATGGGATCGAGATAAGGATATTGTTCAAGTTGTTGAACGAGATCAAAAAAAGGGTAGACTTTTTACAGACTATCCAGCAAGATATGTATTTTACTATCCAGATCAAAAGGGTAAGTACAAATCCATATTTGGTGAAAGCCTAAGCAGAGTCACTGCCAAAACATTCAAGGAATTCACTAAAGAACAAAGAATTTACAGCAATCATCGCTTATACGAAAGCGACATGAATCCTGTATTCCGTTGTCTTGAAGAAAATTATTTAGGCAACGAAGCACCAAAACTAAATGTAGCATTTTTTGATATTGAGGTAGACTTTGATCCAGAACGCGGCTATGCGTCTCCAGAAGATGCTTTCATGCCAATTATTGCTATTGCTGTTCACTTACAATGGTTAGATACACTAGTTTGTCTTGCTGTTCCGCCCAAAACACTTACAATGGAGCAGGCACAAGAACAAATCAAAGACTTTCCAAATACTATATTGTTCAGTAACGAAGCTGAACTGTTAGAAACTTTCTTAGAATTAATTGAAGATGCTGACGTATTAACAGGATGGAACTCAGAGGGGTTTGATATTCCATATACTGTTAATCGTGTGACCAAGGTTCTAAGCAAAGAAGACACTCGTAAATTTTGTCTTTGGGATCAGCTTCCGAGAAAGCGTGAATATGAGAAATATGGCAAGACTGCTGTAACCTATGACTTAATTGGCAGAGTTCACATTGACTATCTTGAACTTTATAGAAAATACACATATGAAGAACGCCATAGCTATCGACTAGATGCTATTGGAGAAATGGAAGTAGGAGAACGTAAAACTGTTTATGAAGGAACATTAGATCAACTTTATAACAATGACTTTCGTAAGTTTATCGAATACAACCGGCAAGACTGTGCTCTTCTTAACAAAATTGATAAGAAGCTAAAGTTCCTCGATCTTGCCAACACCATTGCTCACGAAAATACGGTGTTGCTACAAACTACAATGGGCGCGGTTGCTGTGACCGAGCAGGCTATTGTCAACGAAGCACATCGTCGAGGTATGATTGTACCAAGCAGGCCTCGACGCAGTGAAACCGAAGATACACAAGCCGCAGGTGCGTATGTTGCGTATCCAAAAAAAGGACTACACGACTTTATCGGATCCATGGATATTAACAGCCTTTATCCGTCAGTTATTCGAGCTCTTAACATGGGCCCAGAAACTATTGTTGGTCAACTTCGACAAGATTATACTAAGTCAGAAATTGAAAGTAAAATGGCCCGAGGAGATAGTTTTGCTGCCGCATGGGAAGGAAAATTTGCTGTAAATGAATACGAATTTGTAATGAATCAAGATCGTGCCAACGATATTACAGTAGATTGGGAAAATAGCGAAACCAGTATTATGAGCGGTGCTGAAATTTATCAACTAATTTTTGAAAGTAACAAGCCGTGGATGTTAAGCGCCAATGGAACAATTTTTACCTACGAACACGAAGGGATTATTCCCGGTCTTCTAAAACGATGGTACGCCGAGCGTAAAGAAATGCAGGCCAAATTAAAAGAATCGATCAAAGCGGAGAACAAAATTGAAGAAGAATATTGGGATAAAAGACAGTTGGTTAAAAAAATTAACCTCAATAGCCTATACGGTGCTATTCTTAATGTTGGTTGTAGGTTCTTTGATAATCGTATTGGCCAATCCACAACTCTTACCGGGAGAAGCATTGCTCGCCACATGGCCTCGAAGATAAATGAAGTAATCACAGGCGAATACAACCATGTAGGTCGAAGTATTATCTACGGTGATACTGACTCAGCGTACTTTAGTGCCCATTCGACATTAAAGAAAGAAATTGATCGTGGAGAAATTCCCTGGAATAAAGATACTGCCATCCAGGTATATGACAGCGTAGCAGCCGAAGTAAACGGAACCTTTCCAGACTTTATGCTCAACGCATTCCATTGTCCTAAAAGTCGTGGGGAAGTTATCAAAGCTGGTCGTGAAATTGTTGCTATCAAAGGCCTGTTCATTACCAAAAAGCGTTATGCTGTATTGTATTATGACAAGGAAGGCAAGCGTACAGATGTAGATGGCAAGCCAGGTAAGATCAAAGCCATGGGTTTGGACCTTAAGCGTAGTGATACTCCAGAATTTATGCAGAAGTTCTTGGAAGAAATTCTAACACGAGTTCTAAATGGTGCTGAAGAGTCAGAGATCCTTGAACGCATCAATGAATTTAGAACGGAATTTAAGGCTCGACCCGGATGGGAAAAAGGTTCGCCTAAACGAGCCAACAACATTACCGAGTATCAAGAAAAAGAAAAGAAGTTAGGCAAAGCAAACATGCCCGGACATGTGCGAGCCAGTATCAATTGGAATACGCTACGCCGCATGAACGGAGACAAGTATAGTCTACAGATTGTCGACGGTATGAAGGTAATTGTCTGTAAACTCAAAGACAATCCTCTTGGATATACCAGTATCGCATACCCTACAGACGAACTCAGATTACCCAAATGGTTCCAAGAACTACCATTTGATCACAGCGAAATGGAAACAGTTATTATTAACAATAAACTGGATAACCTAATTGGCGTGCTTGAATGGGATCTTGATTCTACTACTCGTAGCAACACATTCAACAGTTTATTCAGTTTTGAATAAAATTCTGTTGACTTTTCCACAAAATCTAAATATTATTAAACAAGGAGATTTATATGAAAGATATTCTACAAGACATTGTGTCCCACACACAGAAATTAGGCTTCCTTAACATCGTTAAGGTCACTGGCGACGAAGACAAGACCGCGATTACTAGCATGGCTGATGATCGTACTGTGATTATGTTTGCCGAAACAGCAAACCCGTATCCAGAAATGATCGGAGTGTTTGGTATGCCACAGTTAGAAAAACTTCGTTATATCCTTGATGGTTCCGAATATCAAAAAGATGCCAAGATTGAAATTCAAACAGGCCAACGAAATGGTGCCGAAGTTCCTGTAGGTATCCACTTTGAAAACAAAGCCGGCGATTTTAAGAATGACTATAAGTTTATGAGTACAGAAGTCATTAACGAAAAGTTGAAAACTATTGTATTCAAGGGTGTAAAGTGGCATGTTGAAGTCAAGCCAGAACTAAATGCTATTCAGCGATTTGCTTTTCAAGCAGGTGCTAACACCGAACATACTTATTTCCTTGCCCGCGTTGACAATAACAATCTTAAATTTACATTCGGCGATGTTAGCACACACGGAGGCGAATTTGTATTTGCTACCAATGTCGCTGGTAAACTAAGCAAGGCTTGGACTTGGCCTGTAGCACCTGTGTTGGCTATCCTAAAGGCTGCTGATGTTAATAACACAACCATTAGTTTCAGTGATGAAGCCGCTATGCAGATTACCTTAGACAGTGGTTTGGCTACCTACAAGTATATTATTCCAGCAAACGCATGATAAAAGGCATAATAGGTGGCCGTTATATGACGGTAAGTGGAGGCTCGACTTCTTCTACAAACTATCAAAATAATGGCGCACCTATGGCAGGAATGACTAGGTATTATAACAATAACCTAGAGGTTTATGATGGTAATATGTGGCAACAAATTGGTAATTCTTATGTTACTGTTGGCCTAACTCCAGAGGCTGAGGAATTGCTAGATTGGGCAAGACAAAAGCGTAACGAAGAATTAGAAATAAAAAATTTAATTCAAAATAATCCTGCTGTCAAAGCTGCCTATGAAAACCTAAAACGTGCAGAAGAACAATTGAAAATTACTACTTATTTGGCTAAAGATGAAGAAAAGACCACCGGTTGACCTAACACCCTTACAGAGAGACTATGCTGTATATCTACCAGCAATCAGCAGTTTCTACAGTACCTATATTGCCAAGCAGAGGCTAGGAGACTTTGTTCCACAAGATCGTATTCCTAAAGGATTTGATCGTGGCATCGAAGGAATGAATTTTCTTAATCCCGAACAAGGATATTTCTATTACAAGTATGCCTTGTACTCAGCAGGTCACGCACAGCTAGATCTAAATAAGGCTATCACACAAGATAGCATGATACATAGCCGAGACAAAAATAACACAATGATACTAGGAGACTCAGGTGGTTACCAAATTGGCAAAGGTGTTATTCAATTTGATTGGAAAAACTTCGACGGTCCTGCTGCAAACAAGATCCGAGATGACATTCTCGCCTGGTTAGAATTTACAGCAGATTGGTCTATGATGCTAGATGTTCCTACATGGGCATGTTTAGATGAAAACAAAGAAAGAACAGGTCTAAAAAGCATTAGAGATTGTCTTGAAAAAACAAGATTTAATAACGAATACTGGTTAAAGCGTAGACTAGGACATACCAAGTTCTTAAACGTGCTACAAGGTAGCGATTGGGATATGGCCGAAGAGTGGTATCAAGGAGTTAAAGAATACAGCGATCCTGCTATATGGGGTGATAAAGCTGCCGAAGGTTGGGCATTCGGTGGCGTTAACATGTGTAAAATGGATATTACTCTCAAGCGTCTAATGACCTTAAGAGAAGATGGTTTGCTCAAAGGCAAAAATTGGATCCACTTCCTGGGTACCGCTCAGTTAGATTGGAGTTGTTATCTGACCTCTATTCAACGACAAATTAGGAAACATATTAATGAAGAAATTACCATATCTTTTGACTGCGCCTCACCGTTTGTCGCAACAGCACACGGACTCTGCTACACAGATCCAGTCCACACGCCCAAAAAGTGGAGTACTGTTATGGACAAAGCCCCAGATAACAAAGCACTTGCAGGCAGCAACATCCCATTCCCGTTTGAAAGCGAAATCGGTCGCAGACTGACAATGGGCGATATTTGCTATTATGCTCCAGGCGATCTAAATAAAGTTGGCAAAGAAGGTAAAACCTCGTGGGATAGTTTTGCCTACGCACTAATGATGGGGCATAATGTTTATCAGCATATTAATGCTGTACAAAAGGCAAACCATCTTTCTGATATTGAACACGCAAAATTTAGCAAAACTTGGCGCCAATGGGAAAAACTTAGCAGTAAAAATGCTAACAAAGATGAGACAAGTCCTTTTGTCCCAAGAAACATTCTTTACTTTGAAACTTTTGTTGAAGAATTGTTTAACACAAAGAACAAGGCAGAAGCATTTGATCTAATCAGTCAAGCATCTGTATTTCTACAAAGCCTTGACGGCGCTCGACTACAAGGTGGTCCTGCTCGTAATAAATTCCACAGTTTATTTGCTGTTGAAGAAGTTACAAGTGTCGATGAAGTTGATGTAGATGATCCTAATGACGAGACACTTGTTGCTATGGAAAATTCTGTAAGGGAATAAAATGAAAAGAGTCTACACCGAAGGTACTGAAGAAAATGTTGTTTTCTTTGTTGGTAAAGAAGTTGAGCATACTGCTGCCTATGGTATGAAAACCTTATTTGTAGTAGGAGTTCAACCCGTCTCTGAAATACAAGAATGGCTTTCAAAGGTTACGCTAAAAGACATTAATCATATCTATTTTGGTGCCAATCAAAGTTTTCCTAATCTCAAAGTAAATGACGGCGGAGAATGGGCTAAATGGGAAACTATGATTTATCATTTTCTTGAAAAAGATTTTTGGTGTACACTTGATTTAGATATTTCTTGCGTCGAAGGTCTTGCTGAATCAGGACTTTGTGAGTCAAATAAGTTTATTCCGATGATTTCGGCAAAATTACCCTATATACAACTACTAAACTATAATGCTATACTTAAACTTGACGATAGCGATTTTAACTACAGCAATCCTGGAGTTTGGTGTCATAGTGTTCACGATCTAAAAAGCAGAGATAAATTTACTAACTGGTCTAAATATACCAAGGACGAAATTATTAAATGAGTGAAAAAGAAAAATCTATGATCTGGGTAACCTTTACCAAAGAGGGTATTCATTGTTATCCGGCAGCGGCAACAGATCCTAATCTAAATACAAACGACGAATACAATGTATCGTTCCTGTCTACTCCACATCGTCACATCTTTCATTTTAAGATCTATATTGAAGTGTTTCATGACGATCGCGATATTGAGTTTATTCAGTTTAAGCGTTGGCTCGAGAAGTGCTACTCCGACGGCACCCTTGAGCTCAACTATAAATCCTGCGAAATGATTGCTCGTGATCTTCACGCAACAATCATCGCAAGATATCCAGGCCGTGAAACCTGGATTAGCGTTAGTGAAGATAACGAAAACGGTTGCTTCATTAAATTCCCTGTATCTTTACATTATCACAAATAAACAAAATGGCACAACCTGCTTATATTCAAAAGACTCTTCGTATGAAGCCCGAAGTCGAAAAGATTTTTGACGATCTTGATGCGTGGTTAGATCACTGTCGATTTAATCTACTAAATTACGATCCTAAAGATTTATATAAATCTAAGGAATACAAGGATTTTGCTCGCCCAGCCCGGAATGGCGAAAGAAAGCCATATCTAGGTAAAAAAGAGTTTAAGCCTCGTTATAACAATAATAACAACTAATGAGAAAACTATTTTACATGGGTCTTGAGCCCTACAAGGCCCGTTACACATTACAGTTACAAGACTGGAACGAAGCTGTATTTAAACGCCGCGGTATCAATTATATATTGGTACCCGGTGAAACACTCAGCAACGATCAGGCCATTGTAACCGGGCAAGTTCTAGACGCACATGGACGCACATACTTTGGCATGAGTCAACTTATGAACCTTGTGCGTATGATGAAGGCCGGAGAAGTTACCAGTGAAGATGTTGTCTACTTTGAAGACATGTTTCAACCTGGTATTGAAAGTCTTCCTTATATTCTTAATCAAGTTCCAGAAAATCTAAGACCAAAAATCTTTGTTCGCTGCCTAGCACAAAGTATCGACCCCGATGACTTTGTTCATGTTTGGGGCATGAGCAAGTGGATGGGTCTCTACGAAAAGATGGTGGACTCATTTGTAACCGGAGTTCTTGCCAGCAACGAAGAAATGGTCATGCACATGAAGGTTGCTGGCTGGGAAGCACCGATCTATAACATTAGTGGGTTAGCGTTTGGTAAGGCAGAAGTTCGCGGGCGAGTAAAAGAAATTATTCCATTTAATGAAAGATCTATGCGTGTTGGTTTTGCAGCTCGGTGGGATCAAGAAAAGCAACCTGACTTTTATATGGATTTAATTGAATCCTATAACAAGCTAAGGCAAAATATATTAGACAAAGGTGTAGAACTTCCGCGTGTTGAATTTGCTTTGTTTAGCGGTGCTAAATTAAAAAGCAATAATAACAGCTATATGGAAAGGACACGAAAGTTAGAAAGCCTAGGACAACTGACAATCTACGAAGATCTAAGTAAAAATGACTACTATTCTTTGCTCAATGATACTCGCGTTCTTTTTAATTGTGCCCTTCAGGATTGGGTCTCTAACACTGTTTCAGAGGCTGACACTTTGGGTTGTAATGTCTTGTATCCTGCTTATCGTAGTTTCCCAGAAATCTTTTCCAATGATCCAGAACGGCTCTATGTTCCCTGGAGCATAAAAGATGCTTTAAACAAACTAATTCGTTTATTAAAAGAACCTCATAACAAGGTCGGACATATTAGCGACTGGACAGACGGAACTATTGATCGTATTTGCGATATTATGGAAGGCAAAGGCGAACAGTGGCGGCGTATGAGCACCGACTATCGCAAGTATAGCAAAGAGAGTAAGTACTAATGCGTATCGAAGACGAAATTAAACTTGATTTTCGAGATGTACTAATTCGCCCAAAGCGTAGTACATTAGCAAGTCGTAAAGATGTTGATCTAAATCGTACATACAAGTTTAAGCATAGCGGTTGGGAATGGACTGGTGTTCCTATCATGGCTGCTAATATGGACGGTGTAGGGACATTGGAAATGTCTCGAGCGTTATACGATCATAGACTGTTCACATGCCTTACCAAAAACTATGAATATACTGATTTAGAAGAAACAGTTAAAGCCATTGGTGGCAACTATATGGCTGTTAGTACAGGTACAAGCGAAGATGATTTCGAAAGGTTACAAAATATATTAGATGGTTATCCTGAACTTCATTTTATCTGCATTGATGTTGCTAACGGATATAGTGAGCATTTCGGTGATTTTGTTCAGCGAGTTCGTAAGTCATTTCCGTACTGTACTATTATTGCCGGAAATGTTGTCACTGCAGATATGGCACAGGAGTTAATTTACCGTGGGGCAGATATTATTAAAGTGGGCATCGGCCCTGGTAGCGTTTGTACTACTCGTATCCAAACTGGTGTGGGCTACCCACAGCTTAGTGCAATTATTGAATGTGCCGATGCCGCTCACGGTCTTGGTGCTCATATTATTGCTGACGGTGGATGTGTTTGCCCTGGTGATGTTGCTAAGGCTTTCGGCGCTGGTGCGGACTTCGTAATGCTAGGCGGCATGTTGGCCGGGCATGATGAAGGCGGTGGCAAAGTAATCACAAAATATTTTAACGAAAACGGTGAGCAATTTATTTCAAATCACAATGCTGGGACTTATGAGTTCTATGCCTACAAAAAACAATTTGTTCAATTCTATGGTATGAGCAGTGACACCGCTATGGAAAAACACCACGGAGGTGTTGCTGAATATCGAAGTAGTGAAGGACGTACTGTTGAAGTACCATATCGTGGTCCTGTAAAGAATACTGTACTAGATATCTTAGGGGGACTACGCAGTACATGTACCTATGTCGGTGCTGCCACTTTAAAGCAGTTAAGCAAGTGTACAACATTCATTCGTGTTAATCGTCAAATTAACGATGTGTTTGTGAGGTAATATTATAGCAACAAGAAAAAAGAAAACTGAAAAAGAAATTATATCAGAAATATCTAAATTAGCGGCAGAAGTAACACTAGGTGAAACCGAACCCAAGAAGACAAAAAAGAAATCAGTATCAACTGAATGGCCCAAACTTACAATCGGAAGTCACAGTGTTAGGCGTGAATTTGAAGATGGTCGCATAGAATTTGAATCCGACCGGGGAGCATTACAACGAGATGTAAGAGAAGCTATAGCAAGTGTAGAAAGCAAAAAATCTAAAAAGAAAACAGATGTCTAAATCGGTTATTATTACAGGCGCTATGGGCTTTATCGGAGGACAAACCGCTAAAGCCTTTCATTCTTTAGGCTATACAGTTATCGGTGTAGATAGAGAAATGACTATCCCCGAGTCTGCTCAATTTATTGATCAGCTCATTATAGACGACTTTACCATTGTTCCTAAAATAGTTAAAGAAAATAAAAGTAAAAATATTGTACACATAGCTGGAACAAGCCTTGTAGGACCTAGCATGGCTGACCCCGGCGAGTACTACAATAACAACTGCGCTCGAACAAATATAATGCTAGACGATCTTGCCAAACTGGGTTGGCAGGGCAATATTATTTTTAGTAGTAGTGCTGCTGTGTACGGAAATAATTGTACATTGCCTATCAAAGAAGCAGCATCTGGTATTCCTGTTAGTCCGTACGGACATAGTAAGAAAATCTGCGAACAAATTATTAACGATCATTCTCGTGCCCATGGTTTTAAATCTATAGCACTTAGATACTTCAATGCCTGCGGTTGCGATTTAGATGGAAAATTAGGCAATTTATGGAATGATACACATTTAGTTCCAAGAGTTGTACAAAGTATTTTAGAAAATACACCAATCACTATAAACGGTAACGATTTCAAAACAAGAGATGGAACTTGTATCAGAGATTATCTCCATGTATCAGACATAGCTGATGCTCATGTTAAAGCTGTTGTTTTGGCAAATACATTTGACAAAGGTACATTTAGATCATATAATCTTGGTACAGGTCGAGGATTTTCTAATCTTGAAATTGTGGCTGCTGTAAAGGCTGTGACCAAACAGCATACTAAAATTATCTTTGGACCACAGAGAGTTGGAGATCCGGCCGAACTTGTAGCAGACCCTACTGATTTTATCAGAGATGCTGGATGGACTCCTCTAAACAGCACTCTATTAAAAATTGTAGAAACAACATACGATTGGATGAAAAAACATGAAATGGTTTCTAACATGGCTTGAACGAATCGGCCGTAAACGAATTGTTTTAGATAGACAGAGCAATGAACCATACCTTGAACGCTACTACCTGTTTCTTAAAGATAGAAAGCGTTTCCCCTTCAATGTGTTTCTTCACAAGTTCCTTAAGTCAGACCCCGATGATGTGCATGATCATCCATGGCCTTACGCTACTTTAATTTTAAAGGGCGGATATTATGAATGGGTGGCAAAATTTAACGGCCTCGGGCAAAAGATTGGTGAAGAAAGAATGTGGCGTGGCCCTGGTCATTTCCGTGTATGTCATGCTACTTCTTATCATCGTATCGAACTTTGTGAAGGTGTAGATTGCTGGACGCTGTTTATGCCTGGGCCTCAAAAGCGTGAATGGGGTTTTTTAGTTAACAACAATTGGATACATAATGACGTGTACCTAAAAGAAAGAGCAAAAATTAAATGAGAGATAATAAAGTTATGGATGTGCCCGATCACATCGACGATAGTACAGCACCCTGGACAGAGGTTGTTCGTGATGACTTTCATGTTGTAGTATATAGAGACAAATATCCTGTAAATCCTGGGCATTTATTGTTTGTGCCTAAATATAACACCTTAGGAATTTTAAGTGAAGCATTTGAAGACGCAGTTCGATATGGCAAAACAATGATAAAAAATGGCGAATGGGATGGGTTCAATGTTGGATTAAACTATGGCAAGGTAGCAGGACAAACCGTTGAGTGGCCGCACATTCACCTAATACCTAGATACGATGGTGATGTCGAAGATCCAATTGGCGGTGTTAGAAATGTAATTCCCGGAAAAGGCAATTATAGAAAATGGTAAAAAGCAAAATTAAAGTAGCAGAGTTATTTTATAGCATTCAAGGAGAAGGTCGCTACATGGGCGTGCCTAGTGTGTTCCTTCGCACTTTTGGATGTAATTTTAAATGTCAAGGCTTTGGAATGCCTAGAGGAGAACTAAGTGAAGAAGCAAACAATATTGACCCGACTCAGTACACCGAGTACAAATCCCTTCCTTTGGTTAGTACAGGCTGTGATAGTTACGCTAGCTGGGATCCTCGCTTTAAGCATCTATCTCCCCTTCTATCTACTGATTCAATTGCCGACGCGATTATGGATACGCTTCCGTACAAAGAATGGCGCGACGAACATTTGGTAATCACCGGCGGCGAACCACTATTAGGTTGGCAAAAGCAGTATCCAGATCTTATCGATAATCCTAAAATGAATGGTCTTAAAGAAATTACCTTTGAAACAAATGGTACAATGCGTCTTACCAAAGACTTTAAAGAATATCTAAGTCGCTGGAAACATGAGCATTTTGACAGAGAAATTACTTTTAGTGTAAGTGCTAAATTACCTGTTAGCGGCGAACCTTGGAAAGATGCTATTAAACCTGCTGTGGTTGTTGATTATGAAAACTTTGGTTATGTTTATTTAAAGTTTGTTATAACCAATGAACAAGACCTACAAGATGCCGAACAGGCAGTTAAAGAATATAGAGAAGCTGGATTTAAAGGTCCCGTTTATCTGATGCCGGTCGGCGGAGTTGAAAGCGTCTATTCATTGAATAATCGCAATGTAGCCTTACTAGCAATGAAAAAAGGATGGCGTTATAGCGACAGACTACAAGTGCCATTGTTTAAGAACGAGTGGGGGACCTAATGAATAAATTTATTGAAAAGCTACTCGGCATTGATAAAATTAAGGCCAAAACTGAGGCCGCATTAAAAGAAGCTGCCGAAGCAACTCAGCAAGCGGCAGCGGCCGCTGAAGCAGCGGCCTTGGCAAAAGAATCAGAGCGTGTCGCTAAACTTACACCTAAAGAACTGGCCACTGAAAAGAAAGAGCCCTGGGTGGCTGTTCTTGAAACTCATGTTAATAAAGAAAATGTTCGTAACGGTTTTTTTGAATTAGATTGGAACGAGTATTTTATTCTTCAACTTCGAAGTGCTGGATATACCGGAGGATCCGATGAAGAAATTGTGGATCAATGGTTTAACGAATTATGTCGTAATTTAGGTACCGAAGAAGGAGTTGACATGAGCCGCAGAGGAGCAGGCTATGTTAATCGAGCACTGCGTGATGACGGGCGGACCGAAGTAAGTTAAATGATACTTAACCAGATTGGTAAAAATTAGTGCTGACAGCCCGCCTATTGTTATGCTATAATAAAACATTCCAAACATCGAAAGTTAATCTTAAATGAATTATATCCTAGTAGATACTGCTAATACTTTTTTCCGCGCCCGGCATGTAATCCGCGGTAGTACTGAAGATAAAGTAGGAATGAGTATTCATACTATTTTAGGAAGTGTACGCAAGGCCTGGCGCGACTTCAATGGCAACCATGTTGTATTCTGCTTAGAAGGTCGCTCGTGGCGTAAAGATATCTACGAACCTTATAAGCGTCAGCGTAGTGAAGCTCGTGCCGCACAAAGTCCCCGAGAAGCCGAAGAGGATCGTGTATTCTGGGAAACCTTTGACGAGTTTAAAGACTTTATTACTAACAAAACTAATTCAACTGTACTACATCATCCTCAGCTTGAAGCAGATGATTTGATTGCCGGCTGGATTCAAAGTCATCCAAATGACAATCACATTATTATCTCAACTGATGGAGATTTTGCCCAATTAATCGCTCCTAATGTAAAACAATATAATGGTGTAATGGAAATCACAACCACACACGAAGGATATTTTGATGCCAAGGGTAAACCTGTCGTTGATAAGAAAACTGGAGAAGCAAAAGGGGCTCCGGATCCAGAATGGTCGCTATTTGAAAAGTGTATGCGTGGCGACACCTCTGACAATATCTTTAGTGCTTATCCGGGAGTACGCGAAAAAGGCACAAAGAATAAAATTGGTCTCCGTGAGGCATTTGCCGACCGAAACAGCAAAGGGTACAATTGGAATAACATGATGTTGCAGCGTTGGATTGACCATAACGGTGTAGAACATCGTGTGCTTGACGACTATCAGAGAAATGTAGTTCTTTGTGATTTAACAGCACAGCCTGAGAATATCAAACAGATAATTAATGATACAATTAAAGATGCTACAACGGCGGAAAAAAATATTCCACAGGTTGGCATTCGACTGCTAAAATTCTGTGCCGAGTACGACCTACAGAAAATTAGCGAACAGGTTCAAAGTTATGCCGAACCACTTAACGCAAGGTATGTTCTATGAATTCAACAGCAAAGATTTTAGTTCCAAATAAAGAATGGTTAATCAAAGCTAACGATAGAAAAATCGGTAGCGTAAGTAAAGCCAAAAAAGGATATGTTTTTATTAAAAACGGTAAAGCTATTCCATTTAAAGATCTTGCCGAAATTAACAGCCAATTTGGTGTTGGGTTATTTGAAGAAAGCATCAAAAAGCATAAACCAGATACAGCACCCAAATCTTATGTTATCTACGATTACCCCTGTAGCAGTAAACCATTCGATCCCGTTTATAATATTAAACAAAAACTGCCACTTTACTCTAAGAGTTCAAAAAGTAAAAGCCTTTTCTGCGCCGGCTATTATGTAATTAAATTTCACAAAGGTTGGCGTAAGGCATTCTGTCCAAAACTAATTACACTCGAGCGTTATCCATTTAAAGGTCCTTTTAAGACCGAAGAAGAAATGAAAAGTCAGCTTTCAAGAGTTAATAAGCCATGAAGCAATTAAACACAATACCCATCGAAGATTTCTTAGATAAGACCAGAATTGCTATTAAAACCAATCAAAAAACAGTGGTTTTGACATTAAAAGAGGCAACAGATCTTCAGAATAGTCTAAGTGTTGTAATGACACGCTTAACTGGAGAAATGGATCAAATCCTAGCTCAGGCCAGCCAACCTAGTACACTTGAGGTTAAAATGGACGGCGGAAAATTCTAAATTTTCTTGATAAATATATACGCACTTTTAGGAGAGCGTATATTGTGAGTAGACCAAAGCCAAACGTTCTATTAGAGATTACTAATAAAAAGAATTTTAAAACCGAACAGGTTTTAGAAGCAGAGGCCATTTGGGCTGTGTTCTACCAAGATAAACCAATTAACCTAAAGACAACTAGCATTGTTGTTCAAGCATTAGGTCCAAAATACAAAAAAGTTAGTTTTTCAAATGCCGGTCACGCTATCAATCTGGCCGAAAAACTTAATAAAATGTTTGGTACTAAAGACTTCTCCGTTTTCAAACTGACAACAGGAGAAAAACTTACAGATGGATCTGAAGACTAAAATTACCCGAGTAGTTCTTGAATCTCAAGGATTAGAGGCTACAGATAAGCGTGTAAGACAAACAATACCCACTTGGTGGGTTAGCTCAAGAAAAAAGAAATCAGGTGGGTTAAGACTAACCGAACAAGGGTTTGATTGCCTAACCAAAGCTGACATCAAGAGTCATAAGATCAAATTTGAGCATCCTATGACTGTAAACAATCAACTACTAATATATTTGGACAGATTTATAGATTGTCCGTGGTATGCAAACAACAGAGAAATCTTTGTTTTTAACGATAAAATGGCTGTACAATTGGTTCTTTTTGAAGGCAATATAGAACATTTTGTCCGGATTAAAGCCAAAAATTCACAAAAAACTGCTTGACTCGCAGGGTGTTTTCAACTATAATAATAACATGCTGAAACGGTTCAGCATAGTTTTTAAACACTTTTTTGGAAGCATAAAATGGCAGAACAAATTAGCGGCAATCGTACTGTTAGCCCGAGCGATGCGAAGCGTAGTCTTCGCAAGTGTATCAAAATTCAGCGCCCTGTTTTTATGTGGGGTCCTCCCGGAATTGGCAAGTCCGACATTGTTAAACAAATTGGCGAAGAACAAGGCCGAAATGTTATTGATGTTCGTTTGAGCCTTTGGGAACCTACTGACATTAAGGGTATTCCTTATTACAATTCCGATCTTAATACTATGACTTGGGCTCCGCCGGCTGAACTGCCTACGGATCCAGAAGATAACAGTATTCTGTTTTTGGACGAGTTGAATTCTGCGGCTCCTGCCACTCAAGCGGCTGCTTATCAACTTATTCTTAATCGCCGTGTTGGTACTTACATCCTGCCAACAGGCGTCAGCATCGTTGCCGCAGGTAACCGTGAAGCTGACAAAGGTGTTACCTATCGTATGCCTGCTCCGTTGGCAAACCGCTTCCTACATTTGGAACTGAAGACCGATTTTGACGATTGGCTCAATTGGGCCACCAACAATCGTGTTCATGAGCAGGTTGTTGGTTATTTGAGTTTTGCCAAACAAGATCTATATGACTTCGATCCTAAGTCTAGCTCTCGTTCTTTTGCTACTCCCCGTAGCTGGTCATTTGTCAGTGACCTGTTGGAAGATGACGACCTTCCGGAGAACACGCTGACCGATCTGGTCGCAGGTGCTGTTGGTGAAGGCCTTGCTGTTAAGTTTATGGCTCACCGCAAGGTTGCCAAGCAGATGCCTAAGCCCGAAGACATTTTGAATGGCAAAGTTAAGAAAGCCGATATTAAAGAAATTTCGGCCATGTACTCTTTGACTGTTAGTATGTGCTACGAGCTTCAAAGCGCCTACGAAAAGAAAGTTAAAGATTGGGACGGCCTTGCTGATAACTTCTTTGGTTTTATGATGGACAATTTCCCAACCGAACTTGTAGTTATGGGTGCCAAAGTCGCTATTGCGAACTATCAACTTCCGTTTGATTCTAGCAAACTGGCTAACTTCGATAAGTTCTACGAAAAATACGGAAAGTATGTTATCGTTGCCATGGAGCAGTAAATAAATGGGCAGGAAACTGCCCATTTTCACTTGTAATTGTTTTACCAATCGTGTATAATAATACAATCAACTTTGAGGAAGCACTATGAGCGAAGTAATGAAGTCTGAAAAGACAAAGAAATTTGAACCTCGCAACTTTACACGAGATGAAAAAAATAAAATTGTAGAAAAACTTACCACGGCTCGTATTGGCCTTCTACTGCGTCATCCATTTTTTGGAAATCTAGCCACTCGTCTCAAATTGGTTGATGCCACTGACTGGTGCGCTACTTTGGCTACCGACGGCCGCCATTTCTATTACAATAACGACTTTGTTCATCGTCTTACTCCTAAAGAAACTGAATTCGGTTTTGCTCACGAAGTTCTCCATAATGTCTTCGATCATATGGGTCGACGTGAAAGTCGCGATCCTCAATTGAGCAATATTGCCGCAGACTATGCCGCTAACCAAATTCTTCACGATGAAAAAATTGGTAGTGTTCCTGATTGGATTAAAATTTTCCAAGACAACAAATACCGCGGTTGGAGCTACGAGCAAATTTATGCCGATGTGTTTGAAAAGGCGGTCAAGATTGATATGAGCGCTTTAGGTGAATTGCTCGACGAACATCTTGACGGCGAAGGCGGTGACGGTGACGGTGATGATAAAAAAGATGGCAAAGGTCGGCCTCGATTAACTGCCGAAGAACGTAAGCAAATCCGCGATGAAATTAAAGAAGCTGTGGTAGCGGCCGCACAGGCTGCTGGCGCCGGTCGTGTGCCTGCTGGCATCGCTCGTATGATAAAGGATTTTACTGAGCCAAAGATGGATTGGCGACAACTTTTGCGTATGAGTATTCAAAGCATTCTTAAGAGTAACTATAGCTTTAATCGTCCAAATCGTAAGAGCCAACATACGGGTGCTGTACTTCCCGGAATGCTTAACGAAGAAACCATCGATGTTAGTGTTGCTATTGACATGAGTGGTAGTATCAGTGATACCCAAGCAAAAGATTTCCTTAGTGAGGTCAAAGGCATTATGGACGAGTATGTTGACTTCAAACTGGATATCTGGTGCTTTGATACTGAAATCTATAACTATCAACAATTTACCGGCGATAACGCAGATGAAATTAACGACTACAAATGTATGGGTGGTGGCGGCACTGATTTTGAAGCAAATTGGCGTTTTATGGAAGAAAACGATATTCGTCCAAAGCGTTTTATTATGTTTACCGACGGATATCCTTGTGGATCTTGGGGCGACGAAGACTACTGCGAAACCCTGTTTATTGTCCACGGAAACGACAGCATAATTTCGCCATTCGGCCAAACTGCACATTATAAATAAGTAGGTAGTTAATGTCATTGAGTAGAAGTGAGCTTAATCCTTTAAGTGTTCTCGGACTAAGGCGTTTAAGTTTTATTCCGGAGCACTTTAAAAGGATTACAATATCTAATACAGCCGATATCAAACTGCTCGATCACTGGATTAACTATAATTTAAATAGTAGGTACAGCCTTAAGAGATCTATTATTTTAGACAAAAGTAAAAAGATGTCTGAAGTAATAGAGGTTGGCATCGAGGATCCTAAAGAGATCTTAATGCTAACATTAGGATGTCCAATTTTACATGATATTAACAAGGAAAAATATTAATATGGAAAACGAAGCTCAAGTTACAGAACCGGTAGGTGGTGATGTTCCTGCTCAAGAACAACCTCAATTAAGCGTAGCCGACCTACAAAATCTAAGAACCGTGCTTGATGTAGCAAGCCGTCGCGGTGCCTTTGGCGCAAACGAAATGACATCTGTTGGCGCAGTCTTTGATAGACTTGATAAATTTTTGAATGCTGTTGCTCCGGCACAGACCCCGGCTAATCAAGAAGGTCAACGACCAACAGCCTAAAAGGAGAATCACATGAAACATGTGGGAAAAATGAAAAATAACGGCGCAAAAGTTGCCATTGCGTACCGTACTTTACCTGGCGATCCGTTGAGCGCCTTAGTAATTGGCACAGGCAATCTTGGAGCGGCTTACCATGATTCTCTTATGCGTATCTTGGAAGAAGAAGGCACACAGACTGCTTGGGAGCTGGCCGACATCTTAGCCGTTAGAAATTTTCCCGATGGTTCTAACATGCTAACATGGCTCCACACTCGTGGGTTTCTTAAAAAGGTAGCAACTAGCGGTGTAATGGTTACTCCTACCCCACAAACATCAGTTCAATTAGACGAATTGAATATGCTGATTGCCGAACAAAAAGGTGTTAGTATTGATGATCTTGCAGTTAAGGAAGATAAGCAACATAAGAAAACATCTCGACCTAAAGACGATGTCACTAAAACATCAAGTGTTAGTGTAAACGAGGATGGCAGCGAAACAGAAATTACTGAAGTTGCTCAGATTGTTGATGTTGCTGATGAACCTGTAACAGCTACCCAACTTCGATCAAAGGCTGATAAACTTTTTAAAGAAGCACAATCTCTTCGTCGTCAGGCCGACGAGCTTGATCCTCCTAAGAAGACCGCAAAGGTCAAGGAAAAAGTTTAATTATTGACCGTATGAGATTGGGGCGTAACAGCCCCAATCTCATATATAAACTATTATTATGAATAAATCAGAACAAGTATATTTAGATGCCTTAAAAAACATTTTAGAAAACGGGGAAGACAGAAGTGATCGTACCGGCGTCGGCACAAAAAGTTTGTTCGGTATTCAACTTAAATTTGACCTAAGTAAAGGATTTCCTGCGTTAACTACAAAAAAATTAGCGTGGCGTGCTGTAGTATCGGAACTACTCTGGTTTATTGAAGGCAGTGGCGATGAGTTCAGACTCCGAGAAATTCTCCATGGTGAACGCTATTCAGATAAGAAAACTATATGGACTGAAAACGCAACTGCCGAATACTGGACAAAGAAAAGAATGCAAAGGCATCCGGGTGACCTTGGTCGAATCTACGGAGTTCAGTGGCGCCGGTGGCGTAGGCCTGTAGTTCGTATTAATAAAGTTGTTCTACAAAATCATGACCAGCTACTTGAGCTTGTTAACGGTATTAAAAAGGATCCAACTAGTCGCAGACATATCATTTCAGCATGGAATCCCGGCGAGTTAGATTATATGGCGTTGCCTCCGTGCCATATGATGGCACAATTTTATGTCAGCTCAGATAAAAAATTAAGTTGTCAAATGTATCAACGAAGCGCAGACATGTTTCTTGGAGTGCCATTTAATATCGCTTCTTACGCCTTGTTCACACATATGATAGCACAGGCATGTGACCTTGATGTTGGGGAACTTGTTATTGTGTTAGGCGATGCTCATATCTACAGCAATCACATTGAGCAGGTCAAAGAGCAGCTTGCAAGAAAGCCATTCGATTTGGCAACATTAAAACTTAATCCTTCAGTAAAAACTATTACAGATTTTACAATGGAGGATATTGAATTAGAAAATTATAAGAGTCACGATGCTATTAAAGCATCAATGGCTGTTTAAACTTTTATTTCAATAATCCCTGCCGGGGCATCTAAATCTTCCAAGGCTTTACCTACAACAGAAAGAGGATTATCTGTTGGTAGCATTTTAACAGCAGAACCTGGATTTTGTCCCGAAGCAACGAGCAAATCTCCCTTCTTTACCGGTCCAATAACCTTACATGGCACACGACCCTTTAATGCTATAAATGGGTGAGTACTGTCCGATCCGGCATCACTGTTTAACATATATCCAGGCTGTGTTGAAACTACGCCTGCTACGGCTGTGGTAGCATGAGCATCAGGCAATGTGACTTCTTTTTCTCCGCCTACCATTAATACAGTCCCTGGACTATATTCCGCATCTGCTTCGTACCTTTCGGCTATATCAGCATACGCGGCTTGTACTGCTGTTGCATATAAAACATTGGTACCCGGATTAAAATAAAAACGGTTGCTAACATACATAGCGGCAGTACCTGTACTTGAGGCATCACCAAATGGAACAAAAAAGTTACTGCCGCCAGTGGAAGTTCCTATAACATTAACAGCATTAGCAGCCCTGGCAGTATTTGCTAGTAAGGCGTGAGCCGCTGTTCCCCATAGTAAATAACCCGAACCAGTAGTCGCTGTTGAATTAGCTGATATACCGGTTATTTGGTCAGCACCAGCTATTGTTATACCCTTATATACTTTTGGAAAACTTTCTGAAATATTTGAAATATCTGGCGCAAATGTAGTATCTGAAATAGTTGCAACAACTGAGCCGCCGGCATAACCTTCTAAGACACTAATTGATGATTGAAGTTCTTCTTCGCCTTGTATAGGGTTTACATCTGCCGATACCCAAAACGCAGTAGCGGTATTACTAATCGGTGGTCCTACCAATGTGTACGAACTACCATTAAATGCTCTTAATTGTTGAGCATCTGTATCCCACCATAAGTCGCCAGTCTGTGAATTTGTTGGAGCATAACTTTGAATAAAAACCGATGCTAGGCTTTTAAAAATAGATCCGTCATATAAATTAATATTTTTTGTATCTGAGTTATACCATAACTGTCCCTGAATAGGCCTCTTTGGTTGTGTGGAATTAGAAAAATTTTCAAGCAAACTAACAAAATTCTCATTGACTACAAGTCCATAGCCGGCATAATTTCTTCCCGGCAAAGCCAGATCTGTTTTATTATCGAGAGTAGCATCGCCGATATTTGTTAACTGTTGTCCATTAGTTTTTCTAATAATGTAAGGCATTTTTTAATCCGTATTATAATATAATTGCTTCGATGGTATCTTTTGTTCCGTCACTATCTTCTAAAGCAATAGCAAATACCTCATTCGAATGATATACACCTGCCACGGCTCTTCCGTTGTTAGCGGCAATTAATCCTTGCTTTTTACGGATAACACCGGTAACTTTTACAGGGACACGACCTTTAAGAGCAATATAGGTACCACCTTCAAGTTCACTATTCATCATATACCCAGGGTTACCACTTACAACACCTATTGCTCTATCGCCCCACGATGACGCAGTAACTTCTTTTTCTCCGCCCACTGATATCACCGTACCAATTTCGTATTCTTTATCGGCCAGATATTTTTCAGCAAGATCGGCATATCGAGCTTGTGTAGAAACACCGTGTCCAACTGAATACCAAATATCGCCGGCGCTATCTCGAGCAACAACCTTACCTGGATCAGCAGAACTTACAGTTCCCACATCAACAGCTAGTGTAACTTCCTGTGAGCCATTAAAATTAGATCCAGTAAGATATCGTCCTTTTATTAATTCATTTGCTGTATTTGCTGTAATTGTAATATCCTGCGTTCCGTCAAAATCAACATTATTAATTTTTCTAGCAGTCGACAATCTCACAGCTGACGATACCGCTTCAGTTGGTCCAATTGAAACATAGCCATCACTGGTTAAAAATTTTAAAATTGAGTTATCAGTATCCCACCAAAAATCGCCGGCTTGCTGAGTCGTTGGACTTGTATTTTCTAATTTAATTGATGATAATTGATGCCAGTCGCTACCATCATATAACTTTAATCTAAGTACCCCTGATGTTTTATCAAACCATAATTGTCCATCTATTGGCGTTGATGGAGAATCTGTGTTAGCAAAATTTTCCAACAAATGTAAAAAATTTTCGTTTTGAGCAAAACCGTATCCTACTACATTCTTACCAACCAGTGTTAAACTTGTAGAATTATCTACAAATCCTTCTTCAAGTATTACAAGTGTTGTACCGTCGCTCTTTTGAATATCGTAGGCCATTGTTCTTCCTTAAAACACCCTATTTAGAACCGCACCAGATGCTGTGGTTATATAATCTTTCCAATAATTTGTTGTTGTGTTTATACCTGCTTCAACATAAAATCTTCTTACATGATACCCAGAGGTTGGCGTAGAATATTGGCAAAGAACTCTAGCTTCTGCCAAATACGGTAATCCAGGCTCTCGATAAAATTTAGCAGTTTTTACAGGATACATAAATTCTAAAAGATCACATATCGCAGCATTTTGATTTAACACCTGCGAAGGTACAGTTATATTATTATTAGATCCATTAACTAAAATATCAATATCAACACTCATAGAGTAATACTTTATTTTAGTTTGACCTATAACTTGTAGATCCCCTAAAATATTTACACCCGAAACTGCGTTTATGGTCGATGTACTAAAATATAAAGTTGAATCTGTTACATTGACCGCAGTTCTCGATTGTGATATAAAACCAACGGTGTTACCATAATTCTTAATTAATGAAATTTGTAACGCACCATTGTTTGTATCTTTTATTGTTGTGCTAGGTACTGTGAGTCCAACTTCACCAAATTTGGATGAGATACTAGGGCCAATGACAAAACTGCTAGTTCCGAGAACAACTCTAAGCTGACTATTATTTGTATCAAACCATAGATCCCCTGTTCCTAAATTTGATGGCAAAGTATCAGATACGGTTGCTCCACTTATTTTTTTCCAAGCCGAATCATAAACCTTAAGTCCCTTTACAGTTGTATCATACCATACTTGACCTTTTAATGGATTTGTTGGCGGGCTTCCAGTTGAATTGGCAAAATTTGCTAATAGTTTTATAAAGTTATTATTAATGTATTGTCCATAACCATTTACATTTTTTCCAACCAAGGAAATACTTGTGGTTAGGTCATCAACTTCACCATTTGGCAAAAGTGTCAATGTGGTACCATTTGTGTTTAAAATTGTGTATGCCATTTTATGTTTTTATAATATATGAAATAAATGTAGAGTTATTTGTAGCTGTTGTACTTCCTCGCATATCGGGTACCCTAAAATACAAACTTACAGGATCTCCAGGTTTTCTATATGTATCTTGAACAACACCGTACAATGATATATAATTTGATTGGAGATATTGTGCTCCATCGCACAGCAACCAGCCAGATGGAATGTTTGTACTAGTTCCGTAAGCTGTTATCATTCCAGTTGGAAATATGCCGGCTAAGAAGTTACTCTTTGAAATTTTATACAATGAGTCGCCTTCGGTTACCAGCATAGATGCGGTTGACGATGCGGTTGTTAAACTTGTTTGACTTGTAACAGCAGTAGGTCTAAGTACGGTATCAAATGTAGCCGCAACACTTGTTCCGCTATATATAAAACTTGTTGCTGTAATTTGACCTTGAAGTCTAAAAGTAACAGCATTTGTTAATCCAGAAGCCTGTCCAATTAAACTTCCGTAATAGACTGTTGCGGTAGTTCCAACTGCTTGAGCATATACTCTTCTATACTGAGATGTTAAACTTCCTAAGTCATAAACATTATTTGAAGAAGGAACAATGTTGCTATTGACATTCAAGTTTCCCGAAATCTGAAGGTCTGATCCGACTGTTAAATTTCCATTTACATAAGCATCATCTCCAACCCATAAACCGCCCGATGTCCTAATTGAATTTGAAGCTGTAGAATAAACAGTTAATGTATTAGATACGGTTACATCGCCAACGACCTGTGTTGATGTATTAAGTGTAACCTTATCGTGTGCTACAACCAAAGTATCATTTAAAACCGGACTTTCATTTGGTCTAGTTTTTAAATAAATTTTTCCTGCTGTGGTATTGTTTAAAAGCCAGGCATCATTTGTATTTTTATATAATTGAACATAATCAGTTGTGGTAGGAGCAGAGCTATTAACAATAACAATACCATCGCGTCCTTGACTACCTGATTGATTTGTTGGAGTTTGCCATAAAACTCTACCAGTGATAATTTGTCCTTGTCCCGAAACTGTAGGAGTAGCTGTATCATCCTTACGAAGGAATCTATCTGCTCCATATTGTCTATTGTTTACATAAAGTCGCTGGGCGGCTGCTGCGGTACCATTAAACAATGAGTCGCTTCTAATGTTAATACCAGCTGTTAGTGTACTAAAACCTGTTATTAAAGTTCTTGGAGTAAATGCAGCATCAGAAAGAATAGCAACAATTTTACCATTAGCCCAAAAATTTACAACTGTATATGGAGTTGAAGGATTTTTGTTATCAGGATAGGTAGCAACTTCAGGCCCGTTTTTAAGAGTACCTGTAGCCAGCTCAGGCCCAACTACAGACCAGCCATTGCTGTTAAAAATTTTTAACTGGTTATTAGCTGTATCAACCCAAATATCTCCATTTTTAATACCGCTGGTTGCTAGATTATTTGAGTATCTTGGGTCTGTTGATTGTTGGTATATTCCACTTATGCTAGGCCAACGGACAGCACTAGAAGTCCCGTCCATAATACGCATAACTTTATTATTAGGGTCGCTGGTATCATACCATAGTTGCCCTTCGATTGGGTTAGAGGGAGGAATAGCACTGGCAAAATTTTCTAAAAGGTGAACAAAATTTTCGGCAAATTTTTGTCCGTAGTTAGGATAGCCTCGGCCGACAAGAGTCAACGAAGTGTCTACAGTATTAACACCTGGCGGATAATCAGGTACCGCAATAACTGCGGTTTTTGATGGGTCGCTGAATGTAATTGTGTATGGCATCTTATGTTCCGCTTGTTAAACTTTGAATTCGAACCGTATAATCAATCTGAATTAGTCTGTTTAAAGATTTTTGAACAGGATGAAAAATTACATGAGTTAATAAATCTCCTTGTCCTTGCCCATCAGGGCTATAGGCTAATAGTCCGATTTCATCAAATACAAAATTGCCATCTGTATAGGCTGCTTTATCAAAGGCATCCTGCCCGGCTGGTTCTCCAAAATCTAATAAACAACTTACTAATACATCAGCATACGGAGTTCCGGTAACATGTCTTACTTCCATATAGTTTCGGCTAGGATCTAAATCATATGTCTGTTTAGCATCAACTGTCTTAACATAAGTCTGATTATAAAGAGCACTACTTGTTCCTATAGTGTTTGGTGTAAGATATGTAATGATACCAGTTTGGTCAATTCTAGTGCCGCCATTACCAAATGCCATATCAGCAATAAAACCGTATCCTTGATTACTAACTCCTCGTGCTAACGCAATAGCAAAATTTTCATAATGAATAGCATTCTTTTTATTGATAAAAACTTCTTGCGACACAGGGTCATAGATTTTTAAATGGCCCATGACATGAATATTGCCAAATTCATTAGGATTATTGTTCATATTATACATTTTTAATTTCCAATAACATATTTATCAACAAAAAAAACATCGGTTATCCTACAGAAAATACAGCGGTACTTGAGCTATTAAAGGGTAAGAAGAGAGCAATCGGTGCTGCTCCTTGTAATCCTCCCCATTGTACATACCCAGTGCCCCCGTAATAAGTCGCATCATTTGTCCACGAAGACGCACTTCCAATCACCCAAGAACGGGCTTGAGCAGGTGTCATCCACGGTCTAGCCTGTAATGCCAACGCTAATACTCCGGCTACTTGAGGGCTAGCTTGGCTGGTTCCGCTAATTTTTTGAAGGTAAAAAGAATATCCAGACGATGTCGAAGCAGAGCCACGAGGGTCTACTACTGCTGGTCCAAAATAACTACCTGTAGAGTAGGCACCCATTATAGCATCGCCCGGTGCCCATACATCAATCCTGGGTCCAGCAGCACTAAAATTTTTCTTATGTTCGACACCGCTACCATCGGTAGTAGCTGAATAGCAACCTACACAGACAACACCCGAGACTGCTGACGGAGTTGATCCTCTATGATAATAGTAAACCGCATTATTAGTTTTAGTCCAGTAATTATTATAATCGGTTCCTGTAGGGACATCTATTTTATGTGCGTCATTTCCAGCCGCTCCTACAATAATTACTCCTGCTGCCAGTGTGCTTGAGATTTCTGCATCTATTGCCGAAATTCTAGTACCATGGGAGCCACCGTAATACGCACTCACGTTTAAATCTATTGTACCGTAAGCAGCATTACCTGTACTGGTTGTATAAGTTGTACCTCTGTAAGTTGTTGTCTTAATACTTCCGTAGGCATTAGGATATCCGTAACTACAATTTACAATTGTGGGTCGTTTATATCCTGTAGCAGGATCAATGGATTTAGCATTATGAAAGGCTCTAATAGAACCCCAACATTGTGTTTCATTTAACAGACCTAAAATTCGTCCATCGGTGATGTCTCGTTCTGTTCCGCCGGTCTCTGGCACAGTTCTTAAAGAATAAATTCTGGCGCCAGATGCCCAGCCGTTGGTATTACCTGCTATTATGCTAGCAACGTTCGAGCCATGTCCTCCACAATCGCCTAAAAAACCTCCCGTAGGAACACTGGTTATGATGCCGTGCTGTGTCCAATCGTAATCGACTACTCTTGTTCCACCACTGCCATCGGCATTAACCGCAAATTCTGGATGATAAGGTTCAACACCAGTATCCATGACAATAACGTCAACTCCAGTTCCGTCAAGATTAAATGTATAAGAATTTGATGTTAATGTACTAGCACCATAAACATTGGTACTAGCAATAGATCTAACTAATCCAAAATTTTTTGCTGACGCAACTGTATTATTTGTCGAACGTTCAAAGTATCCTGTTCGCAGTCCGCAATGCTTAGGTCGAATACCTACCTCTTCAGGATCTCTATGAACATCTATAATTCTAGGATCATTTTTAAGTGTTTCTGCTTCTTCTTCGGTTAATATCCAAATGGAATTATGGTCGCTCCAAGGCATTTCATCCTCGGCCTCAACTGGCCTAGATGGAATATGATCAGTGCCATCTAAAGATTTTAATTCTTCAAAGATTGCTGGCTGATCCTCAGGATTGGCAACAACAACATAATATCTTAAATGTTCCATTTTAAGCTATCTGAGTCCTTCCGTTTACTGTAAACCAATTTGTTCCATTATAGAAACAAGGTTGTGCGCCGCCCGAAGCATCTGTAACATATACCATTGCTCCTACACGAGTAACCGATCCAAGCGCTGCCAGGCCTGCTGTTGTGCTTGTGGTAAGCACAAACGGAGCATTTACTGTAACTTGACCTGTTGCCTTCAAATTGATGTCATTACCTGAAGTAATATTAAAAGCACCTACGCCTGTTACTGTTAGTGTATTGGCATACAAAACACCAATACTGTAAGTTCCTGTAGCCAAAGTGGTTACAGATCCTTGAGAACCTGTAGCACCAGTTACACCGCTTGGACCCGATGGGCCGCTTGGACCTGCTCCACCAGCATTACCCGCAGGACCCGATGGGCCACTAGGGCCGCTCGCACCTCGAGTTCCGCTTGGACCACTTATACCAGCACCACTTGGACCACTTACACCAGCACCACTTGGACCCGATGGGCCACTTGGACCTGCTCCGCCTGCTGGGCCACTTGGACCGCTGGCTCCGGCACCACTAGGACCACTTGGACCAGCGTTACCGGGTGACCCTGCTGAACCTTGAGGACCACTTGGACCACTTGGACCAACACTACCAGCAACACCACTTGGTCCAGAAATTGTACTTGCCGGACCACTTGGTCCGCTAACACTTACACCACTTGGTCCGCTCGGACCACTTGGACCAGGAACATTACTTACGCCACTTGGACCACTAGGACCGGCTGGTCCTACATCGGAAATATTAATTGTTCCGCCCATCATAGAATGGAGCTGGCAAATATAATACAATGTACTCGGAGCATCGTACGGTATAGCAAATGTGATGGTGCCGCTTTGAGTTCCGTTATTTGTTACTCCGGTATTATAAGCACTACCTGTTCCAGTTACAGCAGCAGTTTTAATCCAAAAAGGATGTCCTGTCGCACTTACGCTAAATTGGTAGGTAAAACCTTTTAATAAATTTAGTGTAGGATTATTCGATCCATCGATTACATAGGCGCTGGCACCGCTATTGGTTACTGTATAAACACGAGTTCCACCAGGACCTGTTACGCCGCTTGGACCACTTGGACCACTTGGACCAGGAACATTACTTACGCCCGCTGGACCACTAGGGCCACTAACGCTAACGCCACTTGGGCCTTGTGCGCCACCAGGACCGCTTGGGCCTTGAGAACCGCCAGGACCACTTGGTCCCGCTACACCTGCGGGACCGCTTGGACCACTAACGCTAACGCCACTTGGGCCTTGGTTGCCAATTGGGCCTTGATTACCTGTTGTTGGACCACGGGGACCGCTTACTCCACTTGGGCCTTGAGCACCTTGAGCACCTTGTGGTCCTGCTACAGTACTTTCGGGACCACTTGCGCCTTGTGGACCAGCAACGCCTTGGGCGCCTTGTGGACCAGCAACGCCTTGGGCGCCTTGTGGACCGGTATCACCGGTATCACCTTGAGGGCCACTAATAGTCGACTGAGGACCACTAGGACCTATGTTACCCTGTGGTCCGCTAGGTCCACTGATTGTAGACCTCGGTCCGCTTGGTCCCGAAACTCCCGATGTACCACTTGGACCAACTGGACCTGTTGCTCCACTAATACCACTAGGGCCTGGAATAGTAGATTGTGGACCTATTGGACCGCTTGGGCCAATCGATCCTTGAGTTCCACTAGGACCAGTATTGCCTTGAATTCCTTGCGGACCTGTAGGACCTGAAACACCCTTAGGTCCGCTGGGTCCAATATTAATTTTATTAATTTGACTAGAGAATGCTGTATAATTAACTCTTTTAGTCAAGTTATTATCTACAACCAATATATAAGTTTGATTTGTTGCTGTTGATAATAATGGAAGTTGCGTAACTTGAGGCATTTTAATTTCCTATTAATGGATTAGAATTGGTATCAGTTAATGGATTTCCTCCATCGGTTAAAATATCAGGACCGCCATAATAATAACTATCAGGAAGTTCGGCCGGTCTTGCCTGTAAAAACTTAGCAGGTACTGTTGTACTTTCTAACAATGACAATGTTGTATTAGCGTCCACAATATTATTCCAACACGACAATCTATTAAATTGTTTTTTTACAAATGACAATTTGATATTTGGTTCAACTCCATCTACAATATTTAATTTAATTTGCTGTGTAGATGTATTGATGGTAAACTCAGGCGGAGCATACTTTAAACCTCTATAGACAAAACCATTGACCGCGTCTAATTCTGTAGAATTTGTATAAATCCACACTTGATTTGTCGAAGTAACAATATATCCATCGCCTAAAGTTAGTACAACAGTGGTAACCGTCGAAAGCATTGTTTCGTTGTCCATGGTACCGATAATATTATATTGAGGACTATCGTAGGCCAAAGTTGTATCGTGATAAAAATATGGATCTTTCTTTAATAATCTACCACCAAAGTAAACAGCAATTTGATCTTTAGCTGGTATAGGCGAAGTTGCTTGTGTTACTTCAAATAACTGTTGATAATTGGAACTCTCTGACGGAGTATATGGCAAAGATCCGCCTGAGGCTAAAGTTTGATAATCGATTAAATCTTGAAGGTCAATTACACTATCTCCATTTAAATCATAGAGAGCATCATACTGCCCTCTATTATAGTAATCAAGAGCAATGCCGTAAGCATTAAGAGCGAGGGCAGAACTTATTATTGTTGATGTAGAAGGCTGCGATAAAGCTATTCCATCACCCCAATCATCCATGGAGTAGTTAAAAATTGTGTAGGTTGTAGTAGATGTTGTTAAGTATGACTGCACTAGCATCTCTTCAGAATACGGAACGGTTTGATTTATACCTTGATCAATTACCTTAGAATTTGAAGCAAGAGAAAAACTCGCACCTGTACCCATTGTAGCTCTACGGAGTTGTTTTAAAACATTTCCATCAACTTTATAGAATTCTATTCTTTCTCCAGAAATAGTTACCACTCCCGGTTGTTTTCTGTATAAAGACGGAGGTGTTAAAACACTTGCGTCAGCAACATGAATTTCGGTATCATAATAATTCAATGGTTGTGTCAATGTTGTAGAATTTGTTCTTGACAATCTCTTAAATGATTGTCTTCCAAACATATCTTTAAAAACTCTGTACCCTAGAGTATCATAACCTAAAATTTGTGTACTAAAAGATTGAATTACAACTTCATCGGCTTCGGTGACTCTAATTGTATCACTTATTTGAATAGTATATCCATCATCTAAGATAATATAATCATACTTGTTAACCAGCGGTTGATTATTAAGAGTAACCCATACAAAATTATTATTTAGAACTTGTCTGCTTATTCTAAATCTTCTATATGTATTACCTACAAATCGTTCTGTTCTCATTAGCATCTGATCGTGGTTTGTATATGTTGTAATTTTTAATACACAATCAGTGATATACCCAATATACCCAGGAACTATTTCAGCATTAGCATTAAAATAAATGCTACCACTTATAATATCAAATTCCCACCCAAGGTCTGGTTTGGCAACGATTGCCAGCACATCACCAGGTTTAACTGCCTCGGTTAAAATTAATTCATTATCTAAAGTTATAGTAGGATTAGCCATGCCATTAACAATGTCATCGTCAACGGTATAATCCATACCTCGGGCTAGCTGAACTCCGTTTACAAACACATCAACATTTTGTACAGTAAAGCCCGTACCGGGTGTGATAAATTTGTCTACAAAATTTCTAGAATTATTAATAGAATAGGTTGTAATAGCTGTATTAACAATATTGTAGTAGGCCGTAAATGGGGGCATTACTCTTCGATATGTAACACCATTATCAACACTTACTTCTAAAATAACTTGCGGAGCAAATGGCTCTATCACGCCAGGCGGTCTATTAATTTCTATATTTGTAGCGGTACTGACATTGTCATACACAAAAGTTTGAGATCTAACTTCATTAAAGGTTGCAGCGTCAGAGTCAAAAAACCATGCTTGTATAGTACTGGTAGTGTTGGTATTCAAATTATGAACATGAACACTTGCTCGCTTATTAGATTCATTTGAATAAGTTAGATCATAGTACTTGTTGGTGAATGAAGTACTTGTAGTACCAATAATTTCACCGTTAACTGTGACATAGGCTAATTTAATGTCGTCGTAATAGGCAAGACTGTCAACTTGGCCATCAGTTTGGTTATAAACTACTGTACTTCCATGATCGACAACTCCCTCACCGCCTACAGTAACTACTGAGTAACCTAATACTCCGTTAACACTTCTCTTATAAATGATAATTTTATTGTTGATGAAATCGTAGTAATAGTAAGGACTATCAAGTGTGGCCGCAAAAAATAATTGCTCGGTCCTTTGTAATATCTGCGTATTAAAAGTAACTACTATTGAATCAGCCGTTGGCGGAGGATAAGGAACAAAAAGTTCAGTCTTATTGCGTTTGCTCGGTACATCAATTTTGCCGGTATAAATTAGCGGAGCACCTACACCCGATTTAGTATAAACATTTATTCCAATACTATCAGAGCTTTCTCCCGGAACAAATTCTTCAGTGGCAAAACTTGTATCTGGTGTAAAAAATCCATCCCCGTCTATGGTTATATCTTCTGGGTTTATTCCTAACGCATATTGTAGAGCCGAGCCGGTATTTGTTAATGTAAATCCAGGATATCCACTATCGATAATTGTATCAAGAGCAGTGAAATTTGTAGTTTGTGTCCAGAACTCTACACTGTCACCAGGAAATACTGTAGACGCTACCGATGTATTCAATGTAACGGTTTTGCTTGTTTGGTTAATTGCGGTTACCAATACAGTTGAGCTACTAAATTTATTTGTTAGAGTATTAGAAATATTAACATTTTGTCCTACGACTATACCCTCAACTGTTGCCAAAGTTAATGTGTTAGATCCAACTGTAGTAGTTGATGAGGTTTTAATTAAGGTATAATAGCTAACATCATCGCCATAGGCTGCAGTTTCAAACCCTGAATAATAAACTGGTACATTATTGATCTCGTATTGGTTATCCCACTTGCTGGTATAATCAAACCCTAATGTTTGAAGTTGAGTCTTTGGATAAACTACACCCGACATTACCTGATCTAGTTTTTTTCCAGGCATGCCAGATTTTGGACTATAATATTGTAAGACTCGTTCAGCGGCACTATACAATTCTAAATTCTTTGCGTATTTTACAACTAAAACTTTTCCGATTTCAGGAATACGATTAACAAACTGAAGCTTAGAATACTTTTTTGTATAACCATTAAACTCTTCTTCGTAGTTTTGAATTATATATTCGCTACTAAGAACATAGGCGCCGTCAATAGTTACTGATATTTTCGATCTATCTAAACGAGCACACCAATTAAGATAAAAAATTGATGTTGTTCCATCGCAATTAAACGAGTCAACTACAAAATCGTCACCAATTTGGTTTTGAGTGGAAATTCTATCAAATTTAATTTTAATGGTGTTTGTTCTAACCTTGTTATTTGCCATAATTGGATAAGCAACGGCAGGAACCAAATCTGCATAGCCGCCTCCTTCCAATCTTATTAGAGGCGCTTTTTTATATCCAACACCGGGATTAGTTACAACAATTTTATTAACCTGCCCAGAGCTTATATATGCCTGTGCTGCTGCTCCTGACCCCAAATCACCCGGTGCTGTTTCAATTATCACCGAAGGAGGTAATATATAATTTTGTCCGCCATTGCCTACAGAAATACTATCAATAATAAACGAGTTGTTATCTTTCCATGCCTTCCAAGGGTAAACATCAGAAAGAGCATCTGTTTCAGAAATTGTTTCAAATTGTTTTGTAGTTCTATTAAAATAAGAAGGAGAATCAAAGTCAGTTGTGAAAGACTGAGATGGCTCCAAAATTTTATGCTTATTGGTAAATGTTCTAATTTGACTTCTATACGGCTTAATTTCTTTTAAGAAGTTTTCATAATATTCAGAATTGTTTAATTTATAAACAGGTCGTTGATCTAAAAGTCCAGCGTTGTTGACAACATTTATAAATGATGTTTTAAAAGCCCAATCCAATAATGGCTGCTCTGACATAGCATATTTGACAGCCGTGAAGAAAAATTTATTCCAGTAAACTTTTAACTCGTCAACAAAAATGTCATCTCTAAGAGCTATTAAGATATTTCTTAATTCTGTTTCTATTGTTTGATCATACAATGTTTGATCGTAACTATTATTTTTGTCGTAGCCTAGATCATTATTATAGATATCCCATATACCGTTACTAAATTGTATAGTTCCGCCTTGTTTATAAACTATATTATATCCATTAGAAAATGTATTAGACTTAGAAGGAGTTACCTTCTCTAAAATGATTGGTAAATTATCTCCAGGATTATTAATCTTTATATAACTGTTCTTTGGCAGGTTAAGATAGTTTAATTCAAAAAGTTCGTTAACAGTTTTACTGATATCTCTAAACTGATCAAAATCGGAACTGGTCCAGTCAATATAATTCCAATACAACGGAGTATTATATTTTTGTGTTCGAATTCTGTTCCATTGCTGTACTTCTTTATCCCAAGTAAACAAAGTCCACTTTCCATTAAAGGTGCTATCTGAAGTTACAATAACAGAGAAAGGTCTAACAGTTAAGGTAGGAGGAACTGTAAAACCTCGGCCGCCATCAACAATATTAGTCGATACAAGCCTTCCAAATTCATCAATTTCTGTTTCAATCTTTACTGTGCGGGTGTTAATATCATTCTCGTTAGCAATAACAGTTATTATAGGAGCAATCAAATAACCGTAACCAGAATTAACTATTTGCACACTTCTAATTGTGCCGTCGGCTACCGTACAAGTTACTTCGGCCTGAACAAGTTTTGTTGTGTTGATTACAGATAATCCTTCAAGATCCTCAACAGTTTTGTCCCATAATCCGCTATATTGATCAGGAGGGACTTCTTGAGACAACAGTCTAGTTAGATCTTTCATTCCAACTATTTGTTCTTTTATTAAAACATTATTTGAAAACTCAATAAGATTTCTTAAGGCAGTTAACCTTGATTTAAATAGAGTTTGTTGCGGTCTAATTCCAATTCCATACTTTGTTCGCTCGTTTAAACTTGGGTCTGGAACTGTATGTCCAAATGTATCTTTACCAATTAAGCTATTAAACAACTTTCTTTCAAGCATCCGTGGAGGCATTGAATTTTCTGAGCCTTCGTTTAATAAAATCCACTCAGTATGCTTAGGAATTTTATTATCAATCTTATCATAGGTAATATTTAAATGTACATGAGTATCTACCGCATATCCATTACTATTAGCTAATGTCATCGCATCTGGAGCAATAATACTAGCATATTTGTATCCGTAGCCAGTTGGATCTGCTATTAAACTAGCAACCTGATATGAGCTTATTCTTCTATTTTTTACATTAGGAATAATAACTTTGTTTTTTACCCAATAGAAGTAGTAATTAGAAAACGAATTAGTTACCGAATCATAAATTTGTTTTACAGAAACAACACTATTGTCGGCAAATTTTGGTTGCCCACTGATATTGTTTGTTAAACCGGCAGCGGTATCTGCTTGTGAGCTCCACTCGCTAGGCAACAGAGGTGTACCTATCCATTCATATACATCAATTGTAGCTCCCGGAAAGAGTCTACCCCAGTTATTTTTTCTATATGATAGATCGCCTTGCTCGTACCACACATATTTTAATGTACTTAGGTCCCACCATAATTCACCTACATGTTCATCTAACCAATTTGTATTGATATCAACGACCGTGCCAGCTATTCCAATGGAATACACAGCAGGGTCAAACGCCGCTTTATATTTTATTTCTTGGTCTGCTAATCCGGGAATTTTACCCTTTAACGGATCAACAACATCTAGATAATCAACAATGATATCTTTTTTAGTATCAAAAATATGTATTTGTCTAAATTCATTTAAAGAAATAACATCATCTTGTTTTGTTGAAAGATCCCAACTTTGAACTGTTGTATCAATTTTATTAAACTCGTAGACTTTACTTGTCTGAGTACTACTATATGAAGGGGCCCCAACAAATATTTCGTTTTCAGTAGCATGAACGGTATAACCAAAATCTGTAAAGGCAGTGTAGTTATCAATTTTTAATTCATCGGCAAGAACATATCGTGTGTCTTTGCGAGAATATACATACGCAGTACCTGTTTTTCTAATTGAATTATAAAATTTAGTAGATTTCTGATCAAAAGTAGTATTACCTTTGTCTAAATTAAATTTTGGTGTAAAATCGCCAGTAGAAGAAATTACAATAGAGTTATCAGATTCAATATAGCTTAAATCCTGACCAAAATTTAACTTAGATCCAGGAAGTGGGTTAGTAATTATTTGATAGGTGCTGGTATTAAATGCTCCGGCATCTATATCATAATCGTAGATGTAAACCGCACCATAGGATAAATCAGAATTTCTTTGTAATGGGGCACTGACAAATAGTTGTGTTGGTGTTATTACAACTTTATGTCCAAACTTTTTAGTACCCGATACATTTGTTGGCGGCTGAATTACTTGGTTAGCCGAGGGCGAATACATTCCAAAAATAGCAACTAGTCCATTTTCAGATTTATATCCGGGCCCGCCAACCGCATACTTAAAATACTCTTCGTCGGATATACTTATAGAATGTCCAAACATAACACCATCAGAGTCAACTGCAGTATATTCAGCCGGTAATTCTTTCCTGCCCGTATAGGTTACACTCATCGATGTTGTAACGCCAATAACTGTTTGCGCCGACGAGGTTGTGTAATACCCGGTAGTATCAATGCTATATGAAAATACTCTACCGGTGCCTGTTGAATTTGTGCCAGGAGCACCGACTAATAATAGATTACCATAGTGAGCAACTTCAGCACCAAATCGATCCCGATCAGTGGGCCACGGATTTGACAATACTACCTCGGCTTTTTCTTTTTGTGTTAAAGGATCGACACTGCTAATCTTAACAACACCCGCTAATCCCCATGTTGAAGTATTTGTATTATCTGGATGAGCATAAGATATTGCTCCTGGACTTACTGTATTGTAATAAACATTTTCGGTAGCAGGAGCACCAACAATAAACAGTCCATATCCCGAGTTATTAAATTCATCAGGTATATAATCAACCTTATAACCGAACTCTGTTACCGGGCTAATCGAACTGTCGTGGTATTGAATTCTATCTGAGTTTAAAGTATAGCTAAGTTTAAAAGTCAAAGTTGATCCAATCTTATCATAAACAAAAACTCTACCATTGTCAAGATAATACTGATATCCCGGTGCTCCAACTAATAATGTTGAATCATTTTTAGATTTAGCAATACTTGTACCTAATTGTTGATTAAGTGGTTGAGATCTGCTAATAACTGAATTTTGCGAATAATTTTTTGTTTTTGTATAGACTTCCCACTTACCTTCATTATTTTCATCTATCCAAAATTTGCTACCATACGGCAAGGCTAATAGCTTAGAATCAACAGGAATATCATCAAACTTTTTAAATCGTTGGCTTACAAATCTGTAAATCAATCCAGGACTTAACAATGGTTCATTATTAATGTATGTTAAAGAAGAATTTACTGTAAACTGATTAAGCTGAGGAATATCAATAATTTTATAAATGCCGTTAACCTGATTATTAAAGTTTACAACAGAAACCGTATCTCCTACTTTAAAATCATGGAAATAATCTGTGGTAAATGTTATTGTAACTCCTGGAGAATTTACAAACACACCAATAATTTTAAACGGAGAATTTTCATATCGTAAAACATCCCAATCTCCATTTGTTTTAAAACCTAGCCAAATTACATCACCGTCTTTAATAGATCCGTTGTTGGCTATATCTAACAAACTATTTTCATTATAGGCAGTATAGGTAATATCATTTAAATTTACATAACCTGCTGTAGGATATTTGAATCCCGGATTTTTAAATGTTGACGACGAAGTAAAGAAAACATTGCTAGAACTATACTCAGAAGGTTGAATAGCAAACTTATTATTATCAATGTAATACACTAAGTCGTTTGGCTTCTGTGTAGGTTGTGTATCAACAAAGTTAATTATTTGTGGATTTTCTATAAACGACCCTTCTGTCAGTCTAAACTCTAACTCTCTAAAAGTCGTATATGATCCATACTGTCCTACTCTGAATGCCCATTCTTCGTCAAAATTGATACTTCCGGTTTGATCATTAGTAACTGATTTTGAAATTTTAGTTAAAGGATTTCTAGTTCCTTTTTCTCTTATATAGCCTTGATAAAATTTATACTGGCTAATAGCATCTGGTACAATATTATCTAAGTATACTCGCGGAGTATAGCCTATTAGATGTTGAGCCATTTTTTGCTGGCCGGCGTCAAAATTGTCAATATCAATACTGTAGAAATCTTCAAACTGAGAAATTTTATAATCAAAGTTAGGAATAAGTCCAGGGGTTGGGGCTTTATCAAGAAGAACCCATCCGTCGCCTATGTTAAACTTAGACGATCCTGAAATACTATTAGCGGCTGAATAATATTTTCCATTCCAGGTTACAACATCGCCGTATCTATATAATGTAAATTGTTCCCATCTATTAACAACACCTTTATCATACACAAAACCCGGACTCGAATAGTCGCCGTTCCAGTTAGAGGTTCTAAACCCAACTAATTTCATTCGCTTTTGTCTATAACCAGTTTCGGGGTCATACACAATATCATTAAAAATTGTTGTATTATCAAAAATCATTCCATGTTCTTTTTGTACAGGTCGAACATAGATAAAAAATATTCCGTTATTTGTATTTGTAGGTTCTATAATTGTAATATCGTCATCACGGTTAACTGATAAGTTCTTTGATGGCAACGAAGATCCATCGGCTGTCAATATTGTGTAATCATAGTTCCCATTGAGGAAATTATCAGTTACAGCAGTTTGCTTTCTAAATTTTACCTGCGGCGAAAATGGTGCCAATGTTATAATGCTGTTAGGGGCCCAATTTTGAGTAGACCAATACAAAAATTCTTTTGCCGAAAATCTCCAGTCTAACACTGTGTTAAGTTCTTGATTAAAATTATCAAAAATAAAACCTTGCTCTACTAACCACTGGCCATACCCAATAATAACATCATACACATCTTGAATATTATCAAACATTGTTCCATAAGGAATTAGTGTTTCTTGCTTAGAATAAGATTTAGCGATTTGAACTGTGGCTCCACCCTTTATAGGTACCTGTGGAATAGCAGCATAAAAAGATGGATTAAAATTTGCTTCAGCGGTATGACTTACCTTTACTCTATAAAATTTATTGAGGTAACGAACAATTTGACCTTGTTGATAAAAATTATTTCCAGTAGCCGTATTGGCCGTAGTAAGATCTTCTGCGCTTAAAGAGGTACTACCAGAACTATCATTATAATTCCAATCAACAAAACTCTCGCTAATACCACCAATTGTTATGGCAGGGGTATTTGAGTTCCTTATTGGCTGGTAAATTGTAAAATACGGTCTGTACCTATCATAACCTTTTACAATAAATTTATCTTGTTGTTTTTGAATCACTATTCCGCTGGCTGCAACTGCTTCAACAGGGTTACTTACATTTAAATGTAATAGGTAATTTTCCTGCGGCAAGATCGCTCCGGGGTCTGTAGATGATGGTGAGACCGAATCGATAATAATTCTAAGTTTATTTTTATCAACAAAACCGCCTACCTTGTGGAATAAATTAACCGTAAAATTATCAATTCTATTTCTTAGTCTATATACAAATTGAGAATTTCTTTTTAACCCTTGCTCAATTACCCATACACTATATCCAGCTGCCAAAGTGTTGTTTTCGCCGAATAACGCAACATCTTTTAAATTTAAAAAACGATTGGTATCAGCATTTACCCATTGGCCTGCAGCATTTTTAATCAGCCTAGATACATCAAAAAATACAGAACAATATTCAGCCGGCTTGGTTAATAATAGCAGTCGTTGGATAGCATAAGGATAAGAACTACTGTTCCTCCAAACTGTTTCAACTGGACCGTGATCTCCAAATTTCCAATTCTGTCTTCTGTCATACGGAGTTGAATTTGTTATTAACAAGACAGAAGGATCGATAAGTTTACCAGATTCGTCAACTGGAATAATATTTGTTAGGCCTGGGCGGGCATATATCGGATTGTACCCAGGATTACTGCCTCCTCTGATATACCCGTTTTCTAAGTCTTGCCATAATATATCATTACCGGAGGTATAGGGAGATGGACCATATTCTGCTATCCACCATTCCGGCCTATCATAAAACCCTAACATTCTCCAAGGTGATTTATGTGGAAGGTCGGTGTCATAAAAATATTTGTAAATTCCTCGCCAGAAGCCCGACAGAGAAGTGCTTGTTAATGTATCTGATGTGCCTACATAGTTGTAGGTAAACGGATTTGCTTCATCAAATGAACTATTATTTTGATAATCTAACCCAAATAACCCTGCCCATGTAACAAAGTCAGATTGTAAAATCTGATTTATCTCTTTTAAACTATATTCTGTTTTTCTAAAAGCATTTGGTAAAAGAGAGTTTATATCAAGCAAGTCAGGATTATATTTCGACTTTATATTATTGAATATTCTTTTCTCAAGCTCTATAATAATGTCATCTCTGTAATCATTATAGGCAATCATCTTACTACCGTCGTGTCCAATTATAACATTTCTTGGTCTATCAATATACGAATCATCAAAATATTTTCTTGGGCGGAATGCTGGGTATAAACCTAATTTTGACGGCGTTTGTGGACAATAACAACCCGAGGTATCTGTATATTCTCTAATTTCAATAGTGTCGTTTGCGACAATTGGCGTAATAATTCGTACGGCATTTTGATCATCTAAGAATATATAATCTCTGCCTAGCCAACCCTGAACTCCATTAATATATACTAGTACTGCCTGGTTACTCAATTTAGACGGGTTATAATCAAGTGAAATTGGATAATCTGTTCTTCTTGAGCTTAACACTGTGAATTGTCTAACTCTATGAGATCCAAACGGAATCATATCAGAATTATGATAGGCACTTCCTTTGCTTATATTGGCAACCATACTCTTAAGAATAGTATCTACAGCACTAACTGGAGAATTCTGATCAGGATGAGTAGCAACTAATGTAAGAAAATTATTTTTAAACTCTTCGTAATCTTTGGCTGTTTGTTTTATAGCACTTTCAACACTATAGTACGGACTACCTAAAAATAATTGAGCAAAAGTAATAGGATTATAATTAGAAATTAACCTTGTTCCGTACTTTGCTATACCCGGCAAATCGCGAAGATTACTTGTGCCTGGAAAAATTCCCGACCATGAAGTATCTCTATTAACCATAGTACCAACATGATCGCTAATTTCACTTAAGGTTAAATCAGTAATATTTCCGTTAAGAGGATTATTTGTTAAATTTAACGGTGTTTCATAATAACCGTTGCCTACAATAGGAGCATCTGTAAAAATTTTTAACAGAACATTTGATGTAACAGTATTATTAAAATTTACAGTATAGTTTGTGCCAGATGATAGTATATTATAATCAGACTTTGGAATTATTTTTTCATCGTTATAGGCTTCAATTTCAAAACTTATATTGTTGTTTAACTTTACTGAATTAATCTCAACTGTAGATGTTCCAGATAGATATGATTGTAATTGATATACCGGAATCTGATAATCTTCTTTATCTCTCCAAACATTTACTAACTGGTCGCCTTTTTCATCATTTTTCTTTAAAAATGTAATAGCGGTAGAGAAACTTGTAGATGTTGTATCATATTCGCCAGATGATAATGTAAAGGAATCATTCATAAAATAATTCCTAAACAAATAACTGCCTACACCATTTAAATTTCTATAACTTAAAGGAAAACCTAATACAGAATCAGAGGTGCCAGACCCTCGTTTGTAACTAAAAACTCTGTTACCAGCAAAATTTGAATAGTAATAAGTTTTATCACTATAACTTTTTCCGTCTTTATCAAAAAGATCAAACAATGGTGCTTGATTTAATCTGGTATGATTTTGAGAACTTTTCCAATTAGATCCATCATAGTGGTAGCATCTACCGCCAGCTCTTGTTCCATAATTAATACTCACACAATTATTTTCAATTACATCTTGGATAGGTTCTAAATTCAGTCGGCGAGCTTTTCTTCTTTGAAAATAAGTTGCTCTAAAAACTTTATTTCTTACATCGTCATCTTTGGCAGCTGCAAAAATTACAGTCATACCTTCGTTTAATCGACGACCGTCAACAAACAATCCTCGTGTATTTTCTCTTTGTCCTAGAGGATCAGTGGTAACAAAATCAATAAGATCGACATTTGGAATAGCAATATTTCCAAAGTTATAAAGTTGAAGATTAGGTTTAAATTCAATAATTGGTCGTTGAGCTCTCAGATTACTAGGATACTCTGGCTCCATGTTATTAAACTCAGCACTGATTGTTATAATATCTTTATGGAACCATCTATTATACCTTGACCAAGGGTTTAAATCCCTACTGGCTCTATTAATGGTGAGATATTCGGGATTAATAGGTAAATTTTTAAAATTATCAAAGGGATACTCATCAAAAGGATTGGCATCAAAGTTATCATCAAAGTTTGAAGCAATTACCGACTGTGGAATTAGATCCTTATAGTCAACCAATCGTATAAACTCCCCGACCCCTTCAACAATATATTCATTATCTCTGTACTTCTCAGGTAATACCGTTCCTCCAAATTTAATTTTCATGCCGTTTGAAAGAGCTATTCCGTTACCCGAAAGATAGCTTTTTTTACCTAAGATATCTTTTTCAATATCAATCGTTGAATCTTCTCTCGAATCTTTAACAACAATTTTGCAAAGTAATGTTTTGTCATTGCCACCGCAATACAGCACAGACGGAGTATTAACATCAACAATTAATTTTACAATTCCAGTCGAGGTTCCATTTGATACCACATTTACTGGATATAAATCAGTATTACCAGGCGAGGCTGTAAATTTTACATAAAAATTTTGTTCGGTTAGGTTTTCAAAATTATAGGTATTACCTCGATATAGTGTCAAAATTGAGTCGGACATGCCAGAAGGTGTAAAAACAAACTGACTGTTTTCAACTTCAACAGTATATGTGCTAGTTGTATTTTTAGGTCTGCCGGTTATTTCTATTGTCTGGGGACCGGTAACTAACCAAAAATATTCTTGGAAATTTACTAACTTATCCCAGTCAACAAATGGATCGTAAGCATAGTATTTTGGCTTATAAATCCTATCAAAATTATCTGTGATACCGCCTCTAAAATTTATTTCGTTGGTTAAATCATCTATGGCGACAACATTGACCACTGAACCGGCAGTACTATATGTTACCAGGGCAGGCTCGAGATTATAATTCTGCCTGATTTGAGTACTTTCGCTAATATAAATGTCATTAGAAGAATTGTAGGTCGGTGTGTCTTTTGTTCCAATAAAGCCATTTATTCTTTCTAGTTCGGGTTTTTGTATAAGTTGATCAACGGTACTAGATAAAAATCTAGAATTTTTATCTGTTCTGTGTGTTTCAGGAAGTAAATTTACCGATTTTATATTTTTTGCCATATTAAATTCCGGTATTCGTTAAAACACTTGTTATGCCCAATTGTGAAGCTGTAATCGCGTCAATGATTTCAATGTCAGACACGGTAGCACCGCTTATAAAAATTTCATTTGATAAGCAGGTAATTTCATATAAATTTCCAAATGTATTTGTTTTAGGAACAAGAACAAAATTAGTGATCTGAGGTGTTAACAAATTCATAACATAGGTCGAAAGTTCAGAAAAATTAAATGTTTGGCCAAAATCCCAATTTTCTAAACTAAAAAATTCATTTATGGCAGACAAAATTTTAACTTTTAAATCATTATCGCTTGTTGGTATAGTTGAGTTTCTCACTGCTTTAAAGGTTGCTCTAAGATTTACATTTGCTTTAGAACCAAACAAGATTTTATATTTGGCCGGCTGAAAAATAATTTCATCGCCGATAGCCTTAATAGAGTTAAGCCTATCGCCAAAATTTTGATCAAGGCTTTGACTAGTAGGGGCTAATGGAGCAGAACCACTACCAGAATTTAGCCACGATCTAAAGTCACTGTCATATTGAGAAGTCAATATGTACAAGTCCATAATATTACTCTTGCCTGGATCAATTCTTCTGTTTTCTCCGCTGTTATGAATGTATTGGAACTTTAAATTTGTTCTTCCGGGATAGGCAAAATACGTTGGAGTATAGACCCAAGGATTATTTGTTTTTGCTAAAGAACTTGTAGAATAATATTTTACAACATTTTTATCACTGTCATAAAAATAAAATAAATCACCATCAGCAGGAGTCTCTTGAACAAGGTCCTCATTCGGATATGCTGTAATATTTGTACTTGTAACAACATAACGAAGTCCGTTGTTAAGTCTATAAAAATAAACAAATTTATCTTTGTATCCAGTTTCTGAATTTAATGAATTTGGTTCTACAATATTATTAAAAGTATCAGGATCTGAAATTTGACCTAGATTGTTGTAATCATAAAAACTAACTTTTACTTTTTTAGGTTCAACATAACCGTCGGGTTCAACAATATCAGAATCAATTTGCCAATTATAGTCTATGCCTAAACTTCCAAATGTCGAAGTATTCACTGCCGATGTCGGGGTCACAGATGTGTTTATTGACAGGACAGAAATTTTGTCTTTTATAACTGTGTCTGAAGCATAGTCGTAGCTTATATTATTTGGATCAACATAAAAACCAGTTTGTTGTAGACTTTCAAAAATATAATCGGTTAGTCTATAAATGACCTTATAATTATTTCCTGTCCAGGTAAATGCTATGAGCCAGCTTCCATCCTTTGAAGCATTTGTAGTATCGCCTTGGTAGTTAAAACTAAATGGATTAATTACATCTAAGTTTGTATCACTTATTATATACCACTGCCTTGATGTTCTATCTATAGACAATCCAAAATTTTTCTGAGACAAGCATAGGTTAACCAATTCAGTTTCGAAGCTATATGTAAAAATATTATTAAATTTAGGAATTACCTCAACAGGAATCGCTCCGGACGGAATCACATCACTGAATATAATCGGGCCGGTGCCATCGTCCAACATTCCAACCCCCGAATTACTACCATCACCAATAACTTGAACGACCTTAGACCATATATATTTTTTTGAAGTTTGCGATTGATTAGCAACTAAGCCACCTTCTTTTGAAAAATATCCTGACGGTGTAATAAATTTTACAAGGGCTCCAGGAGCAACATAGGTTAAGTTATTATCTATAAATCCGGCTACAGACTGAGGAGTTTCAGATATTGTATTATAAAAATATCCTCTACTAGATCCAGATAAATTGTTAACTTGTTTCCAGGCAACATTTAGATAAGTTAATTCAGGTCTTGGATATTTGTCAAGATAAAATGAATTCATATTTTGAGCTTTTAATATTGGCTCAAGTTGAGATTTTATTATCGAATAAACTTCATTTCTATTTGCAAATTCAAACTCAAAAGATTCTCTATGGGTATTTTTATAAAGGGCACCGTCTGTGGCAAAAATATTTGTACTTCCGTATTTTCCACTAACATCGGTCAGGTCAAAATACTTACTAATCCCCGTCGATACACGGTTCACACTTTTTACTTTAAGAATATCATTACCTAAAGTTAAAGGGGCAATATTATAATCCTCAGCAGTAATCATTCTATTCTGAAGATAATATGCCTGTGGTGCTTTTCTCTTTATATCATCGTTACTTTCTGCTCCTGAACTATTTGTAACCGTATAGTATAAATTTAAAGTTAACGATAATGTGTGCAGCTGATTTAACTTATTATAATAAGGAATATCGATTGTAATACCTGACAACTGTTCAGGCTTTATAGTGTAAGTTAATCCGTTACTTACACGATACATTAATCTAAAATCGCCCTTAGGTAAATTACCAAAACTTCCATCAGAAAAATTTAAATCAATCTGATCCTGGTCTCGTGATGTAACGCTATAGATATTTCTTTGACTATTATATAAACTGTTGTAAACAACATTGTTTCCTACAATACTTGATGTTTTAGACCAAAGTGTTGTAAAATTTTTATTTGATGATAGCTGCCATAACCACACATCATTGTTGTTAATGCCCGGAGTATTAATTCCAATAATTTCATTAGGCACAGGCGTGTTAATTGAAAACGAGGCCATGCCAAGAGAACCTTGTCTAAAATGAACAAAGAATCCAGTCCTTGAACTGCCAGACCCTTGATTATCGTTTCTATATAATATGCTAAAACTATTTCCTGGGCGAGGTGCTTCCTCGTAGACATAATTTTGTCCAGAAAATGTTGAACTCACAAGCTCAAAATTCATACTTGTACCATTGATATTTTTTACAAAACTGTAAACTGGTACATCTGTGTTAGCACTATTAATTCTATATTGTTCTGTTAAAACACCTTCAATAGTGGATCTATCAAATGGCTTGCCAAATACATAGGTGCTAGGCATTGCACTATTCAAAATGCTGTTGAACTGATTATACCAATTAGTATTGGTAGGGTCGTTCCACAAAATTGTTGTATTTGCCAAATTAATATTGTTAGCATCAATTACAGAGTCTGTTGTTGAAACAGCAGATATCTTTAAAAATCCCGAAGCTGGTAAATTTCTTTTTGGGCTGTAGCTTATAAGCTGTGCCAATCGAAGAATGCTATCTCGACGCTCAGCAGTTTCTAGAAAATTTTCTCTAGCATTTAAATCAATTCTAAAACTTAAATTTTGACCAAGATAAGCAATAAGATCGATTAGAGCAATATATTCGCTGCTTTCAACGAAGTCATTAAAGTCTTCGGGATAATTTTCCCGAAGATATTGTATCATAGTTCTTCTAATTGTTTCAAAATCATAACTTTTAAAGTCAGCATTACGATAGCTGGAATAGATCTTTTTCCAATCTTCGGCCACTAAAAGTTTGCTATTTGTTGATGGAATCATAATTGTTTATCGGTTTCAATATTTATTTGAAAAATAATGTAGGTATTTTATTGCATACTAAGGCCAATTTTTTGATCAAACGCTAAAACAAGTTGTGTAGACTGATCTGTTCCATTCAACAATAAAGTTAACTCAAGAAGATAACCATTTTCTCGTTCTATCATATTAATCTGTATTGGAGTGATTCTAGGGTCACTATTACAAATTCTACTAATATCATCTCTTAGGGCGTTCCTTACATCGTCAGTCATCGGTTCCATAAGGAGATCCCAAATAATTGTGCCAAAGGCTGGATTCATTACTCTCTCGCCTTTGCGTGTATTGAAGTGATTAAACAAATCTTGTTTGATCAGATCAAAATCAAACAATTTTGACCCTGGGACATCTGGAGCCGAACTAAACCCTTTATAAAACTGAGAAGTTTGAAGGGCTCGTTGTAGAACGGTACTTGGGTTTCCTATTTCAATATTCTTGTATGGCATAATGTATTTATTTTACCCACCTGACCCAGTTTTTACAGGTTTACCATCACTGGTTGTTACGATACCGCCCGACCCGGAACTTACAATACCACCTGTTAACTGGCCCAAAAAGCATTCATAAAATCCTTTTTTAGTAGCATGGATATCGGGGGTATTATAACCTACGGCACGACAAGCTGCCTCAAAATATCCAGGATCGGTTTGTGATACTTTTACCCGATCAATAAAATATATTACACTGGCCAAAGCAGCTATTCTTAGATCGTTAAGTTTATCAGGATAATCAACTAGATAGCTAGCAGTATCTATTACACCTTTATCATAGAGTAATTTACTATATCTGGTGTAATTGCCACGACCAGTTAATTGAATAAAACCTCGACCGACATACTTTGCTCCGTCACCAGGTTGAGTATTACCAAGGCCTTGGCCTTTACTTGTCTGATATCCATATAAAAATTCTGGCAAGCTGTTATTTGGGTTACCGGCATATTTTTGAGCTAGCGCAGTATCACCTTTAAACACACTAGGAAAAACCTGTAATAACCTATCCGGTTTATAATTAAAGTTTTCAGTTACTACACGCCAGCGACTTTCTCCACCAGCAATACCTAAAATACTAGCTATGGCTATAGGAGAAGTAATTCCTAACGAAGCACAGGCATCTTTTAAAGCACTTATACCAGATTGGCTTGCTGGATTGTTAATATCCTTGGCATATTTTGGATCACATGTTCCCGGAATCACTTCGGCAGAATTAGCCGGTTGTTGTATTCCGGAATTAGGATTAGGAGGTATACTAGACTCGGCCCGGCTTTGAAGAGAGGCGTCCGTGGCTTCTGGTGAAAACCTCGGCGGGTTAACATTTTCATGTTGTTCCCATGGTTCATGCGTTGGTACTCTTTGCATGATGCTTTTGATATCATCTGTTTTATAAAAGTTGCCATTTATCCATCCTGCTGTTGGCGATCTATTGGGCAATGAATATATAGGTAAAAGAGGAGCAACTTGAGCATCAGAGGCTTTTGTTGCCGTGCCAGCGGCCGGGCCATTCATGTGTATATTAGAAGCTGTTTCGATATGATCGCCGCCAGATTTAATATTTGTAGTTCCACCGGCAGTTAGATTGTTAGATTTAGCACTTGATACATTAAAATTTCCATCCGTAGTTAATTTAATATCTGACGAAACATGTAGGTTAGCATCTTGCCCAACATTAATTTTTAATGATTGCCCTATGGTCTCATCTTTATTATTTTTAATAGCAATCTTAGCATAATCATCAATAATTAAATTATAGTAGCCGGTAATATTTGTTTCCATATTACCTTTTATAGTTCTTATATTAATATTTCGGCCGGCTTCCATATTAATATCTCTATCTGCTCTAAAGTTAAAATCATTTTCTGTATGAATGCTAACACTATCTTTAGCATAGATATCTATTTTGCCATTACTAGTTAATTCAATCCAAGCGGTTCCTTTGCTGTTAGCGATGTATATTAGATCTTGACTATTATGAAAAAGTATTTGATGCCCTGTTCTAGTCCTTATTCGCACTAATTCGTTTTGACCATTAATATCTCCGTCATCCATAACAAAAGTGCTGCCGCCCAGTCTGCTAACAGGAAACTGTTGCGACTTATCGCCACCATAACCGATGTTACCTTTTTTAGCATTCGGACTTGTATCAAGCGGGCCCGGTGTGCTAATTCCGAATACTTGACTAGGAACTTCTCTGCGAGCACCACTTGAAGTTACTCCTCGAACCGTATCCAGTATTAAACCTTGAGCCAATAACCTATCAGCAAATGGGTGAACTGGTTTAGTAATTTTGTCACTTACAATTATATCTCTAGCAACACCTTTTAAAAATTCAGCTGATGGTAAAAACTCGCTCCCATATTTTTGTTTTTGCTCCTGGGTCATACTTAAACTATTTGTAGCAGGTATGCCAGGAACCATATGATTCTGAAATACATCAGCAACGCAGCCTATCCAATATCCTTGGTTAGGATCTCCGTCGATAAAGATTACCATGACTGTAGTTCCGACATCAGGTGGAACCATCCAAAAACCGTAGCTTTTTTGTACATCGTTAAAATCGCTAGCATTCGTACCTTCAAATCTAGCAGACGTTGCTCCATAAAAAGGAGAAAGGTATTGAACAATGTAGGTATCTGCCTGAAGTGTTACCTTGTTAGGCAGGCCTTTAATTAAAGAAACTTCTAGACCGCCCATATAAGTTGGATCTAAGTGGTTAGTCACCTCGGCTAAAAAGGGCCCAGGAGACCCAAGTTTACCTTTTCTTCTTCTTTCAAAACCAGACATATTACATTATCCACCAAATAACTTTTTTAAAGGACTACTATCACTTGATAAACTTCCAAAATTAGATGTAACACTTTTTGCTAAATTAAGTTGATCACTGCTGCCGCCTGCTAATGAGTATAGTGAACTTAAATTACCTTCAACTGAGCCTGCTTTACCGGTTAATCCTGACAACTGACTTGCTGCCGATCCTAATTTATCTTTAAAAGCAGATACATCTGTTGAATTTAAATTTGTAGACAATCCAGTAAAAGGATTTTTTAATCCAGCATTCAGTGAAGACAGACCAGCAGACAATAGAGATCCCGAATCATCGGGCAACAGGCTCGACGAAACTTTACTTATATCAGATACTCCAAATGATCTTGCCAATGCGGCCGGACCTGCTGAGGCAATTGTTTTTAAATCTGTTACACTAATTTCAGCATTAGGAGCTTTAATAAAAGGTGCGGTAGCAGGAATATTAGCAAATTTATCTTTGCTAATAAAATCTAGTACTAGTCCCTGTGATACTGCCTGTCCTAGGTCAACATTGGTTGGAATACTTTTAGCAATATTACCAACCTCGCCTAGCACCTTACTTTGAAGTCCGGCACTTAATCCCGAAAGTGACGATACATTAATACCTAGTCCGCTGGCCAACCCTGTAGGATCCGTACTACTTCCGCTTATCAATCCAGAAAGTTTTGAGCCGATACCACCGGCAAGAGAAGCTGCTTGAGATCCAAGTGCTGCAACATTTGCTATTTGAGTTCCGGCAAGATCTTGAGCGGCTGTGCCTAATGCCGAAATGCTAGTAGGTAACTGGGCAGGAGATAGTTTTATATCCTGAGCAGTAATTGTTCCGTTAGTACTAGGCACAACAGATGCAGCGGCGTCGATTAATACAGATGCTCCTGCGCCAATTCCCGACCCAGGAACAGCAACACTATTCACAATTGAACTAGCTTTTGAAACAATGCCGCTTGCTAATTGAGCAGCGGCCTGTGTAACAGGAAAATTTGTTTCAACAGTATTAGCTACCTGATTCACAACAGCAGCAATTCCTAAATTTTGCTGGGCAAAATTAACAAGACCCGATGCCTGTAGTCGTATACCCGATGCTAACTGATCAACTCCACCAGGAATCGCGCCGCCAAAAGCACCGGCGGCTGATGTTAATTTACCTATGCCACTTGTAACAGCGCCGCTTACCTGATTAAGTAGACCTGACACTGTTCCTCCAAGGCCGCCTACTGCTCCTGTAAAATTACTTAATGCCCCTGGCAACCCTAAACTAGGTAATCCTCTTTGTAATTGTGAAAATAAATTCACCGCAGTAGGTCTTCCAGCATCAACACCTACAGTTGTTTGTGGAGTTTCTATGTCTGAAATTTTTGGTTTAAGTTTATATTTGGCAGCAATAGATTCTGCTGTTTTTTCTTCCCCAAGAACCTGACCTGGAATCCTAATTAACTTAAGACTTTGTTTAAAAATACCATCATTAAAGGTGTGCTTGACCTGTGTTACCCTATACACGCCGCTCCAGGCCACTCTGTTTGGATCAAATTCAATAAAACCGTCTGCGCCAACATCAACCGGATTTCTAAAGTTAATTGCTATTACAATTTCTCTATAGGTATGATTTGCCTCTCCATTTTTAGTTAGACTAAAATTAGCTCCAGGAGCAGGATTATAATTTCCTATACCACCAGTTACCAAATAAAGGGGATCACCTATAATTTCTATATCGCCGGTTAGCATACTGGAATTAGAATCAACAATTGCCTTGTGCATAGATCGTGCCAGAGCAGCATACGGATCGTCTTGTCTTCTATTGCCCATGCCGCCATCAGGTTGTACTGCTGACGCATCCGTTTCAACATACACCGGTGGAGTGCCTAATTCACTGTTAACAATAGCCTGTTTGTTATCTCCTGACACTTTTACATCCAGTGTTCCGGCAGGTCCGATGCCGTATTTTTTATTAGGTTGATCAGTGTTACCTTGTGCCAACGGCACAGCTTCAAAAAATAAATTATTAAAATTTAATTTGAAATTTAATACATCGGTATTTTTTCCTGTGTATACATAATTATATTCTCTAAGAGCTAACAATTTTAGTTTTGCTTCTGATATTGGAATAGCACCGTACCCAGGAATTCTTTTATAATGTACTTTATATGGTGTAACTATATAAGTTATATTTTGATAATTTCGTCTAGTAACAGTATCAAAAACATCGCTATAGGTAGCCTGCGCCGTAACTAAAAAATAATCAACATAGCCGTACTGATCAACTTTTTGTTCTAGATGTTCAAGCAGATCTTTTGTATAATTACTGTCTCTTATAATGGCAGCTATAATGTTAACAACTGTAGCATTTTCATTAAATTGTATTTGAGGTTTACTAGTCCCTGATCCTGGAGTATATTTTGAAGATTCTGGATTTTTTGCCTGTTGCTGTGGTGTTGGATTTTTTTGTCCTCTTGGTTGATACGCTGTCGGTTTATTGGTACTAGCAGGATTATCAAATTTATAAATTGCCGGGTCTTTTAATTGATCTATAAGATTAGTTTTAGCTATTTCGTTTTCCTGAGAAAAATCCCAACCATTTGGACCCCAGATAGGAAATTTAATTTCAAAAGTATCGTGTCTATTCGAGCTAGCTGTATTTTCTTTTGACTCTTGATCTGCTACCTTTTGTTGTTCTGTTAACTTAACCATAAGGTCTTTGAGTATTTCACCTACAGTCGATCCTACCATATTAACAGGTTTTTTTAATTTGCCCGAATGTCCAAAAGCAGCTCTCTCGTTAAAGGGTGTGCCGGTACATCTATACACTGTGCCTTTTTCTGTAATTTCAACATCTACGCCAGAAAATCTAAAAGGAAAATATCTTTCTGTATTAGGAATATATTCAGGCTCTGAAATATCCTTATTGTCAGGATACCCGATAAATTCAACCTTTAACAGAAACACCGCTTGAGTATAGCTCGGATAGCCGGCGGCAATAGCTGCAGTATGTAGTGCTTCTAAAAAACCATTGATACTGTATGGCTCTGTTACTTCAAATCTAAAGTTATTAGGCAAAGAAACTGAAGACTGCTCTGTAAAACCAAAAATGGAGTCAATTTCAACATTTGAAATAAACATATCAAATCGTCCAGGGCTTGACTTATTGAATCCCGGAATAACGCTAGAGGCCTGATTAAAAATCTTTTTTGCGTTATCTAATTTTGTTTTTGCCCTGGCAATAGATTCTGTTGTAGCAGATTGATTTGTTGCTTCAGCATCGTAATTTTTCTGAGCATCAGATATGCCTTGTTGATTATCGGAGGTAGAAATTCCTGCTGTGCCCTTGCCACCACTTCTTAATATTACCAGCTCAAGCTCGCTTTCTCTTAGAAGATTTGGATCCTGTAGATACTTTGGCTTTAGAGCCGCCATAGTAAAAACATAGGTATACGATCGATATCCATTTAACACATTAGATTGATTGCTACCTAAAACAACAGGCTTTTGAGCATAATTGGCCACAGTTGAACCAGTTGTTACATTGGCTGTTGCTGCACTTATTCGTTCGATCTGTTGCGGAGTTAGATTAGGCATTTTAAATTCCTAAGGCAGATTTTATTGTTGTTAGCTTAGGCAAATATAGTTGAATACCATTTTTCATATCAAAGATCGGATCTTTTATAAACCCCTTGTTCCTTACAGAAAATACCCACCACAACCCTACATCACCATATAAGTCGTAGGCCAAGAGGTCGGGCCTGTATTCATAATTTTTAGTTAATGTAAACAGTATATCATCATCCTCACCAGGAAAATCCCTAAAGGTGATTACATCTAGATACCCTTTAGATTGGTCTGTAGTAAAATAAGGACTATTTTTTGAATACGCTGACATTTTATAGATATCCTGACTTGCGTGAATTTGTGCTGCCTACAAAATCTTTAACATTAAATTTTTGCATTTCGTTCCTACTATAAATTGGATAGCAATTTAAGGTAATTGTCGAAATAATAGGTACAGCGTTAGTTTCGTAAATTGAATAAGCAGATCCTGACGACTTTCCTAATGTATAATAATCAACATTGTCTGGCAACTCAAGCTGAAATGAATTAATTACTATTGGAACATTTTCTATCATTAACAGGCCATAGGCAAACAATCTACAGACCGGCGGTGGACTTCCGCTTAAAGCGTCTACCTTTAATCCTCCAGAACGCATTTTAGTAAGAGCTTTTAATAGATGAACAGTTGACAGGTATACTGCAGCATCTCGATCGTTTTGAACGGTAAACTTTCCTGAAATTCTTATAGGACTTACTGAACTGTTTTTATAAAAATATTGTGTAAAATTACTGTGTACAGGGTTTACCGGTGTATACTCAGCCTTGTTTTCATAGCTTATAGCCGGAGTGTAGGGGAATATAATACCTTTATTAAGCACCAGTTCATCAAAAGGACCAGCAGTTATATCTGACCAGTATTGATCTGGTACTTGTATTTTAACCCTGGTATCTTTTTGAATTAAATCGCCGTTTACATTGTAAAAATTTACAGCACCTGGATTGACATTTGGTTTAATGGCACCAAACAACACTTTGCCAAACAATCCAGCAGCACCTCCAAGTGCACCGCCTACAGCCGATTTTACGGCATTTATAGCGCCGTTGGCTAATGATCCCAGTGATGGCAATTGATTATCACCAACTACTTCGCTGGTTTGCTGCCGTAAGGCTGCTTCAACTTCAGATTCTGATAAATTTGTTACAGGAGGATCTGTAGTCGTGGCAATTTGTTGATCTACTTGTTTGATCTGATCTTTAGTTTCATCAACCAAGGCTTTAGCATCAGCTACTGCCTGATCAGCACTGGCAATTTCTTCCTCAGAGCCGTTACTATTTAAAATTGACGAGAGGTTACTCTTGGCATCTAAATAATTTCCAATCTGAGTTTGCGCCTGTTGCGTGAGGTCGTCTTTCTGTTGTTGTAAACTTTCTAGTAGTGCGTCATCGGCCATTTTAATATCCTATATCCGTATTTAACCAATAAATAAACTACTAGTTTAATATCTTCGGTTGACAAACGCTACATTTGTTGTAAAATAACAACAAAAAGGAATAACCACAATAATATGACCACCTTGCTTCCAGCACCAAGAAAAGTAAAATATCTAAACAATAAAGACCTGCTAACAGAAATACATCGTAGCAAATGTTCATTTTCGAGCTTTGTTAAAGCAGAATATCATCAATACGATATTATTCTTCCTAACCTAGATAAAATCAACATAAGAACAATAGCAGAGGCAAAGCGTAATCGTGCTAAGAGAATAGGGCTCGAAGCCTTTGCTCAAGCAAGAGCCACGGGCGATAAAAAAACAAAATTGCTCGATGTTACGCCAGATTACAAAACAATTGCTAAAACTGATATTGTCATTCGTATAATGACATTTGATCATATACCGGCTGCTCCTGGTAGAAAGAAAACTGTTAAAAGTACTTCTGACGCACATGACAGAGTTAATTTTCCCCCATTTCAACATTGGAAGTTTAATGAAACCAATGAATTAGTCTGTGTAGGTAAAAGTCATTGGCAGGGCGGAATTAAGACTGGTAAGTTTAGCAAGGATCACGGTCGCATTACTGAAAACTTAGGTAAGATGTTTATCAAGTTAAGTGAGCGTTATGCTCAGCGTAGTAACTGGCGTGGTTATACCTATATCGACGAGATGAAGGGGCAGGCAATACTACAATTAAGTCAAATTGGTCTACAGTTTGACGAATCAAAGTCAGATAATCCATTTGCCTATTATACTGCGGCAGTCACAAACAGCTTTACTCGCATTCTAAATGTCGAAAAGAAAAGTCAAAATATTAGAGATGACTTGCTAGAGCAGAATGGATTAACGCCAAGTCTTACTAGACAAAATCAACAAGAGTACGCAGAAGAGACTGCTAGACAAGCCGAACTATACAAAAACTTTAGAATGCCTAAGTCTGAAGATACGCCTGACGAAATCGAATCCGGCGAAGAAGAGGCCGAAGAAACTTGACTGTCAAGTATATAATCTGTTACACTCTTGACAGGAGAATATTATATGGCCTTGTTTAAAAAGGTTGCTTGTTTTACTGACATACATTTTGGACTCAAAGGAAACTCAGCTACACACTTGAAAGACTGCGAAGAGTTTGTAGATTGGTTTATTGAGCAGGCACAAAAAGAAAATTGTGACACAGGCATATTTTTAGGCGATTGGAGCCACAATCGCAATAGCCTAAATCTTGTAACTCTTGATTCAAGCATTAGGTGCCTTGAAAAGCTCGGAGCTGCATTTAACCAGTTTTTCTGGTTTCCTGGTAATCACGATTTGTTTTTTAAGGACAAGCGCGATATCCATTCTAGTATTTTTGGTAGGCATATCCCAGGCGTCACTGTAGTCGAAGATGTTACCGTCATAGACGATGTGGCTTTAGTACCGTGGTTGGTAGGTGACGAATGGAAAGAAATTGGCAAGATAAACAGTAAGTACATGTTTGGACATTTTGAACTACCACAGTTCATGATGAATGCTATGGTACAAATGCCCGACCACGGCGAGCTTCAAGCAGATCACTTTACCAATCAAGAATATATCTTTAGCGGGCATTTTCACAAGCGCCAAAATAAAGGGCGTGTTTGGTACATCGGCAATGCCTTTCCGCATAATTTTGCCGATACCTGGGACGATCAGCGCGGAATGATGGTAATGGAATGGGGCGGAAAGCCAAGATTTATCGATTGGGATAACTGTCCAAAATACAGAACAATAAAACTTTCCGACTTAATCGATCGAGAAGCTGAAGTAATGAAAAGTAAAATGCACTTAAAAGTTAATCTCGATATTGATATTAGCTTCGAAGAAGCCAATTTTATCAAAGAAGACTTCACTGGTCGCTTTGACATCAGAGAAATTAGTCTTATACAAGATAAAATCAATCTCGAAGGAATTGTTGAAGACAATCCTGATCAAAAATTTGAAAGTGTAGATCAAATTGTAAGTGAACAATTAGTTAACATTGAATCAGAACAATTTGAAAAAAATATACTTCTTGACATTTATAGAAATATTTGATGTTTAAAATAAAGACATTAACCGTAAAAAACTTTTTGAGCGTAGGCAACCAAACTCAGGCTGTAGATTTTGACCGCTCACATTTAACGCTGGTTCTTGGTGCTAACCTCGATCTCGGTGGCGACGATACAGGTAGCAGAAACGGCACCGGTAAGACTACCATTGCCAACGCACTAAGCTACGCCCTATATGGGCAGGCCTTAACCAATATTAAAAAAGAAAATCTTATCAACAAGATTAACGGGAAGCACATGTTAGTCACCGTTGAGTTTGAAAAAAATAATAATATCTATCGTATTGAGCGTGGTCGTAAACCCAATATTCTTAAGTTATTCGTTAATAATCAGCAGTTAAAAGATAGCAAAGAAGAGGATGATAGCCAGGGCGACAGTCGAGAAACACAAAAAAGTATTGAACAAATGCTCGAAATGACACATACTATGTTCAAGCACCTTGTAGCCCTTAATACTTACACTGAGCCTTTTTTGTCAATGAGGGCTGCTGATCAGCGAGAAATCATTGAACAGCTTCTTGGTATTACCTTACTAAGTGAAAAGGCAGAAAACCTTAAGGTTCTAATTAAAGAAACTAAAGATCTTATTAGCCAAGAAGATTTCAAAATACAAGGTATTAAAACTGCTAATGATAATATTCAACGAAGTATTGATAGTCTTCAATTAAAAAGTAATGCCTGGGATCAAAAACATCAACAAGAATTAGAAAATCTCGGTCGTGCTATTGTTAATTTAGAAAATGTTGATATAGAAGCAGAACTCCAGGCACATCTAGATTTAAAAGCCTGGCTTGAATACGACAACAAGACCCGAAGCCTCAACAAACAAAAAGCTACATTAGAAAGCGCAGCTACGCAGGCTCAAAAAACCCGCGACAAGTACATGCGAGAAGTTGACCAATTAAAAAATAAAACATGCCCTGCCTGCGAGCAAGCATTACACGATCATAAGCACGAAGAAATGTCAGGAACGGCCGTTAAAAACTTGCTCGAGGCTGAAACATATTTCAATAAAGTAACCTCGGATCTTAAAAAGATTGTTGACGAAATCGGTAGTGGTGATATGCCTGCTCGTCCTAACACCTACTACGATACAGAAGCCGAAGCACTAGGGCACAAGAACAATTTAGAAAATTTGGAAAAAACTCTAATATCTAAAGCAGAAGAAAAAAATCCCTTTAATGAACAAATTGATGAACTTAAGACTACAGCTATTCAAGAAATCAGTTGGGATACTGTTAACGAACTTACCAAACTAAAAGATCATCAAGAATTTTTACACAAACTTTTAACCAATAAAGATAGCTTTATTCGTAAGAAAATTATTGATCAAAATTTAACCTATTTAAACAAGCGACTTGGATACTACATTGACAAGCTCGGACTACCGCATAGAGTTGTTTTCCAAAACGACTTAAATGTTGAAATCACACAACTTGGACAAGATTTAGATTTTGACAATTTGTCAAGAGGTGAGAGAAACAGATTAATACTAAGTCTAAGTTTTGCCTTTAGAGATGTTTGGGAAGGACTTTACCAAAGTATTAATTTGTTGTTTGTTGATGAGCTTATGGACTCCGGAATGGATGCTGCTGGTGTCGAAGCAGGGCTTGCGGTCCTAAAGAAAATGGCCAGAGAACGACATAAGAATATATACTTAATATCGCACAAGGACGAATTGGTTGGCCGTGTTAACAATGTATTGAAAGTTATAAAAGAAAACGGTTTTACCAATTATAGTAACGATATTGACTATGTCTAATCAACATCTTGAAAATTATAAGGAACAATATCACAAATTTGTTTCTTTAATAGTAAACTACTATAACAGACACACGACTTTTTTAACCAATGTAAGTGAAATATCTAGTACAGATTGTCGGCGTATGCTAAAAGAAATGCGCGAGCTTGAAAAAGAAATGATGGTTAGTATTAGAGAAGCATATTTGACAAAATTACACGGTGAGAAAGAATTAAAAAGATTAAGAAGAGAACAAAGACAACATCGGTTACAACGAACTCAGTTATTTAAAAAGAAAAATGGTGCGAACGAAAATGTTGACCCATAATGTCTTGGTTTTATCAAAATTCTTTAGTTGAGGCACTACCCGAAGATTGTGTAGGGTTTGTCTACATCATAACAAATATTTCAAATAATAAAAAATACATAGGCAAAAAATTAGCAAAATTTAGTAAAACAACCTACAAAACAGTAAAGTTAAAAAACGGCAACAAGAAAAAGAAAAAAATTCGTAGCAAAATAGACAGTGACTGGCAGGAATATTATGGGTCCAGTCCTAATCTAACAGAAGATATTAATAAATTAGGCAAAGATAATTTTAAACGAGAAATACTCTACTACTGTAAATCTAAAGCAGAATGTAGTTATATTGAGGCAAGAGAGCAATTTAGACACCAAGTCTTAGAATCAGATGAATATTACAACGGCCATATCCAGTGCCGTGTCCATGGCTCACACATCAAAGGCAAATTAAACGGTTAAGGCTCGCACAGGCCAAGTTCGTGTGCTCTAAACCTGGACCTCGGGTCGCAGGGACGGAAATCTCTCGCCGCTAAGAGTACTCAACCACTACCCGAAAGGATGAGGATCGCTAACTAAGACCTGCGATTTGGTTGTTTGAAGAGGAATGAATAGGCAAAAAGAAGGGTAATTCCCTAACGGACATATGAATGATAGCGTATTTGTATGCTCCTGCCGTTGAATAAAGACTGAGCTCGTGGTACCGGTCAACCGCCACTGTAATGCTCTAACGCTATGTGACTGTGCAACTCAGATGATGCCCAGAAATCTTTGCCCTGTGCGGGCAAAGTGTGACCACTTAATCTAGATGATACTTAAACATCTTCGATGTAAATTTGCCATGAGCGACAAGCGAAAGGGCAGGTGAACAAAGTTCACCTTAATCCTTATAAATAACTTTAATCATTTTTTTGGATAAGACTATGAAAATCAATGAAATTATTGTACTTGAAGAAACTATAGACGAAGGTCTAGGTTCAGTTATTGGCAAAACAGCTGGACACGTAGTTGGTGGCCTAAAAGCATTTGGAAGAGATGTTAAAAAAGGTTACCAAGATGCCAAGGGTAGTTGGGATGATAGTGCCCAAACAGCTCCTGCCGCGTCAACTGGTTCCGCTTCAGGTGCTACAGCTGGTGGTACTGCGCCAGCAAGTTCATTGAGTGGTACTGGAGCACCAACTGGTTCCGCTTCAGGTGCTACAGCTGGTGGTACTGCGCCAGCAAGTTCATTGAGTGGTACTGGAGCACCAACTGGTTCCGCTAGTGGAGTTTCGGCGCCAGCTGCTACCGGAGTAACAGCAGCTAGCAATCGTGTTGCTGCCGGTCAGGCCAAACAAGAAGTTGATCAAGCTGTGGCAAGTGTACAAAAAGTTAGAAGTAGAGATCGACAAAATGTAGTAGCCTATGCCAAAGATAAATTAGATGCTATTTCAGCACAGCCGGCGGCAACTACCGCTGCTCCAGCCGCAAGTACAGCTACAACTCCGGCTGTGCCTCCAGCAGATGCAGCAAGTGCGGTCAAGCCAACAAAGAGCAAAAAACCAAGTGCTAAACCTGCTGCTCCAGCAGTGACTCCGCCAGAAGATGATAATCCTAACCTTGTTCGAGGCTACAACGAAGAATACGATCGTGTAGTCTATTTGAGCAAATTAATTTCTAGATAAATTAAAAGAACGGTTGTCCGGTTTCCTTGGTTATCTCAAGGTTGTTTTCAATTATCTTGCCAATAATTTGCCGTTCTTCAAAACTTAAATTTAAAGCTTCGGTATAACTGAGTCCGCCTCTCAGGTACCAACACATTTTAAATAATTCTTCTTTAATGGCTTTTGTATCTTTTTCAAATTTTTCAATCATTGATTTGACCGCTTCGGGGTCAAGATACAAAAGCCTTAGGCGAAAAAATTTGATGGATCAAATTGAATAGGTACTTCGACAAATTCGCCTTCGTAGCCTTTTTCTCGCATTTCATCAGATACAGGAATCTTAATCGGTTTCAAAGCATTGATATCTTTTAACATTTCCAAGTGCTGTTGAACTTGGTTAAAAATTTCCTTGTCAATATTGTTAACAAATTCATCAATATGATTTTTATCTGTTGTACTTCCATTAGGAGTATCAACTTTGTAGATAGATGCCTGAACAGTGCCCAATGTAATAGCTGTTAATTTGCCTAGACTTTCTTTAAACAGGTTAACCTTATCTTCTTCGTTTAGACTTTCATCTGCCACTATGTCCATTATTTTTTGAGTTTCCATACCAGCAATAGTCATTTTAGTAATATCACGATATGATAAAGGTTTAACATAGATAGTTAATTGATCGTTAATTGGAATAATTGGATTCCATTTAATTGACGATGCCAAGGTTTGAATAATATCCGTTAAACTTACTTGATACTCCATATCAAGATCGTCAGAAAAGTTTAAAGGAACTGTGTATTTGTCACCAAAAGTAGCTAATCTAATAGCAATTAAAATTAGATCAATGTCGATGCTTGGCGCGTCCCAGGCATTTTTAATGTTAGGAACACAGCTCTGTATCATATCAACTACACCTTGCCCGTTCATTAGGGCGTCGGGGATCTGAAGAATCAACTCATCTCTGGCAGTCATACTGTAGACTGGATATTCGTTAGTTTCGGTTTTTACCAAACTTCCTTCGGGCCAATACTCGCCATTACTAGGAAGTGTGATGTAAATTTTTGGTTGTCGCATGTAATTTAGTAAGGGATTTACCGATGCTTGGGGTTGGTCCATAAATTGTCTCCAATAAATAATATAAGATTATTATTTGATCTATTATTTATATACATACATTATTGGCTTAAAATATGGCTGAAGTCTTTGGTAACATTGGTAATGAACGAGTAGAGCTTAATAACGCGGCTACTGAAGCAACCTTACGATTGCTACTTCAATCGTCAATGGCAGCTAACAAACAAAATCTTGATCAACTCAAGAGGATGGTTGCAAAAAGTGGTCTTCAAGTTGATACCGCAAATGCTGGTTTAGAACAAGTTGGACAACAGGCTGTTCAGGGCGCCGGTGTTTTTAAGAAACTCTGGGTAGGATCCGGATTAGTTGTTGAACAACTTAGATCTTGGGGTAGCTCGCTACAGCCACTTGGACAAGAGCTCATGGCTGGTACTGGTCGTGCCAGTGTAGCATTAGATTCTCTAAAAGGTATTTTTGATAAAATTCATCCTGTAGCAGGATTGGTAGTCGGAGCATTTGCTACTGTTGCTAGGATAAAAGAAGAAGAGCTAGCACAATATAGATCAATATCAAAAATTGGTGGAACATTTGCTGGTAATTTAACAGAAATGAGAGTAACAGCTTTGCGATTAGGTATGACACTAAGTGAACAAAGTGCTTTTATTCAAAAAAATTCTGAAACTTTAAAAACTTTTGGTGGTAGTGTTGAAGAAGGTCGCAAACAAGTTAGCTCAATGGCATTATCTATAAGAAATAGCGATGCTGGAAATACAATTAGAGCATTAGGATATAGCGGACAAGAAGCTGCTAATGCAATAGCAAGTTATGTATCCGGTCTTAGCGTAGGCGGAAAAAAAACTAAAGAACAACAAGAATCGTTAAACAAGGGGGCGGCCAATTACCTAATTGAGTTAGATAGACTAGCTGCTATTACAGGAAAAAGTAGAGAAGAATTAGCAGAAAAAAATAAAGTAGAAAAAATGTCAGCTGATGCCCAGCTTACTCTTGCTAGAATGCCGCCCGAACAGCGAGCTGCTTTTAAATCAACACTAATGTTTATGCAAGAAAAGTTAGGAACAGCCGGTGTTGATATGGCTTTAGCCATGGCTCAAAATAGAGAAGTAATTACTGAACAAGGAAGAGCTACTGCTTCGCTAGCCCCCGGTGTCCAAGAAGCTATGAGAGAAATGCATCGGGCAGGACAAGAGTTTGGCACTGATAGTGAACAATTTAAAAAAGCACAGGCTAAAGTCAGTCTAGCAATGCAAGAAGGTGTTGATAATATTTCAGAATCTACTTTTTCTGCTAATCAAGATTTACTTGGTAAAGTTGGTCCATTAGTAGCCGGTGTAGCACAAGATCAAATAGCAGGACTAACAACCGCAGAAGCGTTTGCCGCTAGAGAAAAGAAAATTTTAGAAGACAGAGAAAAAAGAGAAAACTCGCAAGCTGCCAAAATGGCCAATGTTGAAAAAGCAATGCAAGATCTTGGTGCTACAATTTATAGCACCGTTAGTCCTGCGTTAGATAAGATGGTCGATGCGTTAGGCAAAATGGCCGAGGCAGTTCAAAAAGTAACAGCATTATTTAACGGGTTAGAAGGATGGCAAAAGGGTCTTGTATTAGGCGTTGGTGCTATAGCAGCTGCAGTACTAGCCTACAGATCTGTAAGAGGTGTGGCTAATAGACTGCTAGGAACTATCGGTGAACTTGGTAAGAAAGGTTTGCCCGGCGCAGGTGGTCCGCAAGGCGGCCCTCCTGGCAGCGGTGGCCCTCCTGGCAGCGGTGGCCCTCCTGGCAAGACACCACCAAAACCGAAAATTGAAGAAAAAATAGATAAGCGCGGTAAAAAGTATTTTGTAGATACCGAAACAGGTCGTCGAGTTTCTGCCCAGGCCGCAGCCGCCGAAAAAGCCGCCGCTGAAGCAGCTGCAAAAAAAGCCGCCGAAAAAGCCGCCGCCGAAGCAGCTGCAAAAACCACAGCCGCAGGTGCAGTAAAAGCCGGAGCTGCTAAAACAGCAGCCAAAGTCTTACCCGGGGTTGGTCTTGCGTTTGGTGCCTATGATGCCTATCAACGAGTTAAAGGTGGAGATTTTCTCGGAGCTGGTATTGCTGGTGCTAGTGGCATTGCTAGCCTTATTCCAGGCTTTGGGACAGCCGCTGCGTTGGCTCTTGACGGAACTAATTTGGCTAGAGACATGGCCAAAGCTAACTCAGACGCAAAAGCATCAGACGAAAAGCAAGAATCCGCTGATGAAACCATAATTGAGGAAGAAGAAGATAACAATGTCCACGAAGAAAAGCTTCTTAAAGAGATAGCACAGTTAAATACACTTATGTCAGAAGTGGCCAGAAATACCAAGGAAACCGCTGATTTTACCAAGAGAAATTTAGAAGCGATTAAATCTTTAAATGGTAACTTGTTTCAAACACCCTAATATATGAGCTGGAAAAAATATTTTACACCTGTTAACACAAGCGGTTCTACCAGCCTAATCAGTGGTAGCGGCCGTGCAAATCCTGTACGCACAAATTATTCAAGCTATCTTCCTGATGTCTATGCCGGGCATCCTAATAGACTAGAGCGTTATGGCCAGTATGACACAATGGACACGGACAGCGAAGTTAATGCTGCTTTGGACATTCTTGCTGAATTTTGTACACAAATTAACGAAGAAAACAGAACACCTTTTCAGATTTTCTTTAAGGATCAGGCCACTGGAAGTGAAATCAGTATTATTAAAAAATACCTACAACAATGGTGTAAGATCAACAAATTTGAAAAGCGTATTTTTAAAATTGTTAGAAACGCACTAAAATATGGCGATGTATTTTTTGTACGCGACCCAGAAACACAAAAATGGATGTACATTGATCCTGCTAAAGTGGACAAAATTATTGTTAACGAAAGTGATGGCAAGGCTCCTGAACAATATTTTATTCGTGATTTTAATCCTAATTTAGAAGCACTAAACACAACTGCTATTCAACCTAGTAACCTACAAGGCGGCGGTAGCACATTTGGCGGCGCTTATGGAACCGGACAAGGCGGCGCCGGCGGAAGCCGCGGTATGGTTGGCGCATTTCCTACAAGTACAACTGGCAGCAGATTTAGTCAACAACAAAATCAATATGTGATTGATGCTCGTCATGTTATTCATATTAGCATGAGTGAAGGTATTGACAACAACTATCCATTTGGTAATAGCCTAATGGAAAGTATTTTTAAGGTATTCAAACAAAAAGAATTACTTGAAGATAGCATTATTATCTATCGTGTACAACGGGCACCAGAGCGTCGTGTATTTTACATTGATGTAGGTAATATGCCCAGTCACTTAGCTATGAGTTTTGTTGAGCGTGTTAAAAACGAAGTAAATCAGCGCCGCATTCCTAGCACCACCGGTGGCAGTCAAACAGTTATTGATTCAAGTTATAATCCGTTAAGTATCAACGAAGATTATTTCTTTCCACAGACAGCTGAAGGCCGAGGCAGTAAAGTTGAAATTTTACAAGGCGGTCAGAACTTAGGAGAAATTGATGATCTTAAGTATTTTACTAATAAGCTGTTTAGGGCTTTACGCATTCCTAGCTCTTATCTCCCTACTGGATCTGACGACGGAGGAAGCAACTTTAATGATGGTCGAGTTGGAACAGCCTACATACAGGAATTACGATTTAACAAGTACTGTGAGCGTTTACAAAGTCTAATTAATGAGCAGTTTGATGATGAATTTAAACGCTACATGAGAAACAAAGGTATCAACATTGATGACAATTTGTTTGATTTAAAATTCAATCCACCTCAAAATTTTGCCAGTTACCGTCAAGCAGAAATGGATACAGCTCGTGTTAATACATTTAACACCATGGCAGCAATTCCAATGGTTAGCAAGCGTTTTGCTTTAAAACGCTTCTTAGGTCTAACTGCTGAAGAAGTTGCTGAAAACGAAAAGTTATGGCGCGAAGAAAATACGGATTTAGACAGCAATTTAAATCCAAGTGCTGAACTAAGAGGTGTTGGTGTAACTGCTAACGGAATGGGCAGTGATATTAATAATTTAACAGCACCTCCAGAGCCCGGCGCCGCTGGCGAAGAAGTTGCGCCTGCTTCCCCGGGTGGTGCTAGTCCAACCCCAACTGAAGCTCCGGCAGCATAAATATAGATATGCTATTAAGAGAATTCATTTATTTTGACAGTAAAAGTCTTGGCCCACAAGAAGATGATTCTTATTTGAGCCAAAATGACACTAGTATCTTGCGTCGTAAAGATGTAAGAAAAACTCGTGTTACCTTGGCAATGATAAATGAAATTCGTAGGGCCGGCGAATCACATGATAAAGAACGCAAGGCAGAATTAGCATTAATTCGAAAGATGTATGCCGCTCCGCCTGCTGAAGCGGCTCCTGCTTAAACTGATAATATAACTTTCTAGATCTAAAACTTAAATATTTTAGACAAAAAGTTAAAAAATTTAGGGCAATCCTAAATCTTTTAGGCGAAAACTGACTGTTTTTCGCCTATTTCGCGCATGAATTCTCCCAGTTCTGTAAATACATAACACAAAACTTTGCCTGTAACCATAAGGAGAATTACGCAAATGTCAACAAAATTTGAACAATTGCTAGACTATCTTGTGAACGAAGAGCATGAAAAGGCCAACGAGCTTTTCCATGAGATCGTTGTAGAAAAGTCTCGCGAAATTTATGAAACCCTAATTGCTGAAGAAGCAGCTGACGATGAAGAAATGGAAGAGTCTGCTGACGATGAAGAAATGGAAGAGTCTGCTGACGATGAAGAAATGGAAGAGTCTGCTGACGATGAAGAATTAGATGAGTCTTCTGATGAAGAAGCCGACGAAAGTGTGGATCTAGAAGATTCATACATGATGGACGGTGACGACGAAGAAGACGATATGGGTGGTGACGCTACAGACGATTTCGGTGCAGACATCGGTGCTACTGACGACGCAGAAGGTGGTGAAGAACAGGCAATTTTTGATATCAAGAATGCTATTCAAGAATTAGAAGCTGCTTTTGCTGAACTAGAAAAAGCTCAAGGTTCCGAAGCCGGTTACGCCGAGTTTGGCGATGAAGAAGGTGAAGAAGACGGCGAAGACGAGATGGAAATGATGGGCCAACCAGCAATGGAAAGCAAAAAGCGTATCACTCGTGAATACCGTGAAACAGTTGGTAACGACTGGGAAAAGAACAGCCAAAAAACACAAGGTCAAATTGTAGGCGCTAACACAGGTGACAAAATGCCTGGTTCTACAGAAGGCAAGAGTGTTGTTAACAAAGAACCTGGTGGCAAGCCACAGAGCGGCGCTAACGCTAAGAACCTAGTACAAGGTGCTACTGGTGAAGGCGGCAGCAACACAGGCACAAGCCCAAACAAGCCAAGCAAAGGCGTAAATCCTGAGTCTGGTGAGAAGTTTGCCAAAGGTCTACACAATGTAGACGGCGTTAAGAGTGGTGTTAAGACACTAAGCAAAGTAGCCGGTGGTCACGGTGCTGAGAAGAAAGGTTCTGGTCCAGGTCCAGTAGGTTCTGGTACAGGTGATAAGGCCGGTCAAACCAGCGTTCGTAACGATGGCCCTCTAATCAAGAAATTGTAATTAGAGAATCTGGATGAAATATTCTTACCTACGCGAAACACTAAGTTTTGATCAGGCTCAAGTTATGCTTGAGTCTGATGATAAAGATGGAAAAAATCTTTATCTTAAAGGAATTGCAATTCAAGGTGGTGTTCGCAACGCAAATCAACGCATCTATCCTGTAGACGAAATTGAGCGTGCTGTGAAAACACTAAACGATCAAATCCAAAATGGTTACAGCGTGTTAGGTGAAGTTGATCATCCAGAAGATTTAAAAGTTAATTTGGATCGTGTATCCCATATGATTACTCAAATGTGGATGGACGGTCCAAACGGTTATGGGAAGATGAAAATTCTTCCTACACCAATGGGCAATTTGGTTCGTACTATGCTCGAAAGCGGTGTAAAACTTGGTGTTAGTAGTCGTGGTAGCGGAAACGTTAACGACATGAACGGCCATGTATCCGATTTTGAAATTATTACGGTAGATGTAGTTGCCCAGCCTAGCGCACCGGGAGCTTATCCTACACCTGTTTACGAGCATCTTATGAATACTCGTAGAGGGTATAAGGCATTACAGGTAGCGCAAGAAGTAAAAGAAGATCCAAAGGCCCAAAAATATCTGAAGGAATCACTTCTTTCAATTATTAAAGGTCTAAAATAAGCCCGAGGAGAAATAGATGTTGGACGCATTCAAAAAATTAGTAGAAAGCGGTGCTATTTCAGAAGATCTAAGTTCTGAATTAGAATCTGCCTTGGCTGCTAAACTACAAGAGAATCGCGACCAAGTAGCCGCAGAACTTCGTGAAGAATTTGCCCAAAAATACAATCATGACAAAACTGTTATGGTTGAGGCAATCGACAAGATGTTAAGCGACAGATTGGCCGTAGAGATGTCCGAATTGCACGAAGACAAAAAAGCTCTAGTCGAAGCCCAAGCACAATACGCAGCCCGTATGGCGCAAGACGGTAAAAAGCTAGAAGGATTTGTTATCAAGCAGTTAGGAAAAGAGCTTGTTGAATTCCAAAACGATCGTAAGAAAGTCAGTGAGAATTTCAACAAGCTAGAGCAGTTTGTAGTTCATGCTCTAGCCAAAGAGATCAACGAATTTGCCCAAGACAAAAAGGACCTAGCTGCAACTAAAGTTAAGCTAGTTCGTGAAGCCAAGAGCAAATTTGAAGATATTAAACAGTCATTTATTAAGCGTAGTGCTAAGGTTGTTGAAACTGCTGTTACAAAGAAACTTACAACTGAAATTCGTCAGTTAAAAGAAGACATTGAAAACAGCCGTAACAATGATTTTGGTCGTCGCATTTATGAAGCATTTGCCCAAGAGTTCAGCGCTTCATTCCTAAATGAAAAATCCGAAACAAGTAAATTGTTAAAGATTATTTCTAAAAAAGAGCAAGAATTATCTGAAGCAAAACAAGCTATTGCTGAAAAAGCAACATTGGTAGAGTCTGCACAGCGCGAAATTCGCGTTACCAAAGACCTAATGGAGCGTAAGTCTGTAATGGCAGAAATGTTAGCACCATTGAGTGCTGACAAGAGAGACATCATGAAGGATCTTTTGGAATCCGTTCCAACACAGAAACTAAATGAATCTTTTGAGAAATACCTACCCGCAGTAATGGAAGGTGACAAGAAAGTTAGCAAGAAAACCGTGTTAACCGAAGGTGCCGTAGTTACTGGCGATCGTGAAGCAAAGCCAGAGGTAGGCTTAGACAATATTGTTGATATCCGTAAGTTGGCGGGATTAACAAAATAATATTCAAGGAGACAAACTAAAATGTCACAACTTTTAAATGAAAGATGGTCAGAGACCAAAGATGCTCTGCTTGAAGGCCTACAAGGTAACCGTCGTGCGTCCATGGGCATCTGCCTAGAAAACACTCGTCGTCACTTGGTTGAAAGCGCCACAGCAGGAGCTACAAGTGCCGGTAACGTAGCAACATTAAACCGCGTAATTCTTCCAGTAATTCGCCGTGTAATGCCTACCGTTATTGCTAACGAAATCGTTGGTGTTCAACCAATGACAGGCCCAGTTGCTCAAATCCACACTTTGCGTGTTCGCTATGCTGATAGCGGAGACAATGTAATTGCTGGTGAAGAAGCACTAAGCCCATTCAAGGTTGCTGCTGGTTATTCTGGTAACAATGACAGCACAACAAGTCCAAAGGCTAACACAACAGCCGCTATGGAAGGTCAGCCTGGAAAGCGTATGAGCATCCAGATCTTGAAACAGACTGTTGAAGCCAAGAGCCGTAAGTTATCTGCTCGCTGGACATTCGAAGCTGCTCAAGATGCTCAAGCTCAACAAGGTATTGATATTGAAGCAGAAATTATGGCTGCTCTAGCACAAGAAATCACAGCTGAAATCGACCAAGAAATCCTTATCAGCCTCCGTGGTCTAGCTAGCGTTGAGCAGACATATGACCAGTCTCTAGTTTCTGGTACAGCCACATTCGTTGGTGATGAGCACGCTGCTCTAGCCATCCAGATGAACCGCGTAAGCAACTTGATTGCTCAGCGTACACGTCGTGGTGCTGGTAACTGGGCTGTTGTTTCTAACCAAGCTCTAACAATTCTTCAGTCTGCTACTACAAGCGCATTTGCTCGTACAACAGAAGGTACATTTGAAGCCCCAACAAATACCAAGTTTGTCGGTACACTAAATGGCGCCATGAGAATCTATGTTGACAGCTATCTAGCCGATTCTGGCTTTGATAGCAGCCAAGTTCTTATTGGTTATAAGGGTTCTAGCGAAGCTGATGCAGCTGCGTTCTATTGCCCATATATTCCTCTAATGAGCTCTGGTGTTGTTCTAGACCCAACAACCTTTGAACCAGTAGTTGGTTTCTTAACACGTTACGGATACATTGAACTAAGCAACACAGCTAGTTCTCTAGGTAACGCTGCTGACTACCTAGGCAAGGTTGCTATTACTAGCGCAAACGTAAGCTTCTCTTAATCAGAGGAACTTGCCTAAAAAAGCAAACATCAAACCCGCTTCGGCGGGTTTTTTGTTAAATAAAGTATCTATGTTTATATTATGCGGTCCCCGCCGCGTAGCAGATAGAATCTGCTAGTTTATTTTAAAGGAGAAACAAAATGGGACGTCCGATTAAAAAGAAATTTTTTGGTAACTTAAATTTACCTGACTACGGTAGTGTAAGTCAAGGTAGCGGTGTTGGCGGCGAAGGTGTAGCCACAATTGCTAAAAATAACACCGGTACTTTATATACTACTTCTACAACTATTGGTCTAACTTTTACAGCACCTAATATTACTGGTGGAGCTGCCCCTACTGGTCGAGTAACAACCAACGCATTTGGTCAGGTAGCAACTGTTACTTTGTTAACAGCTGGATCTGGTTACACATCAGCACCTACCGCAACAGTTACAGGTGGCACAACAGGTACAACTGCTACATTTACAATCACTTTAACGTCTAATAGACAAAATGCATTGTCGTTGAGTTCATATCTACCAAGTGCTTCTCAAAGTCGCACTGGTGGCGATATTATTAAACAAGAATCAAGTCGTCGATACCTAGTTCAGAATGCCGACGGAACTGGCCAGTGTAAATTAACTGCTACCAATACATTGATTCCTGGAACAATGAATATCATTGCTACGGATTATAACGGAAGCACATACTGGGTGACTAAACTAACAGCTCATAAAGTAAGAGTTAAACGACGTTCAATGTCTACTGCTTACTTAGTTAGCGATGGCGTACAAACAGGCTGGACTTTAGCATCGGCTACCGGTACTGTTGTTACCTTGGCTAATACTTAATTTATATTAGTAATGAAAAAAAGGCTCTTCGGGGCCTTTTTCAATGAATACGCACTTTATAGTTTAGGTAAATATTGGTATGACTATGGTTTCAAAATTTCCAACCACATTTTATCAATATGCTGAAGAAGGCGGTGAAAGCGTACATATTCGGTGGGATGAAACAAAATTTAACAGTCAAGTAAAAATAGGTACACAAGGAGTACTGTCACACCTAGCACGAAGTCCAAAAACAGATCTAAGAAATAAAACATATTATCTTAAAGTTCAAGGATTTGATTTTTCTTCTATTCCTGATACTATAAATGGAATTGAAGTTGTTTTAACGACAGACAGGCGAGGGCGTGTCACAGATGAAACAGTTCAACTTGTTATCAATGATCAAGTTGTTAGCGAAAACAAAGCCACCTTAAATCTAGATCCTATCAAAACTTACGGCAGTTCAACGGATCTTTGGGGTTTAGAAACAATTAGTCAGCAAGATATTAACAGTAGCTTTGGATTATTAATGAGATTTCAATCGCATCCTCACTTTCCTCATAGAGATGGAATGTTCATCAGAGGCATCGAAGTTCGAATCCACTAAAACCAATAAATACTCTAAAGGATTGGAAAAATGGCAATAAGAGTAAAAGGATCAAGAACAACCAACACAGGTAGTGGCAAGGTACAAATAGCTAGCCCCAATGGTGGAATAGCTATCAATGCTCCTTATGTTGATGTCATTGGTGCTCTTGATGTCTCACGGAATCTTCGAGTTTTTGGAAACGAAACAGTAAGTGGTAGTCTTGAGGCCAATAAAAATTACTACAATACTTCTTCTATAAGTATTAAATTAAATGCTCCTAATGTCGGCAATCCAACAGTTAGCACTGGCACGCAAGGAGTATTTCCTCCGCCCGAAGGCATTTACGACCAATTTGATAATCGTGTAATAGGTGCTGTCTATGTTCCTGGCGGTGTTGGTATTGAAAAAGATCTAAATGTCGGTGGATTCATTTATGGCCGTGTTGCCGAAGCTACTACTTCGGTACAGGCCATTGTACAACCAAATAATACCGATGCTGTTTTTTATCCAGTTTTTACTAACAGAGTACAAGTTTATAATACAAGTACCACTACCTATGTAGGTAGCTACCTATATAGTGATAATACTGGTACAGTTCATGCTACAAACACTTTTTCTGGATTGATATATAATCCTGCTCGAGGTATTTTAACTGTTGATAAAGTTGTTATTGCTGCAACAACTCAAAGTGTAAGTACCGACACAGGTGCTTTAATTGTCGACGGCGGCGCAGGCATTGTAGGAAATGTCAATATTGGCGGTGATACCACTGCTACAAATATCTATGCCTCAACTGGTAGTACTTATGCTATTGGTGATACTCAGACTAGCTTTTTAAATGCCTATCTAGATAATGTTTATACAAAGTTATTAACAAACAATGATAGCGGTATTAGAATTGCCCCAGGAGCAGGCGGCTCAGATGGTTATCCTACTACTGAAATAGTTGGTGACCTAAGAGTTAAAAACGGTCGTAAGCCAATTGGTACCGCTCCGGTTGTAACAAATGTTTTATGGGTTACTATGGACGGCGATGATACCAACGACGGTGCCTCGGAAGATCCAAGCCGTGCTTGCCGTACGGTCAGCGGTGCTGTTAAATCTCCGTTATACCAACCAGGAACACAAATTCGAGTTCGTGCCGGACATTACCTAGAAGATAATCCAATTGAGATGAAACCTTACACTTCTGTAATGGGAAGTGATCTTCGTACAACCAGTATTGAACCAATTAATAAAACTCAAGACTTGTTCCATGTTAACTCTGGTTGCTATCTTGCGTTCATGCAGATGACCAATGGTAGAAGTGGTCTGTTACAAGGTTCTTACAGACCCGATCTAAACCGCGGAGCATACGCAACAGCGTTTCCTACTAAGACGGGTGCTGATAGAATTGACCTATTTCACTCACCATATATTCAAAACTGTACAAATCAAAATGGTCCTTGGTTAATTGACGGAACAATGTTCCTACCTGCTGCTACAGTTCAAGTGCCTAAAGCAGTTGGTCTAGGTGATTGGGAACCAAATACATCAAGTATCATTTTAACAATGACTCAAGGTGTTCCCGAGCAAGGCATGTATATCAACTACGGTATCCAAACTGCCGACTTCTTTAATGCCAGAACACTTTTATTGGCCAATAAACCATTTTTACAAGAACAAGTTGTAGAATTTGTTGAGCAGACCTTTAATCGAGGAACATTTACCTACAATACAGAAACATGTATTAGAGATGCTAATTTTATTGTTGACGCAGTAAGATATGATGCTGCCTTAGGTACAAACTATAACAGTGTTACAGCTGGTAATGCTTATCAACGAGGTAATACCAGTAGTCAAGCGGTTACATCAACAGAATATATTCAAACTATTGCTGCTATTGAATATTTAAAAAATCAATCAGCAGAAATTATGGCAGGCAATACTGTTGCTGTAAATCGTGCTAAAGCAGGTTATGCTGAAATTGAAAATATTTTATCTGGCGATAGTCCATCAGCATTATATTTTACAGATCCACAAGGCACAGACATTCAATCTTACAATGTTGCTGCAAAAAATCAACTTATTGCCAACAAAGAATTTATTAAGCAAGAAATAACACAATGGATTCAAAGTCAAATTGACGGTAACTATGCTCCGTTTAATAACGGATTTACATATGATTCTGTTAAATGTGCAAGAGATGTAGGTTACATTGTTGATGCTCTTTGTTATGATATTTTGTATGGTAGTAACACATCTGTACTAGCATGTGCTCGTGCTTATTTTGTTGGAGCCACTAGCCAGATTCCGGGAGAAGAAACTGCCACTGTTGCCGCCTTTAATCATTTAAAATCAGTAGTTGCTAATGTTGTATTAGGTAATTTAATTATTGCTTCTCCTGGTGTAACTATTACACAAGACCTAGGTATATATGTATCAAGTGGAGTGTTGTCAACCCAATGCCAATCTTTAATTTCAATTATTACAGATGCTATTACAGCTGGCAATTTGAACAGTCTACCAAGCGCATCATTGCCAAGTATTTCATGGGCTACAGCCGGCATTCAAAATTCATTTAATGCGTTAACCTCAGCTCAGACTAGTTTAATTGCTAGCATGATATTGTATATTGACAATACCTATGCTCAATTTAAGTTTGATCATACTAAGTGTGCTCGAGACACAGGTTTAATTGTCGACGGGCTGGCCATTGACTTACTATATAACAGCACCAGCGAAAGTGTATTTTCAGGTCTTCAGTACTGGAGTCAAAAAAATTACACCGGTGATATTCAAAATGAATTAACCACAACAACTGCTGCTATCAATTATATCAAAACAATTGCTGCGAGTACTGTTACTGCGGCTACAAATGGAACCTTTGGTCAAATTGTAACTGACAGATTTACCGATATTGTTAATATACTTAATACATCGTCGTTGACAGTAAATGACGGATCATTCCAGGAATGGTTTACCAATGCTTTAGTTTCCAATGGTGATGCTAGCACAGTAACCAATTATGTTACTGCCTTTAACACTTTAGTTGATGCCAAAGGAACACTAATTGAGCAAACAATAAGCTATATTAACAGTGGTCTAGATCCATTTATCTATGATGCCGGAAAATGTTACAGAGATACTGGATTAATTGTTGACTCGGTAGTTCAAGATTTACTGTTTGCTGGAAAGAGTCAATCTACATTTGCTGGTTTGCAATATTGGAATCAAAATAATTATGTAGGCGCTATCGGCAGTGAAATTACAACAACTACTAATGCTATTGCTTATGTAAAAAGCCTAGCACAAAAAGTAATTCTTTCAGATTTAACTGGCACAAGATATCAATCTACAGTTACACAAAGAACAAGTTTACAAGTAGGAACTACAACCGAGCAGGATACCATTGCCGCCGAATTTGATTTAATTTTAGGAATTTTAAATACAGGTACAGTAGGTATTACCAATCAAATTATTCCTAATGGAATTGTTCCAAGTACTACAGCATCGATTGTAAATGCTTTTGAATTACTTCAGGCCAACAAATATTATATTGAGACCGAAGCCGTTGCTTATGTAGAAGCAACAAAAAATGCTGGTTTTGAATACGATAAAGAAACTTGCGCTCGAGATGTTGGTTATATGATTGACAGCGTTAGCTTTGATTTATTGTACGGCGGAAATAAACAGGCTATCCAAAGTGGTGTTTACTATTATGGATATAATTCAACATCAACAGCAGTAGCAAATGAAATTCCTCAGACTGTTGAAGCATACAATTATATTGCTAGATTGCTACCAGATATTATTCAAGGTCGACAAATTACAACAACCTTGTATCAAAATACTGTAACACAAGTTATATTAGACGGCGGCAGTCAAATTGACGTAACAGACGCTGTTGACAGAATTGAATATATCGCCGACATAATTCAAAACGGTCCATCAGTTGCTGGTCCAAAACAGCCAATTTCTACAATAATGTCACCTGACCCGCTTACAAAGCAGGCAGCTCAAGTGTTGGCAGCGAACCGAGCATTTATTCAAGCAGAAGTTCTTGCCTATGTAGGCACCTTTAAAGCATTCTGGTACGACCAAACTAAATGCCGTAGAGATCTTGGTTACATGATTGACAGTGTAGCTTTTGACTTACTACATGGTGGTAACAAACAGAGTTTTAAATCTGGTGCTTACTATTTTGGATATAGTGATGAATCAACATTATCCATAGGTAAAGAAATTCCTGCTACAACAGCCGCTTACAATTACATTAGAGAGTTGATGGTTTCAGTATTGAAATCGCAACCTGTGCCGGTAACAAGAACAGTTGTGCCTCAAGATACTTCTTTACTTCCTGCCACTGACTACGAAATTGAAGCCATTTCACAAAAAATTGATATAATCACAAGTATTATAAGAAATGGTCCAAGCGCAGCCCCTGATCAAGAACCTATTAATCTTGATGTAAACGCCGATCAAATGGTCGGTCATGCTTATAATATTATAAAAGCCAATAGAACATTTATTGTTGCTGAGGTAATAGCCTATCTTGATGCTACATTAAGCACATTTACATATAACAAAGCTAAGTGCTTTAGAGATGTTGGTATTTTAGTTGAAAATGTATCATACGATACAACATTTGGCGGAAATGAAAAATCTGTTCAATCTGGTTTGGCATATTATAATGGTGCGGTCAGCGCCATTGCCGGCCAAGAAACTCAAACAGTAAGTGCTATAGATTACTTAAATTATCTGTGCCAAAAAGTTGTTAAAAATGAGGTGTGTCCAAATTTACTTGGCAATAGAGCAACATATCAACAGGTAATTAATACTGTACTAACTAATGGTGAAACAACAGTAAGAAATATTAATAATAATTTTAATATCATTACAAACATCATTAGCAATGGTACAGATGCTGCTCCTAAGATCTATGTAAGCCCAGGTCCTGATGCGGCCTTTGTTAGTGCTGAAACTTTAATGCAGGCTAACAGACAGTTTATTCAGCAACAAACAATTAACTACATCAATTGGAACTTGTCGCAAAAACAATTTCCATATAGTGAAGTAAAATGTGCTCGTGATATTGGTCGTGTACTTGAAGCTGTTTCGTTAGATTTATTATATCCAACTACAGGTACAAGTCAAACAACGTTTGCTGGTATTCAATATTGGAATCAAAGCGATTATATTACTCCAATTATTAAAGAAGAAATTAATCAAACAATTTCAGCTGTAAAATATCTAAAAGATACTGCTGTTAAAGTTATTCAAAACATTACTCCAACTGTTGATTTGGTACCAAGATACCAAACAGCAACAATACAGGTAACAACTTTAGAAGCAGCTACAATCGATGAAGCAGCATTTATCTCAAAAGATTTTGATGTTTTAATTGGTATCCTTGAAGGCGATACACTAGGATGGACCGATAGAATTGAAGCCAATGGTGAAGCAAGCAACTTGACTGGAGTATACAATGCTGTAGCTCTTTTAGCAGCTAATAAACAATACCTAGCAGATGAAATTAATGCTTATATTCAAACCACATTACCCGGTTTTGTTTATAGCACCAGCACCTGTGCTAGAGATGTTGGTTATATAATTGACAGTATTTCTTTTGACTTAATTCACGGTGGTAATAAACAAGCTGTACAAAGCGGTCTATATTATTACGGAGTAGATGGTAATCAATCAGCAATACCAACTGAAATTCCGCAAACCATCGATGCGTTTAATCGATTAGCAGCATTAGCAAGTCAAGTTGTACAAAATATTGTTGTTACTGCTACTTACCAAACTGTCTATAAACAAAATACTTCAATTACACCAGCATCGGCAGCAGAAGGAGCAGAAGTTATTAGACTACTAGCTACATTGACCAATATTATCAATAATGGTCCAACGGTAGCAGCACCTTTGAGTCCAATTTCACTAACAGCTTCGACTTTAACAAATGTATACAATGCTTATGAAATTTTAAAAGCCAATACAGAGTTCTTAAAAGCTGAAGTAATTGAATATATTGATGCTAAGTACAATCCAAATTCTTTCCAGTACAACGAAGAGTTATGCTACAGAGATACTGGATTAATTATTGATGCGGTCAGCCAAGACATACTTGTCGGAGGCAATAGCAAATCCATCGAAGCTGGCGTATCGTACTGGAATGAAGGTTATAATCATGTTGCTGGACAAGAATCAACAACTACATTGGCATTAAATTATGCTAGAGATATTGCTCTAAAAATTGTAGGTAATGAACCAGTAGATGTAATTACCGGCACAACTGTGAAACAAGTTATTAATCCATATTTCCAATATGGTGGTGATTATATGCCTCGCCAGGCAATACGCCGTAACTTTTTTATTATTACAAATATTATTGAAAACGGACTTCCGGTAGTTCCTCCTCTCTATCAAGGAGGATCGATTTACGCAGCCACCGGACAATTAGCCGACGATGTAAGAATTCCTCCAAGAGTTACAAGTGTGGTTAAACTTGACCAAGATGTTTATAGGGTTGGTATTAACACTTCTACAGTTGGTTTTGGTGTCGACTCAGTGATATATCTAGGAGAAGTTCCGACTTACCCGTTAAATGATCAACAAGTTGAACAACTAAGCTATGAGTACTCAGGCAGTACGAGCACTTGGAACGGTCGTAAGATTGACCCAATTGGTGGTATGGGTGGTAGTCTTGTTGACGGCGCAAATATTAGCGATCGTAGTCCAATTCAATCGTTTGTTTATGACGCCTTTACACAGGTTACTCAAGGTGGACACGGAGTTAAAATTACCAATAACGGTTATGCTCAGCTAGTTTCTGTGTTCACAATTTTCTGCTCAATTGGTGTACAAGTTGATAACGGTGGTATCGCTTCTATTGTTAACAGTAACGCCAACTTTGGAGATATTTGTTTACAGGCTAAAGGTTTTGGTAAACGTGCGTTTAGTGGTACAATTTATAACCCACCTTACGTTGCCTATCCTAAGAGTCCCGGACCAAATGGTCTAGACCAGTACTATCCAAATGGTTTCTGGCCAAATAATGCTCAGGTTCAGGTTTTCTTACCTGATACAATTGATAGACCTCATATTTCCTTAATTATGGAAGTTGAGCCCGACGAAGGTCACACCAATGAACAAAACTTACCTTACTTCTTAAATGCTGCTCCAAATACAGGTACTCTAACTACAGGTTCTATAACAATAACTGTCAGCGACACAGACGGTATCAATATTGGTGATTATATCTATATACGCGATATTAATAACAGTACCAAAGGCGGCGACGGGGTTGAAATAGTCACAACAGGATCAACATTTGTAACTGATGTAAGCTACAAAACCGTTACTTTAAATACACCTTTGACTTCCGGTGGTGGAGACCCAACCAATCCAAATTTTTATAATTTGTATTTCTGCGGCAAGGCTTATTACACAGTATTAAGCAGTACCGTTGCAGATAATCCAAGAAATACCGGAACAAATATTTTATCGTTGGCAAATACTGTAACTGATCAAGTTGCGGCTCACATAGCGGCTATTCAATATTTGAATACCTTAACTGATTTGGTGATAGCTAATCGTGATGTATCTGCCGAGCTAGGATTATATCAAGAATTAGTATTCCCAACTATAACTCCGCAGGTGTTTAAACCATTGGTTACAGGTGGCGGGCAAGCAGCACCATTTATTGATCTAAGATTTAGTGAAACTAATCGTATTATTGGCGAACCAACTACAAGTGCCGAAGCTGAAGCATTGTTCCCAAGTTCTTTAAGAACCAAAACAGGTACTATTCCGCAAGGAGCAGGAAGTGCTATCACTTTAATTGAAGCCAACCTAGATTTCTTAGCTTCTGAAGTTAGTGCTTATGTACAAGTTACAAATAACCAAACACCGTTTGATTATGATCGAAATATTTGCCGCAGAGATAGTAATTACATTATTACCGGTACAATATACGATGTGGTTCTTGGTACAAACTATAATACAGTAGCATCGGGATTAGCATATCGCAGAGGTATTCCATCAAGTCAGATGGTTACTTCAACTGAATTGGTTCAGACATTAGAAGCCATAAGATTTATTAAAGATCAATCTGCCATTTCTTTAAATATTGATAATACAGCCGTTGATAGAGCTAATACTGCTTACGATAATTTAATTGAAATTATTGACAGCGGTAATATTCCAACTGTTACATTTACAAATCCAACTGGCGGTAATGCTAACGAACTTAATGCTAAAGATCAACTTCAAACAAATAAAACATTTATTCAAGCAGAAGTTACTGGATGGATACAAGATCAAATTGATAGCGGGCTAGGCATTTGGAGAAGCTTTACTTATAGTGAAGAAAAATGCTTTAGAGATGTTGGGTTTATTGTAGATGCTCTTTGCTACGATATACTTTATGGTGGAAACAGCGCAACTGATATTTGTGCCCGAGCATACTTTACATTTGCCGTAAGTACTATTCCAGGCGAATCTTCACAAACTGTTGCCGCGTATAACCATTTGAGCACAATTGCTCAACAAATTATTCGAGGACAAATTGTAACTAGATCTAGTGGCAATACATACACTCAAAGTTTAGAAGGATCGTTTGCTAGTGCTACAGAAGCATCAACTTTAGATACACTTGTTCAAACAATTACAGATGTAATTGAAGCAGGATCGTTGACCGGGTTGCCAGCTGTTGTTTACCCAGATATTACCTGGGCAGCAGCTGGCCTTCAAAATGCTGTAATTCAACTTGAAGCAGATCAAGATACAATTGTCAATGATACTATTGATTATATTGACAATACTTTTGCCGGTGGATTTAGCTATGATAGAAATATTTGTCGTAGAGATACTGGTTATATAATTGATGGTATTTCTTATGATTCGGCATTAGGTACTAATTTTAATGCTATTACTTGTGGTAATGCTTATCGACGAGGGATAGCCAGTTCTCAAGTTGTTATTGCTAACGAATTGCCTCAAACACTAGAAGCATACCGTTACTTAAAAAATAGATCTGAAGAAATTATGACTGCAAGTACTGTAGCAAAAAATAGAGCTACTACTTCGTATGTCGAATTAAACAGCATCATTGAAGGAAATGATCCGTCACTGGTAACATTTACTGATCCGGTAACAACTAACACTAATGTTATCTACGCAAAAGATCAACTTATAGCAAATAAAGCATTTATTCAAGAAGAAATTATCAATTGGATTCAAGCTCAGATTGATGGCGATATTGGGGACTTTAACGGATTTACTTATGATTCGGCAAAGTGTTCCAGAGATGTAGGTTACATTATTGATGCTTTATGTTATGATGTACTCTACGGCGGAAACTCTGCTAGTTTAAATTGTGCTAAGGCATATTTTTCATTCGCAGTTAGTACAATTCCAGGCGAATCTTCACAAACTGTTGAAGCTTATCAAAGATTGTCAATTGTTGTCCAGCAGGTTGTTCAGGGAGTTCCTGTAACTGTATCACCTGGAAATACTATAAGTCAAGATACAGGTGGTGCTTACGCTTCAACACTTGAAGCTACTTTACTTGACGGCTTATTGAACATTACAATTAATGCTATTACAGCTGGAAATCTTGATAACTTACCAACACTGGTTAATCCAGATATAACATGGACCGCTCCAACTGTTCAGGTAGCTGTAGCAGCACTACAGGCAAATAGAGCAACACTGATAGAAAATGTCATTACATTTATTGATGTTAACTTTACTCGTTCGTTCACTTACGACGATGATAAATGCCGACGAGATGTTAAATTACTACTAAGAAGATTAATTTATGACCTCGAATCAGGAGGACGCTACAATAGCGTGATGAACGGATTAAGCTACTGGTCAAGGAACGGAACACATCATCTAGTACAACTTGGTGAAAATGTAAGAAGAACAGACCTATTCCCAGATAGCTGTTTGGTTAACTTCTATCAGCGTTCATATATTAGTGCTTCTGGTTATGTATTTGAATATGTCGGAGCAGGTATTACATATGGTGCTTTACCGCAGGTAGGTTATGCCGATCCTGTACAAGGAAAAGAAACTGTACAATTAAGCGGTGGTAAGGTATTCTTTACCAGCACCGACCAAAACGGTGACTTCCGTATTGGTCCGGGATTGGTAATTAGTCAAGCCACTGGTGTACTAAGTGGTAGAACATTTACTAAATCGCTATTTGCTAATTTGACTCCGTTCATCTTAGCGATTGAGGGCGGCGGAGTATAAAAAGGAAATATTATGGCATTGATTCCATTAAACACGTTTAAGACAAAAACAGCAAATTTACAGACTAACACTGGCACATCTGCTACTGTATATACTGCTCCCGTCGGAACCACAGCTATTGTGCTAATGGCACAAATTGCTAATTATTCGACATCAACGCAGAATGTAACTTTTATACATCATAGAAATAGGCAGGTGTTAGCTGATGCTCAAGGCAATGGTGCTCAACCTGGAAATTTTGATACCTATCTTGTAAAAGATTTTGGAGTACCAACCAATGACGCATTTAATCCTATAACAGGAAAATTAATTATCGAAGAGTTAGACAGTGTTAGATGCTATTCGAGCACAAGTTCGAGTATGCAGATTACATTGAGTATTCTTGAATCAGCTAACCAGTAAAATATATAGAGAGTAATTATGCCAAAGTTATTAAGTGGACAAACACTAAGATCAGGAGGTAGCAATACCTATATTCAGCTGAATCAAAGTCAGCCACAGTTTCCACCTGACTTTGATCAAACTACTGGTTATACAATTAGCACCAATAACAAATTTATTACAACAACCACTAATAGTTTAGGTAATATTGTTCATTACAAAGGTGAAATGTTTGTTAATTTAACAAACACAAATTTAGTTTTAACTGGTACAGGTACAGCACACGTTGTTGTTTCAAGAACAAATGTATCTACGGGTACAACTAGCGGAGCTTTTGTTGTTCTCGGTGGTGTGGGCATTGACCGTAATATGTATGTCCGAGATGATATTATTGTTAACGGATTAACTATTGGTCAAGGATTTAAAGGTTATAATAACATTGTTATTACTGCTGATGCTCAACCTACTCCAAATGATTTTGCTGAAGGTCAAAATACTATTGTTATTGGTCGTAGTGCTCTACGCTACGGTCTAACAACTTCAAATAAAAACATAGCCATTGGAAGTTATGCTCTATATAGCGGAACATTTGTAACAAATAGCATTGCTATTGGCGATCACGCATTGGCCAAAGTTGGAACTACTCCGTTAACCTACATCAACACAATTACCAATGTTACACTTGGAAGTACCGTTACTGTAACAGCACCCGGTCATGGATTTACTACCGGAACTTATGTAAACATCACAGGAATCGTTGGAACAACAGAGATTAATGATGCATATTATTATGTAGATTTTGTTGACGAAGATAATTTTGTTTTATATGCTGACGATATTTTAAATGAGCAAATTGACGGCACCAGTTTTACTCCATATGTAAGCGACGGAACTGTTACCAGAGTATTACTAAGAAGCAGTAATTTTGCCTTAGGTACCGAAGCCGGCTGTAATTTAATCGATGGCGACCAAAATTTCTTTTTTGGTGATCACGCCGGAACTGCGCTAACCACAGGAAGCGGTAATGTGTTTATTGGCCATAACGTGGCCAACTACATGACTCGCGGTAACAACAATATTTCTATACACGGTACATACCTACAAGACGGCGTTGATAATCAAGTAAACATTGGTTCTATTTTTTACTATGACGGAACAGGAACTACATTTATCACTACCGACCTTAAAGTTGGCGACGGTACAAATACATTAAGTCCGTACGAAGGATCGTTGGTTGTTAACGGTGGTGTTGGCATAAGCGATAATTTGTTTATTGGCGGTATTACAAACATTGTTGGTAATTTAGGAGTAGCAGGCCTTGGCAGATTTACCAACGGCACAGAATCTACATCGACTACAACCGGTGCTCTTACTGTTACAGGTGGCGTTGGTATTGGTGGAAATTTAAATATTGGAGGCAGTCTAACTGTTGGCGGCGTCGGCGGAGCAGGACAAGGTGGCATCGCCGCTAATCAAATCACCACAACCAATTTAACAGTTACCGGGCAGGCCATATTTACAAGCTCAACTAATTCAACATCTACCACTACCGGCGACATTGTTGTAGCAGGCGGTGTCGGTATTGGTCAAGATTTATATGTCGGCGGAAGAATTGTTGGTCCTGGAGCAAGTGGCTTAGGAACAACCAGTACATTTTTAATTATTGATACAGCCACTAATCAAACTTATTATTTTGGCCTAACACAATATATCGGTAGTGATAGTAGAATTTTAAGCACCTCTACATTATCATTTAATGGCGCAACAGGTGTTGTAACAGCGCCGCAATTGACAGTAACAAGTACACTAAGCAACACATCTACCGGAACAACAAATGTGCAGTCTGTTCAGATTGCCGGTGGAGCTTATGTGGCCAAAGGAATTTACAGCCCGGTTAGCGGCAATCCTTCTGAAAATAATTTAGTATATACTCCAATAATTACGGTGAGCACCACAAGTCCTGCTAATCCACGAGTAGGAGATTTTTGGATCGACCCAACATACGGAGTTGAACTTCAGTGGATTGACGACGGCGGATCAAAGTTTTGGTTACAATTAACAGGATTTTAAAGAGATAAACTATGGCATTATTAAACTTTCCACCAAATCCAAACCCAGGAGACAAATATACCATCGGTACAATTACCTGGCAATGGACAGGATCTGCCTGGATCAAATATAATGATCCAAATAAAACATTTGGCGAAGTTACTTCTACTGCTATTGTTATAACAAGTACCAGTACATCATCATTACAGGTAACTGGCGGTACTATTATTAGTGGAGATCTGTTTGTTGGTGGTAATTTAGTTGGCCCGGGTGTAGCGTCGTTATCAACGTCTACAGATAACGTGCGTGGCGGTTCAACAGGATCTGTATTATATCAAGCTGCGCCCGGTGTTACAAAATTTATTGGAATAGGAACAACTGGAAGTATTCTTGTAAGTAATGGGACAACGGCGACATTTGCTAACACACTTAACAGCCTTGTAATTTCAGGAACAACTAATGCAACAAGCACCACTACAGGTGCTTTAGTTGTAGGTGGCGGTGTTGGCATCGCCGGCGATTTATGGATCGGCGGTTCTTTATATGCTCAAGGCAATCCTGTATTAACAACAGCAACATTTGGTGCGGTTATAAGCGCCGGTCAAGACATTACAATTAGTTTTGTTACAGGCACAAACTATATTAGAGTAAATGATGTTTCCACACTTCAAACTGTAACTGGTCGTGGATTTACTACCACAAATAGAATTAATATTACAAATACCGCAAGTTCAACAAGCACTTCCACTGGTGCTTTGACAGTCAAAGGAGGTGTTGGAATTGGCGGTGATGTTAATGCTTGGGGTAAAGTAACAGCTGAAAGCGTACAAATTAAAGATGCTAGCATAGACAGTACTAAGACAACAGTTTCAAGTCAATCAGCTACAGTTGTTGATCAATACAATCTTACAGATTTCAGAGCCGCTAAGTATCTAATTCAAATTGACGAAGGCACAGGCGCTGGTGCCAATTTTCAGTCCGAAGAAATTATGTTGTTGGCAACGAATACTGGAACAGTTTATCTCACAGAGTACGGAAAAATCTCAAGTAAAGGTAATGGTAATTGGTTAGGAGACTTTTCTGCTGATATTAATAATGTAGGGGGTTCTGACGTAGTACGCTTATTATTCACAGCAAATCAAGCAACCGATAAAGTAATAAGTGTATTAAGAATTTCAATGGTGCCTTAACAGGAATAAACAATGGCCGGATCTATTAAACCAGATTTTGTAATTGGTGAAGGTCTTGAAGTCCAAGGCACAGCAGTAGTTACCAGTTCAACAAACAACGACGGCGCCGGTCAATTTAACGGCGGCCTAGCTGTTGCCAAAAATTTAATCATTGGCACAACTGCCACTATACACGGACCAGTTTTAATTTATGGTCCTAGCACATTTACAAATAATTTAACTGTTTTAAGCACGGCAACATTTACACAAGATGTAACTATTGACGGTGACCTTAATGTAAGTGGAGCAATTAATTTTTCTACATTAGGTGTCACTGGCCTATTAGAGGCTGGCGATCTTGTAATTAATAATACCAGTACTTTTTACGGCACAAGTACTTTTTACGGTTCTTTAATAGTTACTAGTTCAAGTAATTTAATAATTCAAAGCAGTGTTTTATTTTCAAAATCGACTGCTGCTGGCCCCGGTGGCGATGGATCAATTGTCACAGTTGGCGGAATTTATGTTGGTGATAATCTCTATGTTGCTAGTACCGCTAGTAGCCTAGTTGCTACAGCTTCAAATAGCATTTTTACACTAGGCGGTGTAGGTATTACCAAAGACTTGTTGGTAGGTGGCGACGCTTTAATTACTGGAAATCTTCGTGTACAAGGTACACAAACTTTTATTGATTCTACCAGTACTGTAATTCAAGATCCAGTTATTGATATTGGTTCTGGACCCGGAAACACTCCATTAGGCGGCGCCGATGGACTTAATAAAGGTTTTGTAATTCATTATTACGACATCGGCGACAATCATATGTTTGTTGGTCGTAGTAATCAAACTGGCCGATTTGTAATAAGAGACAACATAGACGCTGGTTTTGTTGACATACCAAATATAGATTATACCACTCAAGGCAGCTATTCGGGCTTTGATATTGGTAATATTAAAGTCTGGAATTCAACTTCAGCTACAAATACAGTATCAGGTGCGTTAACTGTTGTCGGCGGAGTCGGTATCGGCGAAGCATTGTATGCAGGTACATCTGTTAATGCCAGCGACCTATATGCCAGGAATTTAACATCTGGTCGTGTTTTAATTTCCGTTAATGGAAAATTAACAAGTTTATCAGCGGGTATACCAGGCCAAGTTTTAATTAGTAACGGATCTTCTGCCTATTGGGGCAATACTTCTTTTATTACAGTTGACTATGCTGGTACAGCTACAAATATTAGATACGGAACTAAGGGCCAAATTCCTTATCAACAAGCTGCCGGTCAAACTACCTTTAGCAATAATTTAATTTACGATCCGGATACAAATACTTTTAGTACTCCAAACGTAAATGTCACATCGTCGACTAATGCCTTAAGCACGAATACAGGAGCATTGCAGGTTGTAGGTGGAGTAGGTGTCGGTAAAGATGTCTGGATTGGCGGAAATTTAAATGTTGCCCAGACAGCAACAATTAATAGTCTTGTTATACTAAACACTGAAACAGGTTTAACATTATATAATGTCAATGTTGTTGGATCGAGTACATTTGCTACCATTGTTATCAATGGTCTAACACAAGTTGGAAATTTAACTGGTGGCGATACCACAGTTACAAACTTAACGGTCTTGGGACAAACAGATCTTAACAATCTGTCAGTGTCCGGAGCCGCAGGCCTTAATACCTTTACAGCCAATGTTGGAACAGTTAGCAATTTCTTTTCAACATTTTTAAACACTCAGTACATTACAGTTTCTGGAAATGCCACTGTTACAAATAGTTTAAGTGTAGGCGGCACCAGCACTTTTGCCAGCAATGTTACAATAACCACATCGACAAATTCCACTGGGACAGACACCGGTGCTCTTACTGTTACAGGCGGAGTAGGTATTGGACAAGATTTGTGGATAGGCGGTAACGCCTATTCCAGTGGATCATTGGTTTTAACCACAGCAACAGTTAACCAATACGCAAGTAAAACACGAATTTTTGCCGGAACTGGAACAGCGGTTAACACCAGCACAGGTGATATTACAATTTGGAATATCAGTACATTCCAAAGTGTAACAGATACCGGTAATTCGTCTACAAATATAATTTACTTAACCAATGGCACCGACAGCACCTCAACTACTAACGGAACATTGGTAGTCGACGGCGGCGTAGGCATTGGTAAAAATTTAAATGTTGGCGGAACTGTTACGATTGGCGGAGCTCTAGCACTTACAACAGCAACAGTTAATCAATTTGCCAATCAAACAACAATTACCGCTGGCACTGATACAGCAGTTAATACCAGCACCGGTAATATTACAATTTGGAATACTAGCACACTTCAAACGGTAACTGCTAGAGGCTCTATTACCGATCGGGCAATTTTAATAACCAACACAACTTCTGCTACAAGCACACAAACAGGAGCATTAATTGTTGATGGCGGAGTTGGCATTGGCGGTGCCCTATATGTAAACACAACTTCGTTTATTTTTGGTAGTGAAATTGTAACTAGTGCTACTGTAAATCTTTATGCCAATAAAACAGTAATTACTGCCGGAACAGGTATAAGTGTCAATACAAACACAGGTAATATTACAATTACTAATATTGGTGTACAGGCATTATATGCTGGTACCGACACAGTAGTAACATCAAACACTGGTAGTGTAACTGTTTACAACAACTCAACATTCCAAAGTGTAACCAATAGAGGCGCTACAACAAATAATGCTCTCTCGTTAACAAACTTAACTAATGCTTCTAATACATATTCTGGAGCATTAATTGTTTCTGGCGGTGTTGGCGTTGGAGGGAGTTTGTATGCTACCGAATTGTATGATAACGGTAGCCGTGTTGTAACACAAGCAACATTAGGAACTTATGGTGTCAGTACGATTGCCGCTGGAACAGACACAGCAATAAACACTAGTACAGGTGCTGTTGTAGTCTGGAATACAAGTACACTCCAAACTGTAACCAGTAGAGGTTCTACAACTGATCGCGCAATCGCTATTACAAATATAGCATCAAGCACTTCAACTTTATCTGCTAATGCCCTTTATATTGCTGGTGGTGTTGGAATTGGATCAAGTTTGTATGTAACAGGTCCTGCTGTATTCACTGATAATGTATTGTTTAATGGTACTGCTACTTATGTATTCAGTACTAATACTGTTTATACAGATAACATTTTAGAATTACATTATCCAACTACTCCCGGTAATACATGGAATGCCGATGACGGCAAAGATATAGGATTCAGGTTCCACTATTATAACCGTTATTTGGCCAACGATACCAATGCTGGATTGGTCTTGGCAAGCGACAGTCAATGGCTTGAATGGTACAGTTCTGGAATTGAAGATGGAACAAGTACATTTAAAGGTACTTACGGACAGTTTAAAACTGGCGGAATTGTATTAACAAATACTACGGCAAGTTCAAATACCGAAACCGGAGCATTAGTCGTTGCTGGTGGTGTCGGCATAGGTGGCGATTTATGGATTGGCGGCAATGGTTACGCAAATGGAAATATTTTAGTAACTAGTGCTACCGTAAACTTATACGCCAACAAAACAACAATTACTGCTGGTACTGACACAGCAGTTAACACCAGCACTGGCAATATTACAATTTGGAATACAAGCAATCTTCAAAGTGTAACCAGCCGCGGTGCCACAACCAATCAAGCAATTTCAATAACTAACGCAACTTCTGCTACAAATACGCAAACAGGAGCATTAATTGTTGCTGGTGGTGTAGGTATTGGCGGAACACTTTATGTCGCTAATACATCTTATGTAAATGGCGCACAAATTTTAACTACTGCTACTGTTAATGAATATGCCAATCAAACATTTATCTATGCTGGATCTGGTATAGCAGTTAATACTAATAGTGGTAATATCACTATTACAAATATTGGTGTTACAAGTCTTAACAGCGGCACTGATATTAATTTAAGCAATACTACAGGATCTGTAACAGTAAATGTAACTAGCACTCTTCAAAGCGTTACTGATAGGGGATTAACAACTACTAATTCAGTCCATATTCAAAATTCTACTTCAAATGCTTTGTCAGTAGACGGAGCAATAAACGCAGGTGGAAATGTTACAGTTGGAAATAATTTAAATTTCAGTACATTTTTTACCATGTTCTATAATACTTCTACTCAAAGTGTAGATTTTGTTTTCAATTAATATTATGCCAAGTACCAACATTAGATTAACAAAAACAGGAACCTTATTAATTACAGGCGAATTTGACGAGGTAACACAATCATCTGTGTCATTTACAAAAGACAATACATTTGCTGGTGAATTTGATGAAGTTACAAGCATTCCTGTTGCCATGCGAGCAAATAAAAACAGCTCAGTACTTCAAGTCCAAGAAGAAATTAACGAAATTGATCCAATCTTGCCATAAAACCTTAATATTTAGAATCAAATAAATACTCAATATTGGTTATAAAACATGGCAAAACTCAAAAGCGGCACCCGAATCTATGGAACAGCAACAGTTGACTCGAAGTTAATTGTCAACGGCGGTGTAAATGCAAATAGTACTACAACCGGCGATGTTGTTGTTGCCGGCGGTCTTGGCGTTGGTCAAGACCTTTATGTAGGCGGACTAATTTATGGTGTTGTTACATCTGCTACCAATATCACCGGCGGTGTTGTTACTAAAATTTATGCCGGCACAGATACAGCAATTAATACAACTACAGGCATTGTCACTGTCTGGAACACAAGTACACTCCAAAGTGTTACCGACCGCGGTTCTATAACCAACAATCCAATAACAATTAGCAATACCTTAACTGTAGCCAATACAGTTATTGCAAATGGTTATAATTTATTAAACTACGACGGTAATGTCTGGTATGTATCGGATGCTAGTCATGCCAGTAATTCAAATGATGGCCGCAGACAAATAAGCGCTTTTGCTACAGTTAAACATGCTTTATCTGTGGCTCAATCCGGCGACACAGTATTTGTTGATCCAGGAACCTACACTGAAATATTTCCTTTGACTGTTCCGCAAGGAGTAAGTTTACGTGGTGCTGGTCTAAGAGAAGTTACAATTCAGCCAACGACAATAACAAAAAATAACGATGCTTTGTTATTAAACGGTGAAACTTTTATTGGAGACTTGACATTAAGCGGATTTTTTAAACCTGGATATGCTTTTAAATTTGCCTCCGGCGCAAAAATTACAACACGATCACCGTATATTGAACGGGTCTCTGTAATTACATACGGCTCTACTTCTACAGTAGCTGATCCATATGGATATGCTGCCGGGGATGCCGGTCATGGTGCTTACATTGATGCCAGCGTCCTAGACCCAACAAGCCTTGAACCTGCTATGTTGTGGAACGAAGTAACCTTTATTGTTCCAAATGCAACTGGTATGTATATGACCAACGGTGCCAGAGCAGAACTTTTAAATGGTTTCTTTTATTTTGCTAATAAGGCCATCGATGCTCAATACGGCGCTAGTGGTTATGGCGGCGTTGGCAAAACCAGAATTAGACTTGGCGGCGTGTCTGGAACATTTACGGTAGGTGATACATTAGTTTATAAAAGCTCAACTGGAACAACACTGGCAACAGGTGTTATTTCAAGTGCTACCTCTGATTATGTTTATATCAGTGGACCGTCATGGGGATTCCAAACGGCAGAAGACGCTTCAACAAGCACACAAAATGTATATTCAACCGGATTAAATCCTGCTACCGCTACAAGTATTCTTTTAGCTGATTATCATCAATTTGGTGCTGAATTAAGATGTATTGGCAGTGCTGCTTGTTTTGGTAATAAAGGCGTTATTGCTAATGGAACTGGTACAGATTTAAAATTGATTGCCTTTAATTTTAGTCACATTGGATCATTGGGTGATCTAACAGACGATGCTAGTTTAACGGTCCAGGCCAATGAAGTTACACAAACTAACGGAGGAAAAATATTTTTCCAAACTGTAGATCAATCAGGCGACTTTAGAGTTGGAAATTATTTTTATGTAAATCAGCGTACTGGAAATATTATTTTTGGCAGCGCCGGCGGAACATTAACCACTAATACAAATCAGTTGATAATTACCGACGGTGTTAATAATAGTATTATTACGCCAACTAGCATTCAGACCGGTTACCTTTCTTTAAGCGGTAATGCGCTTTCTAGTACAGCAGGAAATATTAACATTTCTCCGGCATCTAGTAGCACTGTAGTAAATGGAAATTTAACTGTAACCGGGTCAGCAAACATTGGTCAGACTAGTTACATCAATGGTGCTGAAATTGTTACTACAGCGACATTGGCGGCAAATACCGGAACACAAAACTTTGCCGGTGGTATTAATGTAAGCGGAACTGCTACCATCGGTGGTGGATTAACCGTTGGCGGTAATTTAACTGTTAACGGAACTGTTACCTACATTAACAGTAATGAAGTTGACATTGGTACCAAAGTTATTAATTTGGCCACCCTTACCAATACTGCAAGTTTTGCCGCTGGAGCAGGTATTGAAATTGGGCCAAATGGGTCAACATTCGCTCAATGGATCTACGATGGCGGAACACCCGGCAATTGGCAATCGTCGGGTGGAATAGTTTCACTATCAACTGGTAATAATCTTGGATCAGTTTCTGTACCATGGAGCACAGTCTACGCTAATAGCGTAATTTCTAATTCAAATAACTATAGCACTTCAACTGTTGCTAATAATTCAATTCAACTTGTAAACGGTGGCATTGGTAGTAAATTTCTATACCTAAGTAATGAAGGATGGATTGGCGACAGTAAAATTGTTACGGTTAATACATTAAGTAACTATGCTGTTACATCATTGACTGCTGGAACAGATACTGTGGTTACCGCTAACATTGGATTGGTAACTGTTTACAATAATTCAACATTACAAACTGTAACCAGCAGAGGTGCTACAACCAATCAGGTTATTACATTAACTAATGGCACCAATAGTTTTAGTACCGACACAGGTGCTTTAATTGTTAGTGGCGGTGTCGGTGTTTTAAGAAACATGTATGTGGCTGGTCAAATAAGATTGGCCAACGCTACTCCAAGCACTGATGTTAACAGTGGAGCATTGATTGTAACTGGTGGTATTGGAGTTGGTGGTACAGTTACAATTGGCGATCAAACTACTATATATGTAAACACAACTTCAACATATCCTAGCGTTATACCAAGTTTGGTCCTTGATAATTTAGGCAGCAATACATCAGCTCTTCAAATTACCAATACTGCGGGCAAACCAATTTTGTTCACTAACTACAATGGTGTACTACGATTACTGATTAATAGTTTTGAACTGTTATACGGTACCGGTACAGCATTAACGGTAGTTCCTACAACAGCTGCAAGTTCAACTCAAACTGGTGCTTTGGTTGTTGCTGGTGGTGTAGGTGTAGGTGGCGCCTTATATGCTAATCAGCTATACGATAGTAATAGTCGTGTTATAACCGTAGCTACGCTAGGTACATATGGTGTGTCTAATATTACAGCAGGAACAGATACCGCTGTAAGTACCAGCACTGGTGCCGTAACTATTTGGAATACAAGCACACTTCAGACTATTACCAGCCGTGGTGCTAGTTCAAATAATGTAATAACATTAACAAATACAACAAATAGTACAGCGCCTAATAACGGAGCATTAGTTGTAACATACGGCGTAGGTATTGGGCAGGATTTGTGGGTCGGCGGCATCATTAATGGTGCTCTAAAATCGGCCATTGCTACCATTACCAATCTTCAAGTCGTAGGCACCACTAATAGTACCAGCACTAATACAGGCGCTTTAACTGTTACCGGCGGCGTAGGCATTGGTGGCAATTTATATATTGGCGGCAATGGTTATATCGGTAACGATCAAATTGTTACCAGTGCTACAATTAATACCTTTGCTAACAAAACATCAGTATTTGCCGGAACAGATACTGCAGTTAATACCAGCACCGGTAATATTACTGTCTGGAACACCAGTACATTACAATCTGTAACTGGCCGCGGAGCTACCACTACCAATGCTGTCTATGTTCAAAATAACATATTTGGTAATGCTGTATATGACAATAATAATCGCGTAGTAACCGGTGTTGTTCCTAGTGGCTCAACTTATATCGGAGTAGGCAGTGTAGTTTCGACTGGTACACAAAGTTCTTTTACTATTTTTAATTTAGGTGTTCAAAGTGTCACAGCTGGTGACGATATCTCTGTATCGGCCAGTACAGGAACTGTAACTATAAATGGAACCGCTACACTTCAAACAGTTACAGCTCGTGGTGCTGTAACTAATCAAGCAATTACAATTACCAGCGCAACTAATAGCACTGCAACTACAAACGGCGCATTGGTTGTTACCGGCGGTATTGGAGTTGGTGGAAATGGTTATTTTGGCGGAAATCTTTATGCCAACGGCCTACAGGTACTAACCAGTGCCACAGTTAACCAATTTTCTAATCAAACAGTAATCTATGCTGGCACAGATACAGCAGTTAGTGCCAACACTGGTACAATTTATATTTGGAATACCAGCACTCTTCAGACTGTAACAGGTCGAGGAGCCACAACAACCAATGCTGTCTATGTTCAAAATAACATCTATGGTAATGCTGTCTACGACAATAATAACCGAGTTGTTACCAGTGTTGTACCAAGTGGTTCAACTTACATTGGTATTGGCAGTTTAATTTCGGCCGGAACTCAGAGTAGTTTTACAATACACAACCTTGGCGTTCAAACTATTACAGCTGGAACAGACACAGTTGTTACAGCCAGCACCGGTACTATAACAGTTTACGGTAACGCAACACTTCAAAGTGTAACAGGCAGAGGTTCAACTACTAACCAAGCAGTAACAATTACCAATGTGACTGCCAGCACAACCACTGTTGCCGCTAATTCTCTATATGTAGCAGGTGGTGTTGGCATTGGTTCTAGCCTATATGTCACTGGCCCAGCAGTATTTTCTAATAATGTTATCTTTAATGGTACTACTACCTATGTGTTTAGTACAAACACTGTCTACACCGATAATATTCTTGAATTACATTATCCAACAGGCAATGGCAATACTTGGTCAGTTAATGATGGCAAAGATGTTGGTTTAAGATTCCATTACTACGACACACAAGATCAAAACGGTTTCTTAGGCAGAGATAATGGTACTGGATATTTAGATTGGATCAGTGCCGGGGTCGAAGATAACACAAGTACAGTGTCTGGTACATATGGTATTTTTAGAACCGGCGGTATTATTTTAACAAATACAACAGCCAGCAGTAGTACACAAACAGGAGCATTGACCGTAGTTGGTGGTGTTGGTGTTGGTGGTAATTTATATGTTGGTGGTACTATATTTGGAACTATTAGCGGATCAATTACAACTGCTACGAACCTTGCTGGTGGCGCCGCCGGACAAATTCCATATCAATCTGGAGTAGGTCAAACTACTTTTAGTTCTAATTTGACCTATTCTAGCGGAACACTTACTGTTGCTAATACAACACCAAGTTCAAGCACACAAACTGGTGCTGTTGTAGTCGGCGGAGGTGTTGGTATTGGTGGCGCATTGTATGTAAACACAACATCTTTTGTTGCTGGCGCACAGATATTAACCACTGCCACAGTTAACGAATATGCTAACCAAACATTTATATTTGCTGGAACTGATACGGCTGTTAATACCAGTACAGGTAATGTAACAATTTGGAACATCAGTACACTACAGACAATTACCAATAGAGGTGCTACAACTACAAATGCTGTTTATGTTCAAAATAACCTCTACGGTAATGCGGTTTACGATAATAATAATCGTGTAGTAACCAGTGTCGTTCCAAGCGGATCAACATATATTAACATTGGTAGCCTTGTAAGTACCGGAACACAAACAAGTTTTGCAATATTTAATACCGGTGTAACCACAGTAAATGGGTCAACTTACATTGGTGTAAATGCTAATACTGGTAGTGTAACAATTACTAACCTTGGTGTTCAACAAGTTGTTGCCGGCACAGATATAACAGTTAGTGCCAATACTGGAAGTGTAACAGTTAACGATGCTTCAACATTACAAACTGTTTCAGGCAGAGGTGCTACAACCACTAATGCTATTAGCATTATTAATCAAACTGCTAGTTTGTCTACTGGTTCTGGAGCACTTACTGTCAGTGGTGGAGTAGGAATTGGCGGAGCGTTATATGTAGGAACTACCTCGTTTGTATTTGGTAATGAAATTATTACCACAGCTACAATCAACATTTATGCTACCAAAACTGTGATTACAGCTGGAACTGATACTGCTGTTAATACCAGTACTGGTAATATTACAATTTGGAATACCGGTACACTACAAACAATTACCAATAGAGGTGCTACAACCACTAATGCTATTAATATTACAAATACTTCTCCAGCGTCTTCAACTACAACTGGAGCATTAATTGTTAGTGGAGGCATTGGTGCCGCTGACATTTATGGTGTAAGATTATTTGACGGCAACAATCGTGTTGTAACCACAGTAACACCAACTGGTGGAACAGCAATTGGCATTGCTAGTTTAACATCTAGTGGGCCATCGGCATCATTTACAATTAATAACTTAGGTGTTACTAGTGCAGTTGCTGGTACAGGTATTACAGTCAGTGCCAGCACAGGTGCTGTAACAATTTCTAACTCAGGTGTGCTGAGTGTAAACGGATCCACTTACATTGGCGTAAGCAATACCACAGGTAATGTTACCTTAACCAACCTTGGTGTTCAAACAATTACCGCAGGTACTGATACTGTTGTAACTGCTAGCACCGGTAGTGTCGTTGTTTACAACAATTCGACTCTACAAACAATTACCAATAGAGGTGCTTCAACTACTAACCAAGTATCTCTGAACAATGGTGTTAATTTAGGTAGTACGGCTAACACACCATTAAATTTTAATGGTACCTATAGTAATCCAAATGGATTGTTTATTGATGTAAGTGGAGCCACAAGTACTCCGAGTAATTCTACAGCTTATTGGTTAAATGGATCCTATACTCTTACACCGAGTGTAGCAGTAACACAATATTACGGTGTAAATTTAATACCTGTATTGAATAACAATACAGCCTACACTAATATGTATGGCCATTACAGCCGTATAGATTTAGGTGCTAGTGCTGCTGGCAGCATTTCAAACTGGTACGGATATGTAAGTGGCAATCCAAGCAAAAATGCCGGTGCCACTACAACATTTAATAACCATGTAGGTTTTAGAGCTGAAGATCCTAGTAACATTACCAGCAATAATGTATCAGGTTTCCAGAGTAACATCAGTGCCGGATCTGGAAGATATAACTTCTATGCCGGAGGCTCAGCTATAAACTACTTTGGTGGTAATGTCGGTATTAATCAATCTAGCCCAATTTATCCATTAGACATTACTGGCGGAGCAAGACTAACTGGCATCCTTACAATTACCAATGTAACTACAGCTTCGTCGACATTAACTGGCGCTATTCAAGTAGCAGGCGGTGTAGGTATTCGCGGTGATCTGTGGGTAGGCGGAACAATTAACGGTTTAATTGCCGGCGCCACAAGCTCAGCAACAAGTGTGTTAATTACAAATGATACAACAAGTAGTGCTGTTCATTTTGTAACTTTTGTTAGCACAACTGGTAGCTATGCTCAGATTAAGACAGATGGACCAACTGGTCTTACATATATCCCTCAAACAGGTTTTCATGGTATTGGAACTGGCACACCAATTGCAGCTCTTGATGTTAGCGGTGGGGTAAGAATCACTGGTATAACCACGGTTACCAATAATCTTTATGCTAATGCTTTATATGATAATAGTAATCGTGTTGTTACCAGCGTTACTCCAACTGGGGGCACAGCAATCGGTATTGCCAGCTTGGCATCTGGTGGAACAGCAGCCTCGTTTACAATTAATAACCTTGGTGTAACTGCTCTAGCAGCGGGTACTGATACTGTGGTTACTGCTAGTACTGGAAGTGTTACTGTTTATAACAACTCAACATTACAAACAATTACCAATAGAGGTGCTACAACTAATAATGCTGTAAGCATTACAAATTCTAGTGTTAGTGCTAGTACTAGTACAGGTCAAGCACTTTTGGTATCGGGTGGCATTGGATCTGGTCCACATTATGCTAGCCAATTATTTGATTCGGGCAATCGTGTTGTAACTAGTGTTGTACCAAGCGGTTCAACTTATATTGGTGTAGGCGGTGTAGTTTCGGCCGGAACACAAAGCTCGTTTACAATCTTTAACTTGGGTGTACAGCAAGTTGTCGCTGGTACAGATATAACGGTCAGTGCCAATACTGGAAGTGTAACGGTTAATGATGCTTCTACTCTTCAGACAGTATCAGGACGAGGTGCTACAACAAACAATGCTATTAGCATCACCAACAGTACAGCGGCTAGTTCGACACAAACCGGTGCTTTAATAGTCACCGGTGGTGTTGGAATTGGTGGAGCACTATTTGTTAATACCACTTCGTATGTGTTTGGTAATGAAATTATTACCACTGCTACTGTTAACCTTTACGCAACTAAGACAGTTATTACAGCTGGAACAGATACTGCTATTAATACCAGTACTGGTAATATTACAATTTGGAATACCAGCACACTTCAAAGTATTACCACCCGTGGAGCCACAACTACAAATGCCATTTATGTTCAGAACAACATTTATGGTAATGCTGTCTATGATAATAGTAACCGTGTTGTTACCAGCGTTACTCCAACTGGTGGAACAGCAATTGGTATTAGCGGATTAACTTCCACTGGCCCAGCAAGTTCATTTACAATTAATAACTTAGGTGTAACAGCTCTTACTGCCGGCACTGATACTGTGGTTACTGCTAGTACTGGAAGTGTTACTGTTTATAACAACTCTACATTACAATCTATAACTAATCGTGGCGCAACAACAAATAATGCTGTTACAATTACCAATGCTACTGCTAGTACATCAACTACAACCGGTGCTTTAATAGTTTCTGGCGGCGTTGGGATCGGCGGCGACCTTAATGTTAATGGTACAATTACTGCTGCTCAATTAACAATTCAGTATACCACAGTTACAACAACATTTGTTAAGACTGATGATATTATCAGTACCTACAATACAACTAATGCTACTAGCACAAACACCGGTGCGTTACAAGTTGGCGGCGGTGTTGGCATTGGAAGAGATTTAGTTGTTGGCGGAAATATTAGTTCCAATGGTAGTGTTAGTGCTGGAACATACTTGTTTACTCAAGGTAGTGGAACAGGTGGTTCTAACGCAGGTCTGATATTAGACTATAGTGGTAACGTACAATGGCAGTTGTATCCAGTAACCACATCTGGACGACTGGCTTTAACATCTGGTGGTAGCGAATGGTTAAGTGTACTCAAAACTGGTTATGTTGGTATAGGTACAACTAATCCTAGCTACACATTACAAGTCAACGGTAGCTTTGCTGCCACAACTAAATCTTTCGTAATTGATCACCCAACTCGCCCAACTCATTGGCTACGCTATGGAAGTCTAGAAGGACCGGAAAATGGCGTTTATGTTCGTGGCAGACTAAAAGATAATTTTGTTATCGAACTTCCGGAATATTGGACAAAACTAGTTGATCCAGAATCTATTACAGTTACACTAACTCCAGTCGGACGACATCAGAAACTTTATGTAGATAAGATCGAAGATAACTGTGTGTTTATTGGCAATGATAACTTATTTGGCAAGGCCATTGATTGTTTCTATACAGTATGGGGCGAAAGAGCCGATGTTGAAAAACTGGTTGCTGAGCTACCTAAATAAGATTGGCTAAATATTGTTAACTTTGGTTCACAGGACTTTTCACGATGGCTCTTACCGATAAGAATATAGTTATTACACCTAATATTGGGCAGGCAAATGATCCAAAAATCGACTTTACAGGTGCTAATGCTAATACATCCGGTACAATTACACTAACAGCACTTCCAGCTAACGGTGGCACGGTACAATTTGCTGGCGCGGCCGGAACATTATTAGCTCTAGCAAACACTGTTACAAATACGGTTGTAAGTGTTCCAAGCACATTAAATTCTACATCAACTACTACAGGTGCTTTAACTATATCCGGTGGGGTAGGCATTGGGCGAGATCTAAGGGTAGGCGGCAGCATTTATGGTACATTTGCCGGATCTGTTCCTATTTCAGTAACTAATAATAACACCAGCGCAACTACTCAATATCTTGTTTTTGTCAGCACAAGTTCAGGCAATGTAAACTTACAAGTGTCTGCGCCAACGGGTATTACATATCAACCAAGCACAGGCAATTTTGGTCTTGGTGTTCCAAACCCGAGCTATCGTTTAGACATGTCCGGCGGACAAAAAATTGATAGTGCTACCGGCGGTTACATAGATTTATTTTATAACGGTGCATTTTCTGGAAACATTCAAGCAACCAGCGGAGCGTTATTTGTAAACACCGCAACAAATACAAATACCCTTATTAATGCCAATGGTGGCAATGTTGGTGTAAGACAAAGTACTCCTCTATTTCCATTGCACATTACTGCCGACAGCAAAAAACAATTAACAGTTTCAAACGGCAGTGGTTCGACAACTAAACAGGCCGGTATAAACTACAGAATTGATTCAACAGATTTATGGCAAACTTATGTTAACAATGCTAGTAATAATAACTGGTATATAAGATACAACGACACTCTCGATGTTTTTACTGCGGACACATCGGGCAACATTGGCATTGGTACAGGTACAACAGGGGTAAACATTACAACTCCTGCCCCGGGAAGATATTTAGAAATCTATGCTCCAGGAACAACACCTGCTGTTCGATTAGTCAACGATGCTGCTACCCCGGCAATTTATCAACTAACAGCTGGCATACCTAATATTTCAACTACAGGGTTTAGTATTTGGAACGAAGGTACCGGGCTTGGCGTTTTTAACATTGACAGCCTCGGTCGTGGTACTATTAATACTCAAACAGTTAGCAACAGTAACTTTGGTCTAGAAGTTTGGAACAGTATCGGCGCAAGTGGCGGTAGTGTAACCATTGGTCAAGGTGGTGCTTATCTATCTGGTAGTATTTTTAGTAATGCTACCTACGGTATGATTTTCCGTGCTAAATCTACACCATCGGCCGCAGGAGCAACATTTGCTTGGGCAACTCAAGCTAACACAGAATTACTAAGACTAGATCCTAATGGCAACCTAGGTTTTGGTACAACTGCCGCCTTTGAAAAATTTGTAATGTTAGGTAGTGCCAACACAGCAACACACGCTGGCCTAACCTACAACATGGTTATCAATTCTAGCAATCCGTTAACACCAACAAACCCAAGTGGTGTAGGTGGTGGTATTGCTCTTGGCGGTATCATTACAGGTACAACCACAGCCACTTTTGCTATTGTCAGCGGTGTAAAAGAAAACGCAAACTATAACGATAATGCCGGTGCATTTATTATTGGCACAAGAGCCAACGGAGCACTTGTAGCCGAGGCTATGCGTGTTACATCAGGTAAGTTAGTTGGTATTGGTACAACAACACCTTTGTCGCAACTTCATGTTAAGAGAACCAGCAACGGTACTGCTATAACCTTAGAAAATAGTACCGGCGGCGTAGGTTCTTACGTTGATTTAGATTTTAATACCTACAGTACCACACAAGGTGGATATGCAAATGCTGGTGCCACCATAAGAGTAATTGACGACGGTGCCTATTCAGGGCACATTACTTTTAGGAAAAAAGGTGCCTCTATTGGCGCTGCTCAATCTGAAATTGTAAGATTTGATACTAGTGGTAACGTAATTGTAGCTGGTGGATATATTAAACTAGCCGGCGGCATTGCTGATAATAGTGGTACAGGAAGTGCATTAAACGTACTGGTACCGGGCGGCGGATCATTTGCTGCTACAGCAAGTTCGCAGACTGGTGCTATTAAAATTAGATTACCCCAAGGTTATACTGATACAATGATCCGTATGACCGTCAAGGTCTACACATATGACGGTGCTAGTTTTGATATTACTTGTGGTGGCTATCAAAATGCCAGCGGCTCAACTTGGTACAATACATTTGCCTATTTGAATACTCGAAATCGTGGTAGTTTAAATGTGCGATTTGGCTACGATGGAACTTATAATTGTATTTTCATTGGCGAAATTAATACCACATGGAGTTATCCACAGGTATTTGTAACAGACTTCCAAGCAGGTTATAATAATTACGCATATACTCAATGGGTTAATAACTGGAACATTAGTTTCTTTAGTACTGCAGCATTTGCTAATACATCAGCAGGTCAGTATATTACCAGTACAGTTACAGCATACCCAGCATGGACCACTGGTAGCCTAACCAATGTTAGCCAACTTACTAACGATGCCGGTTATATCACTGCTGGCAATACCATTGCCAAATATACCATCGGTAACAATGGTGTACAACCGTGCTGGATATACCTAGGTCGTTGGAATACAGCACAACAAGGTTATACAATACGAATGACTATTACTGGTATGCAGGGTTATAATGCCGCAGCAAGCCAGAATCAAACAACATTAATTTATTTTAAAACCAGTAACGCATCAAGTAATCAATCTGGATCAAGCGGAGCGTTTTACGCCGACGGTCAGGCCTATAGATATGGTGCCAATACCAACGGTCCACAAACAGTTCGTGTTGTACAGGTAGATCAAAGCACCTATGATTTTTACACATACTGGCCAGGACTGGTCGGTCAAGGCAGTATGTACGAAGTTTCTATTGCCAACGGCACATGGGTAAACAGTTGTACAGTTGTAACTCCAAGCGGAAATTACTTAGACCTAACCTGGTACACAATGTGGACCAGTCAGAGTTTAACTGCCTTAAGTCAACTTACCAACGATGTTCCTTTCTATAAGTCTGGTGATAGTCCAAACTTTAACACAGTTAATCTAAGTAACCTTTATTGGAGAGACAGCGGTGGCACAGTAGGCAACGGCATGTTAAACATGACTGCGGAATCACAGATATTGTTTAATGGTAGTCCTGTGTTAGGCGACGGCGTAAACGCAGACATTTTAGCATTTTACATGCCCAACACAGCAGAATACTACAATGGAACATCGTGGTCTAGTACTGCAGCAACGGCTTTCTATGATGCCTTTAGAGGAAAAAATAGTAATAGATTTGGCGGCCCAATTACACTTAATACTACTACTCAACAAAGAATTAGATTTACCTGGAATAGTTGGGGATACAAATTTTGGAATGGTATTGTATTGGCCAGTAGTTTACAAGGTAACAGCATTGCTATTACCATGGAAACTTCTGCTGATGGTACCACATGGACAACGCAGATTAATGATGTTAACTGCGGTAGCGATTGGCCGGGATATCACTATGTAAGACATATTAGTAACAACAGTGGTTCAAGCCCTTGGTTAAGAATAACTTTAAGACATATAAGCTCTAACGCAAATACTGCCTATATTAATAATATTAGTATTATAGGTAGCTATGGCGGATATGCTAACTTATTTGATTGGGATTATAGCAGAAACGTAACATTTCCTGGTAATGTGTATGCTCCGGTATATTATGATGCTAACAACAGCTCTTATTATGCCGATCCAGCAGGCAATTCACAGTTTGGTCGTCTTGCCCTTAACACAACATCTTGGGATAGTACAAACCTAGTGCTAGATGTCAACGGAAATGCTTCATTCCGTAACGGGTTTTACATGGGCATTTCTAACAACAACTATAACAGTTGGACAGGCCGCATTTACACCTCTAGCAGTAATCAATACTGGAACGGACAATATTGGGAATTTAACGGTACTGGCTGGAGTGGTGGTGTATACTGGACTCTAGATAACAGCGGTAATAGCATAGCCTATGGCAGTCATAGAGCTCCGATATTTTATGACAAAGACGATACAACCTATTACGCAGATCCTAATAGTACAAGTAAGTTTAATGCATTAAACCTTGATGGTACTTTAGGATTTAGGCGTGGTAGTGGTGATTACAATACCTATATACGAGCAAATGGATATCCTGCTCAGGGATATGCTAACGCTGACGGAAGCAAGTATTGGGTTGAAATTGGATCATACGGCGGTGTACACATTGTTCTTAATACAGATGGTGGTGTAAATTCTGCTGAAAACAGCTTTGATCATTTTACAATCTGGCAAGGAACCAACAACGGTAACAGGCTATTTTGGTCAACAAACACTGGTAATGTGTCGGCTGCTAGTTCTTTGCGAGCACCAATATTCTACGACCTGGACGACACTACTTATTATGTAGATCCTAATAGTTTTACAAACTTGTTTGGTGGTATGCTGATGCAGGGTACGCATGGTACCACAACAATGAAATTGCGATTGCCGGCAGCTAATAACGGAGCAGGCACCGGCATTGCACAACTTCAATCGTGGGTATCAGAACCGGGCAACACTTGGGACTGGGCTGGCTTTGGATTTAACGTTGATAATACTGTTAATGAAGCAGGTAATGTACCAGCTTACTATTTTTCTCGAGTTAACACAAGTTTTGGCCAAGCATACATGCGTTTTTCGACTAGCGGAGCATTATATTTTTATAACAATCCATCAGGAACAACGACCCGCTATACAACCTTCGCTTTAGAAAACACAGGTTATGCTATTGCTTATCAGTCAATGAGGTCACCGATCTTTTATGACTATGACAATACAAACTATTATGTAGATCCTGCCAGTACAAGTATATTAAACAACCTAACAGTTAGTGGAACATTATCTTTACAAAGTATTAATCCATTAATTAATGGTCCTCTATACACATACTATTCAGGAAACCTTGTAGCTAACGCAACACAGGCTCAACGTTTTGAAGTAGCTCGTATCTACCAAGATACCGTAAATTGGAAAACATCCGGTATGGTAAAAATTGAGCTTCATAATTATTACTATACAGGTAATGATTATCAAGTTTGGATGGTTGGTTATCACGGAACAAGTGTTACCTGTCATATGGTTGCCGGTAATGCTCCTTATGGACGATGGGCACAGGTTACCACAGGTACTCC
>Ga0214923_10000148_pt1 | contig 105986 bp, 106 predicted proteins | sample LL1510_MetaG_FD_177993 | JGI IMG/M metagenome (GOLD analysis project Ga0214923, IMG submission 177993) | Freshwater microbial communities from Lake Lanier, Atlanta, Georgia, United States - LL-1510 | ecosystem: Environmental > Aquatic > Freshwater > Lake | place: USA: Georgia | collected... | reverse complement strand
TTCCACCAGTTGCAGACTTGGAAGAGGAGGATGTGGAGGACCTAGATGATGATGATATTGCTGAGGAGTTGGCAAATATGGGTGATGAGCGTTGTAATGCGGTGCGGCTGCGTATGAATGCAGTGATGCCTGACGCGGATGTAGATTTGGAAGAGCCTGATATAGTATTCAATGTATTGGAGTAAAGTAGCTGCTAGAATAAAAGTAGGGCCTAAAAATCTAGGACATACATTATATATACGAGATGCTTTCTCTTTTTTTCCTAACATTTCTTTCTTTTCCTGTAGATATAAATGCATATAGTAATTACAATAATAATTTTAGCTTAGTGTCAAGCCCCTATCCTAGTTTCCAGGAGTGGCAGAATCTATATGGAAAGCAGTATCTTTCTGCAACTGAGCGTGATTACCGTGAGTCTATGTATGACCGCAATATCAGAAAGATTGCTAGACATAATGCTAAGACAAATACGTGGACTATGGCAGTAAACCAGTTTGCTGATATGCCTAAGGCAGAGTTTGTTCGCCTTTACTTAAATGGTGCTAGTGCGGGTGGTTACAATAATGCCACTCACCTACGCCAGAAGAATTATAACTGGACCTTGCTTAATGGTAATTACTCTGCCCTACCTGCATCAGTCGATTGGACAACTAAGGGCGCTGTGACTCCCGTTAAGGACCAGGGCCAGTGTGGGTCTTGCTGGTCATTCTCGGCTACTGGTGCTCTAGAGGGTGCATGGTTTGTAAAGCGCCATGTTCTAACAAATCTTTCTGAGCAGCAGCTTGTGGATTGCTCAACGGCCGAGGGTAACCAGGGATGCAATGGTGGTCTTATGGACTATGCTTTTCAGTATGCGATGGCAAATGGCCTGACAACAGAGGCCGCATATCCTTATACTGCTACTGGTCCAAATGCCTGTGAGGCAAAGGGACTTCCTGTGGCCGTGAAGGCAACTGGGTTTACTGATGTCCCTACAAATTCCATGTTGGCTCTAATGACGGCAGTGGTGCAGCAGCCGGTTGCAGTGGCAATTGAGGCTGATGAAAATGCATTTCAGTTTTATTCTTCCGGTGTTTTAACAAAGCCATGTGGAACCAATTTGGATCATGGTGTTCTCTTAGTTGGTTATGGCACTGAGGGTAGTCTAGATTACTACAAGGTGAAGAATTCCTGGGGCTCACGTTGGGGTCAGGGAGGTTATGTGCTACTAGGGCGTGGTGCAACTTACAATGGAAAGCAGGGACAGTGTGGAATTCAAATGGACCCTTCTTATCCTGTAGTCTAGATACGCATGGTGTAACTAATAAAATTGAAAGTTATTTGATTTCTCTATAAATTATAGAAATCAAATGTCTTTTCTTACTTACAAAAGGCACGAGGAGAACTTGCAAAAACGTTTTGATGATGTTAAAATCAGTATAGAGCCAATTGAAGTTATAGATAAGTATTATACAGACGGAGATGCATGCCAGTCAATATTTAAAGTGATAATTGGTCGTTTTGATACAGTATATATGCCACAAATGCGATGTTATGATTTGGCAGAAGAGTATAAGGAAATTTTAAAGAAATGGATGGCATATGTTAAAACACAAGAGACAGGAGGGCTAAACGACCCTCAATAAATACAAGTATGTCATGGCCAATAGTAAAACCACCTTGGAAAAATATAAATTGGTTATCATGGCCTACAACAACACAGTGGCTATCTGGTCCAAATCCCCAGTGGGAAGAACCCGTAATTTCTATTCCTAGTGAATTAGATATATTGAAACAAGAAATTGAAAAACTAGATAAAAATGGCGATTGGGAATTTCTTAAACGAACATCAAATCCATATGAACTTGTTTTTTCACAATGCCAAGATGCAAGAATACCACAATCTATTTGTAGTTTAAAACCTCTAAGTCGTTCTTTCTTTAAAATGATAGAAATTCTTACAGTCATGGATTTTTTTAAAAGGCATATAAATAAAGATAATATAATTAAAAGTGCACATGTGTGTGAGGGGCCAGGGGGATTTATTGAGGCCCTATTATATCTTTCTTCTAAGAATTCATTTAAAGTAGAAAATGCATGGGCTATGACATTAAGACCTACAAAAACAAATATTCCTGGATGGAAACGTGCTTTTTATTTTTTAAAGAAATCACCAATGATAAATATTGAATATGGTGCAGATGATACTGGTAATATTCTAGTTCCAGTAAATCAAGGTGCATTCTTAGAAAAGACTCGTAGTAAGTGTCACATATTTACAGCAGATGGAGGATTTGATTTTAGTGAGCATTATGGAACACAAGAGGAAGAAGTTCTTCCACTATTAGTTTCATCTATTATAATTGGTCTACAAACGCTTATACGAGGAGGGGATTTTATTTTAAAAGTATTTGATACAGAGTCAAGGGCTACTATTGATTTAATTGCATTACTTTCTTCTTGTTTTGAACAATGGACATTATATAAACCAAGTCTAAGTAGACCATGCAATGCTGAGAAATATTTTCTTGGACGTGGTTACAAAATTGCCCCAGGTTGGATTTTTAAAACATTAGTAGAAATACGTAATGCATATGCCTGTGGATTTAAACATATGGCGTATATTTTTAAAGAAATACCACAAGATATCTTTAAAGATATTAAAAGTCTCATAGGATTTTTTACAGAACAACAAGTTTCTGCATTACGATATGCAATATTATTTAAAAATGAATGGAATTCTAAACCTGAAAAACCATGGGCACAAATACAAGAACATTCAATACATTGGTGTAGACAATTTCAATTACCAATTCGGCAGACTTCTACAGGTTCTGCATTAGTAAACAAGATAAATCCTATTCCGTGGAATCAAGTTGTGGCTTCACGTAAGCATTTAGAAGATGCTGACCAACTTGAATAGATGCTTCATGCTGTGAAGCTGCACCACTACCCATTTTTTCTAACATCTTAACCATTAAATTAAGAGACTGATGGTCATATCCCTCTGGTCTAGTAATCATCTTAAGGATATTAGGATATTGTTCACAGAATTCAGGAAATACTGCTTTCACATCATCAAGGCTATGCTTATCCTGTAACATTTTACCAATCTTAAGAAAATGATCCTTAATAAAGGCCGATCTTTCGGTCGCATTAAACCGTGTAGGTTCATTTTCAGCTTTTTTTGCAAGTTCTTTAACGGAAGTAGGATCCATACCAACTTTACTCATCTTATTAATAATAATAAATACAGTTTTAAAAAATAACGCAGAAGAATAGATATGTCATTTCCAAAAGAAAAACCATTTAATCCTAAAGTAACAAGTGTGCCAGTCTTAGGACCTTCTTCCGGAAACCCACAGGCACTTCAGGACCCTAATTCAGTAGCATCATTAGGTTTAAAAATTCAAGCAGCAACTGATCAGGCAAAAGCCGATACATTATATGATGCGCCACCACCTGGAACTGAAGGATTTCGTAATGAAGTCTATAGCCCATGGATTATGGGAACGGCGGCATGTAAAAAAGAAGGATTTAAAATGCATTTTGCAAAAAATGTAGCAAAATTTAATTCTACATCAAATATGCGTAGGTATACTGGTTTATTAATTCTAGGTATTCTTGCATTATATCTTTCGTTTAGAAAACGCCGTTAAAATACTACGGATAACATAGAAAATGAAAGATATAAATGAAATTTTTCAGACACTTAATGAATGGATCATTCAAATTAAAAAAAATGCTTTTTTAGAAAATATTAAAACTGAAAATCCCAAAGACCTTTTAAAATATAAATATTATCTTGAAGATCTTGAATATACACTTAAATCTGCAATACAAAATGTCGACATTGGCGTATTACAAAGTTTAAAATGGCCAGAAAAACTTATGAATTGTATAAATGATATGACAATTAAATATGAAATTTTAGACTGTATTAATCAAGCATTTACAGTAAACCATTTTAATAAAAGTCCAATGCATGAACAAGAATTAAATGAAAAAAATAAGATATAAATTAGATGGGTAGTTCACTGCCATATAACGAACAAAAAGGATGCCCACCGGGTTTTAATAAACGTAATTCTTACACATCAAAACTAGGACATCGTATGCCCCCTAAATGCGTAAAAAGACAGACTATACATGCAGAATCAAAAAAAAATTTCACAAGACGTATTCAAAATAGACAAGAAGCACATCTTAATGCAGTTGGTAAATCTCCAGAAAAATCTCTACATTGCCCACCTGGTAAAGTTTCACGAAAAGGATATGTTAGACGTTTTGGAACAAGTATAATGAAACAAGGTTATACTGTAAAGAGACACTCAGGAAGAGAATATCATATTAGACCTGGAAAAAAATCAGTGTATGTGAAACCAGGTTGTGTTAAAGATAGAGGTAAACCAGAAGTAAAAGCTCCGGCTCCAGAAAAAGTAATAGGATACCTTAGAAAAGGTGAATTGAAAAAACATGGGTATATTTATTTAAAAAGTCAAGAAGAAAGGCATCAAGCTTTAAAAGAGGCTATTAAGGAATTTGGTGCCTCAGGCGTTTATCATAAATTAGATATAATTGCAAAACTTTCAAAATTTAGAGTTCCTAAGGCGGCAAAAATATTTAAAGAAGATCGTGATTGGTTAAGAAGTCATTATCAATTATAAATATAATTATTCAGCGTATGGCCTCTCTAAATTATACTATATCTTGAAAATAAGAAGAGCTATGGATTCTATAAAACCCACAGCCCCTGTTATTCCAGTCCCAGAAAAAATTCCTATTCCTGATAAATATCCAGTGCCATATATTTTAGCATTTTTTCTATTTTTATTTGCTATTGGAATTTTTGTACTTATAGAAAATTTATCAGATTTTGCTAATATTAAAGATAATTGGGCAGAATATCGTTGTAAACCACAAATGATGCCTTTTGCAGGAATATTTGGATACAATGTTAATGAAAACTTTGAATTTTGTGTACAGCAAATTATTCAAGATAGCACTAAAAGTGTAACAACACCCTTTGCAAGTGGTATGTTTGGATTTACTAATATTCTTTCAAGTCTAATGGAATCTGCAAATTCTTTTCGCGTTATGCTTGCAACATTAGTTGGAGGTGTTATTAAGATTATAAGTGAATTTAAAGCTCGCATGACTGCTCTAATGGGTCGTATAAAAATTACGGCAGGAAGAATGAAAGCTATGATGTATCGTATTTATGGAACAATGTTTGCAGTTATCTATATGGGTATGTCTGCTCAGACAGGTATTGCCAATTTTGGAGATAGTTTTATTTTTAAATTTATTGATACTTTTTGTTTTAAACCAGAAGAGCCCATAGTATTAGAATCTGGTGAAAGTATACCAATTTCAAGTGTTCAAGTAAATGATATTCTTCAAGGAGGACATCGTGTTGAAACTATCTATAAATTTGCTACAGATGGTCAACCTATGGTTAAACTAGGAAAAATAGAAGTAAGTTCTAATCATTTTGTAAGGTTAAATAATTCTTGGATTATGGCAAAAGACCACCCTGATGCCAACCCTATAGGCCCTTGGTCAGGTGGTATAGAAAGGCCATTAATATGTTTAACAACCCATGACCATATTTTACCCATTGGTGATTACATATTTGCTGATTATGATGAGACTGAAGAAGCTAATGCTGAAACCCAGGGCTGGGTTAATTTTTCATTAAATGGTCAAAGAAAACCAACACCACATCCAAGTGTTTCTTATGAGATAGGTTGCCCATCGGCAACTATGGTTAAAACCTTGGCTGGATTAAAACCCTTATATGATATTAAACTTGGCGAGAAAATAACTGAGCGTGATATTGTTGTTGGAATACAAGTTTCTGAAATAAGTGAATTTTCTAGACTTTCTAATACTCAACGTATTGCACGAGGTGCACTTATATGGGATGAGAAAAAGGGTGAATGGTCACGAGCGTATTCTATGTTTCCTGATGCAATATCTGGTCCAACAGAAGTAATTGCATTGTTTGTTTATCCCGGTGCCAAATATGAAATACAAGGAGGATTTATTATACGTGATGCAATGGAAATATATAGTCCTGATACAAAAAAGTTTTATGCAGAGGCTTTATTAAAATCTACAATAAATTAGTTATGGCAGAAGATTCAGAAAGAGCTTCTGCAGAAACAGCTTTTGCAGAATGCGGAAAAAAACATGGAGAACTGCATATAATAAAATCAGATGGTAATTGTTTTTTTAATTCAATTATATATTCTATGACTCATCATCCATGTGGGAATATTCTAGAACGTGCTGGTCTACCTAGAACATATCAAGATTTAAGACAATTATTATCTAGCTCAGGGCTTAATTTAGAATGTTATAGTGAATTATTTGAAAAAATTAAATCATCAACTTTGGCACAACTAAAAGAGGAATATGGTATTGAAGAAGTATATGAAGTAAATAGTAAAGGTAGTTTAAAAGAAATTAAACGAATCAGATTTCCATACCCATGGATTATTGAATTTCTTAAACGAAAAAATAAAAAAGGAGCAAAAGGACCCGAGGAAGCCTTTACCTTAGAATCATTTATACAATATGCTAATGAACGAATGAGTTCAACAAATGAATTTGCATCAATATGTGAAGTAGATGCAATGACTAAATTACTGAATTCACATAATATTGAATTAGATATAAAATGGGGAATACCTGCAGCTGTAATGGATTTTGGAACTGAAGAAATACCAATTATAAATATTAAATATAATGGCCTAGATCATTATGATGCAATTGTTCCCAAGGCAGAAAATTCTGAAGGTGGTAAAAGAAAAACAAGAAAAATGAAAAAAAATAAGAAAAAAACTAGACACCGATATTAAATATACCGGCTAAACTTTACGTTCCAAATTAAATATGATAATGCTAAGTTACATTAGATGGAGGCAAAATACCTCTTTTTATTTCTTAATTTAACATTATTTATTGGAATATTGCTTATTTCTGGAGAATCTTCTAGAAAAGATGTTATGACCCATTGGTCAGAACGACGATGTGATTTTAATGTATTATTATTATCATTTATGTATAAACCAGAGGATGATACACGAACAAGTTCAGAATTTGCTTCTGATAATTTAAACTTTTGTATTTCATCAAAGGCTACCAATTATTTACAAACATTATTTGCAAATCTTTTTGAAGTATTAAAAAAACAAATAGGTACAACTGATGTTATGACGCAAGTTTTTAAAGTTTTAAGGACACAATTAAATTCAATTTATGAACCATTTTCTTTAATGATGACAAAATTTTTTTCAAAATTCAAACAAATTGGTGCATTAGCATCTAGAATATTTCAACATCTTTATATGGCTATGAAAAAAGCAGGTGCTAGTGCAATTGCATCTGTTTATATGGCAATTTCACTTCAACTTGTTTTTATGAATTCAATTGAGTTTATAATTAAAATAATTATGATTGTTCTTTATATTTTAATAGGTTTTGCTGTAATTTTTTTCTTACCAATTTTACCCTTTTTAGTAATTGTTCTTATAACAGTATCAGGAATTGAGAGTGCTATGCCAGGTTCTACGGGTCCAATGGGTTCTATATTCTGTTTTGCAAAAGATACAAATATTATAATGAAACAAGGTGACTTACAACAAATTTCAAAGTTAAAACCCGGTGATATATTGCATAATGGAATCTTAGTTCAAGCGGTTGTAGAAGTTCCAAGTGAAGAGTTATATAGTTTAGACGGTGTCTTAGTAAGTGGATATCATTGCCTCTATCATAATAATGAAATAATATATGTAAAAGACCATCCAAGAGTTAGAAAAAGTCCTATAAAAGATAAAACCTTGTGGACACTTATTACAGATAAACGTGAAATTCCAGTTATGGGCATAAGGGGTCCTTTGCAGTTTTTAGATTGGGATGAAATTCCTGATTCTAGAGAGGCTGAGATAGCATGGGAGACTGTTGCAAATGGAATCTTAAACAAGAATTATAATAATAAAATAATGACTCCTACATCTGCTCCATGCTTAGACCCTTGTCTAAAAGTATTCATAAATCAAGGTGGTTGGCGTTATTTAAGAGAGATTAAAGTGGGAGATTGGATTCGTGACCATAATGGCTGGACGAAAGTTACAGGAATATGCGAACGAATAGTGCATACAGCAATAGGTAAAGAAGGTAATCGTATTACTGATGGCACATGGTTTCTAAATCACAATGGATCTTGGACACATCCACGTGGCCTAATTCAAGACGTGACGTGGAAAGGATTACAGCTTATTACAGAGTCAGGAACGTTCAGGTTGCAAATAAATTCAACAAATGAACATGTTGTGCGTGATTTTACAGAAGTTGGTTCTGACCAGATACTTGAATCTCATACCCGGGTCGAAAGGCTCCTTGAGGAGCCTTAGCATTTGGTGAGTGCCTCCTTGAAGAGCCTTAGCCTAATAAAAAAGATGCGGACAAAGAAGAAGATGAAGCAGTTAATGTTTCTAGGTGGAATGATTCTTTTAGTAATAGCTGCAATGCTTGTATCTCGTAGTAGCCTTATAAGAGCTGCAACACATGATGGGTTTGTGTCATATTATCTCCAAAACGCTGGAGGTGCCAAAGATTCTTATTCTAAGATGGGTCCCTTTGATGGTGTAAGTCTAACCTGTCCGGATGGAATAAGTAAGTGGAAATGCAATACACCTAATGAACCTCTAAATGGTCCTGCGTTCCAGCCCGGCCCAGATTCCCTTTTCATGTTTAAGAATAATCAGTGCAAACCCGAGTGCTGCCCCTCTTCCTATGCATGCGATGGTGGTTGTGTGTGCACAACCCCTGACCAACGCCAAGTAATTGCAACACGTGGGGGTAATCGCACAACACCTGAAGATTCCTTATAAAGTCCAAGGATTTCTTATAAAATCCATATATGTCATTATAAACTATCAAATCTTGATATTTTATAATAACTTGAAATAGATATGAACAGCACAGTTCAAAGAATGAATAGCTTAGTTGCTTTTCCAACAAATTCAGTAAAAAATCTAACAAAATCTACTAATTCTATATTTTCTAACCCAGTTGGCACAACTAATAGTACTGTTACAAACTCTTGGAATACTCCTCTTATGTGGTTTATAGGATTATTTATTATAGGCCTGCTTGTATTTTCTTATTATTACACTAATTTTGTAGATGCAATTCAAAGTGTTACAGACCAAATAAATTTATGGATTACTGGAAATGGTGGACCACCTGAAGTAAAACAAGAAAATATTCCAGTTGCCCCTCCCACTCCTCCTCAAGATCATGCAACTACTCAACGTAGTGGAATGGAAAAAGTAGTAGATAAACTTCTTCCTCCGGCAAAAGAGGTATTTACAGTGAGCAAAAATGACTATAGTTACTATGACGCTGCACCATTATGTAAAGCGCTTGGTGCAGAGCTTGCAACATATGATCAAGTAAAAGAAGCATGGCAAAAAGGTGCTGATTGGTGCAACTATGGTTGGGTTAAAGGTCAAATGGCTGTATATCCTACACAAAAATCTACCTATGAAGAGCTTCAAGAGGGACCAGAAGACCAAAAAGGGGTCTGTGGAAAACCAGGTGTAAATGGAGGATTCTTTGATAATCCTGAATTAAAATATGGTGTAACATGCATTGGAAAGCGGCCATCTCAGAGTCAACATGACGCTAATGCTATTGCAGCAGGTTCTACAAGGCCTCTAACGGCATCTGGCATTGAATTTGAGAAGAAAGTCATGCGATTTAAAGAGGGTTCTGAGAGCCTAGGTATTCTACCATTTAATAAAGAGCACTGGGGTTCTTAAACACAAACCCAAAACAAAAAATAATTTAATTGAATTGTATTCAATATAATTATACTCTGCATCTTTTTTTTTGTGATTTGGCTTTCTGTAATTTGGCTTTCTGTGATTTGGCTTTCTGTAATTTGGCATTTTTTCTACGACTCTTTCTTTTACCACCGTTAGATATTAAATTAATTCCACAGACTTCACACACTTTAGCATCAGGAGGATTTTGATGAAAACATACTAGACATTTTCCTGGTATTTTTTCTTGACCTAGTCCTTGTGAAAGAGTGTATCTAGGTTGCGCAGATAGAGATACTAATGCTGGATGTAGTCTAACTAATTCATCAGATACACTTGATTTTCTCATTTCCATTTCATATAATTGAAGTTGTTTTAAAAAATCTGAATTTGGAAGAATAACTGGCCGTTTATATTTTAAAAATCTTAATGCATCTAATAATGACATATTATTTTCTTCACGTGGGTGCATTAGATACATTAATATAATTACAGCAGAACGTGACATCCCTGCTGCACAATTTACTAAAACACTTCCTCCATCTTGACGGACTGCTTCTATTAAATCTAAGAGTTTCAAGGATTTTCCTTTGTAGTTCATTTCCATCGTTAAAGGATATTTAATATTTTGATCTCCATCATCACTCATATTAAGAGAAAAAAGAATTGGTTTTTCTGCTTCTGGAACAGTGCGTAATGCTGTGTCAATTGCATTTATTACAGGCCGATCATTTGAAGCTTGAATAATTAATTTAATTTTCAAATCTCTCCAGGATTGAGGATCTGCAGCAAATATATAATTACTTTGAATTAAACCACCCATTGTTTTTTCTCCTTCTTTTTTATATCGTGGTATAATTTCACTATAACTTGTTTCTATATTTAGCATAGTTGATATAATATGCTGCATTATACCATAATTTTTATTATATCCATTATAGATTTCGTTTGCTTGTTCTTGTATATTTTTAGGGGCAGGATAACGTTCTAAAAAATTATTTATTTTTAAACGTTCAGGCAGTGGATTTGGGTTAAGTAATTGCATAGCTCTTTGAGTTTCGTTTGGATTTTTTTCAAACATATCTGCTATAAATTCTTCAGGAGTCCGATGTCTTTTTTGGGCAGGCGTTGCAGCGGGCGTTCTAGCAGCAGGTGTTGCAGCGGCAGGCATTCTAGCGGCAGGTGTTTGAGCTACTGCAGGTGTTCGAGCTACTTGAGCAGCAGGTGTTTGAGCTACTGCAGGTGTTCGAGCTACTTGAGCAGCAGGTGTTTGAGCTACTGCAGGTGTTCTAGCAGCAGGGCTAGCACTACTAGATTGTAACATTTGTCGCAATTGTGCTATTAGTTCTTTAGATTTTGCTTTTTCTGCAGTTGTAGAAAATTTTTCAGAAACTTCTGCAGCTTCCCAAATTGCAAAATCTTGGCTATCTTCCCAATCTATGGCTCCTTGAGCCTCTAATAGACGAGATAATATATCAATTACATTATTATATAATGTATTTAAATAACCAATATTATCTCCTCGTCTAAGTATTTCTATTTTTATTAAATTTATTGATTCTTCTAATCTAATAATCTCAGCTAAATTTTCTGTTATTTTTATATGTTCTAGTAATTCTTTAAATTGAGCAATTAATTCTTCTGAACTTCTTCCAGTAAATATATGTCCAGTATGAGTATATAATTGTTTAAATCTATTATATTCTTCATTTGTTAATAATGTATCATAATGATTTCCAGTGTGAAATAGTTTTAATATTGGTTTAGCTGGATTGTCACAATTATGTTGAATATCAATATCAAAAGAATTTGGTTGATCTTTTACATGTTGTCCATAGTTATATATTTTATAACAATAATCTGTTAAATATGGTAAAAGTGCACTACTTTCATAGTCACCAGCCCATGTATAATATTTACTCATTAATTTTTTATAAAGGTTTTTTTTAGATTCAAAAGATAATGCATCAAATCTTGGAACTCTACTTGATTGTTCTTCACGATATAAATCAGGATATTGAGGCCATCCAAATTGAGCATGTAATGTATCTGCATTAGCTATAACCCCTTCAACCGCTTTTTTTCTTAAAAATAATGCTATAAAATTATTCTTCATATTTTTAATATCTGGAAAAGTATTCGTTAATGCAAAGCTAACTGCTAAAAAAAAACAATTTCCATTGCCAGATATTTTAATCCAATTTAATCCTTTTTGCATAATTAATCTTGACATAAAAATAATATATTCTTGTTGTCTTATAAAGAATTCTAAACTTTCTTTTTGTGTTAATGCATTTTTAGGTGGCCTTGCTTCTAGTGCACTTATTTTCTGCCTTGCAAGTATTATCTGTTGCTCTGCTTCTATTAATTCTGGAGATTTGTATGAAATTTCTGGTAGAGCAGCAGGTGTTTGAGCTACTGCAGGTGTTCGAGCTACTTGAGCAGCAGGTGTTTGAGCTACTGCAGGTGTTCTAGCGGCTGCAAGAATAGGAGCTGCTGCAAAATTAGGAGGTGCTGCAAATTGCTTAACCGTTTTTTTTGCGGCTGCAGCCGCTGCTGCATAGCGGTTTAGTAAAGGCGAGCCTGAAAGTGGAAATCCTGACCGTGGAGGTTCTCCCAAATTTTTTTTAATAGGTTGCATTCTTATTAATAAAAAGAAAAAATATATTTTATTATAAAATCAATATAAAGACCAATTTCTTCTTGATAATATTTCAGTTGTTACAATCTCTTCCTCAGAATTTTCATCATTATCCACATCTAGAATCTTCTGGGTCATTACTCCTGGAGCACCGGTAGTTACATCTATCCAAGAATAGCAGAATTCTTTGAATAAATAATCAAAACTAGTTCCAACTATAGGACAATGAGACCACTCTTCCAAAAAGGTATTAAAGTCAAAAGTATCAAGAAAGAAATCAAAAGTTTCATAGTCTTCTTTTAAATTACGGTGATTTGGCTTAGGGCCTTGCAAGGAATACTTATCTGCATCACGTTTAGTTGTATCAATCATATAACAAAGTTGAATAAATCTCTTAGCAATATCATCCTCTTGGATTGACCAAATATAACCTAAGTTTTTAATCATTGGATTAATGCCATTATAAAAGAAGTGCAACACCGCATCTTCCATAGTGCCTTCATGAATACCCTTGCCCACATATTCAATTTGGCATTTCCATATATTAAAAGGAATGTATGATGTCATACTACAATATACTTATACTTGTATGCTTATTATACAGGCGAAGGCCCTTTCAATTTTTTAAGTCGTAATGATGTTGTTGATGCACCACCGCGATGTAATTTTATATGGTCTAGAAAATCCCTAGTAAGTTTTTCGGAATTTGGAAATTCAGGACGAGCCTTAAAAAAAGATAAGGTAGAATCTTGAAGAGCTTTCATTGTTAGACTAGGTGTTACTTTTTCTTCTTGTAATTGTAATTGACCTCCGGAGATTTGTATTACTGCATTTGGCATGTGATGTTCTTTTAGTAAATTTTCTATTTGTGTCTCATATGAATCACGTTGTTTCCGAGCATTTGTTACTTGTTTCTGAAGAGCGGTAGTCATATTATCATAATGAACCCATCCACGAACATTATGTGCAAGAGCTTCTTGATTCATTTATTATGGAATAGTATTTATCATAGACTCTGTTAACGCAGATAAAGGCATAGGTGAAACCATAGGTGAAACCATAGGTGAAACAATTGATGAAGCCATAGCCATGGGCACAGCTGAAGCCATAGCCATGGGCACAGCTGAAGCCATAGCCATAGGTGAAATAATTGGAGAATATAAATGTAATACCAATAATACTACACTAATAAGCGACATTAATAATATAATACAAAATATAATACACGTCAATATAATATAAGGAAACATACGATTAAGAATATATTTTAATAATGGGTCTATAAAATGTGATTGTATTCGTTCGCGATTATTTGGTTCTTGAAATGATTGAATTATATTATTTAAAATCATATTAACCATTGTCCCGGGTGGAGATGGCATTTCTAATGAGGGCTATTTAAACTTGAATTCATAGGAAACCGCAGAGAATGACCTTTAATCCACCTACTTGGGATTCATCAAATAGTCATTATATAATTAATCTACTACCGGCAATTTATGAGAAGACACAAGTATTAATCAAAAAGGATACAACTGGTAGCACAGTATTTACTGATCCTGATGCAGTTGAAAATATTTCAGATGCAATTATTAATAATTTAATTGAAGATGGTTCAGCAGGAAATTGGTTTAGTAAACTTCCTTCACACGAACAACTAATGAAACGTGTAAGGCATACATTTAAACGGCTTGCTCAAGATTCTGAAAATGCAGCTGTGCTTAATACACTATTTTTAACACCTAAGCAAATTACATTAGTATGGAACCCGGCAGTTCAAGTAAGATCAAACCCCCAGATTTCATTTGATTCAGATTCTGAAAAATCTTCCGTTGGAGATGAAGTTAATGTTGCGGAATCTGAACTCCCCCCAGTTGAACTTGTAGATGATTCTCAAGAAACACAAGAAGCCTATTTATTAACGCGTCTCCGGGCCGCAAAAGCCCGAGTGGAGACAGAGCAGATTCGTATGCAATATTTTGAAGCAACTGGCCGAATGCCTCCGGATTCAGATTCTGAAGATGAATAAATATTATCTTTTTTATACAACGCTAACAGAATAAATGGCAGGTGTATCAACTCGTGACATTGTATTAGGTTTAGTGGCCCTTGCAGTAGTTGTTTTTGCAGTATATCTAATTGATCCATCACTAGGTGGGCTTTTACGTCGTAGAGATGGGTTTATGGCACCAACACTTTCAAGCGCATCTCTTGGCCAACAGCCTGCAAATTTTCCAAATGGAAGTGGAGCTTCTCAACTTGCTGCAACTCTAGGTAATCCTAATAGAGCTGAAGGTTTTGCTAATCAAGATGGTATGGAAGGCCCTGCTTCCTTTGGGGATTCTGAGAAGCCAGAAGGTTGCTACCCCCGTGACCAATTAACTCCTGGTGAGCTACTACCTAAGGACCAGAATAGCGTATGGTCTCAGCAGAACCCTATGGGCACTGGTTCTCTAAAGGGTAAGAACTTCTTGAGCGCAGGTGCTCTAATTGGTATAAACACGGTTGGCCAGAGCATGCGTAATGCCAACTACCAACTACGCTCTGAGCCTCCTAACCCCCAGGTTGCAGTGTCTGTATTTAATCAGAGCACTATTGAGCCTGATACCAATAGACGCTCTCTCGAGATCGCGTAAGCCGTGAAACGGCTTCCTCGTTCAGACGCAAGTCTACGACTTGCTAGATTGCCTAATTTATTAGGCAATCAAGTCAAACCTCTACGAGGTTCGAGATTGCGTAAACCGTGAAACGGCTTGCTAGATTGCCTAGACGTAATCACGTAATTACACTTGTTTTTATAAAAAATTACCACTTATTTATAAACAATTATAAGACCTCTCTAAGATCTTATATTGGTTTAGAATGGATAAGATAGTTTCAAGTGTTTGGGGAATGATTCATAATGCAACATCAAATTATCCAATTGTTCAAGTTCGCAGTAAAGTTGATGGACTTATATATAATGTTCGTGATATGTCAGATAAACAACAAGCTGCTGACTTACTAGCACGTGTAAGAGCTAAACTCCAAAAACTTATTGCAGTTCTCCGGCAAAGATATCCCAATAAAGCCCAGGTAATTCAATTAAATGAGAAATTTGAAGCAGACCCAAGGCGTTTCTATGAAGCTACACCCGATGCAGAGCATATTTCATATAGTGTAAATAAGGGTGATAGCATACATTTATGTTTAAGACAGCGTGATGAAGATAAAGAACATCTAGTTGATGAAAATGTAATGGTATTTGTTGCATTACACGAAATGGGTCATGTAATTACTCCTCCGACAGTTGGAAGCCACGGTCCAGAATTTTGGAATAACTTTGGCTGGCTATTAAGAGAAGCAGAAACAATTGAAATATACAAATATCAAGATTTTCGTGCGCACCCTGTAACATATTGTGGTGAAAAAATTACAGACCAACCTAAATATGATGCATCAAAAGATACTCCAACTGTTGTAGGCAATCCTCTACAAATAGGAACTATGGGTTAGATTGCAAGCTAAAATTAACACATGACGATAGATGTCTCTTGACTTAGGATCCCAATTCAAATCCCTCCTTGAACCTCAATTAATGGAGGGATTTATAGATCAAACAATACATTTTAAAATTCATCGTTTTAATCCTGGTGAAGCTACACCTACAATATCATCTATGAGACTTGGTCCACTACCAAGATGGTTTACATTATATGAAATTAAACTAATCTTATGGAATTCAACTCAAGTAGGTAAAGGTCAAAGAGATCCTGCATTTTTACCATCACTTGTTTTTCTAGGGAGGCAAGAATCTGATTCAACAAATTACAAACCAATCGAACTTGTGTGGAAAGGAATGAGTGGTAGTGGTAATGAACACTCCTTTATCCTGCCTCCTCCCCAAGAATTAATGACAGGCCCACCAGATGAACGATTTGTTGATTCTACAGGCAGTCAGAAATCTGTTGGAAAATTAAATCGTATAAGAATGACAATTAATGATATTTTTGAATTAGATAAAGGCAAAGAAATTCCTGAAATTCATGTATTCCTCTACACTGATTTAATAGATCGTATTGTTGGCCCAAGGCCTTTAGGAGAACGTGATGTCTATGGGCGTATTGTGCCATATTTTCCTTATTTAGACCCAACAGATTTACCTGATAGCACTGGTGCTTCAGCAATAACGCCTATTATTGTGACACAAGCAAATCAAACTGCCATGGCCCTCAATGAAGTTCGCTATTTAGATGAATTAATTACAAGCCTAGAAGGTGAATTACAATTACCAAAACTTGATGGAGTTAAATTTATGCGATGGGCCTGGAACAATGCACCTGCAGGATGGGAAGGGCCTGCTATTTTATTCTTTGGAACTCGTGTAACACATACTAGACCATATATGCGATTTTTTCCTGGTTCTGGACAGCCATTAACAAAAATTCACGTAAAAGGGGTTCTACCTATTCCAGACTTAGTAGACCCAAATATTTTAATGACCTGGAAACAAGACAAGAATCCAGATGTAGGCAAAGATTGCATGTATATGAAAATTGCTCTAAATGATTCCCAAGATTTGCCATTATATGCAACTATGAGAGTATGGAATGATGGAACTTCTGATTTACTTATTCAACCACCAAAACAAAAAAGACTGCTAGACCCACTAAGTGATTTAGAATCAACACCTGAAATTTTGGGGGCAGCACTTGTTGATTTACCTTATTCTACTCAGAATCCATCTTTGGCTCAAATTGATGTAGTTCTCAAAATTCGTATAAATAGGGAAGATGCTCAGATTACACGTACAGTTATTCAAAAACGTCTGAAGAATTTTTCATCTATTTTTCAGGCAATTCCTCCATTACCAGATGAACAACCTCTAGTAATGTTACGATTTAAGGGTGTAAGTAATTTCTCAAGTGAAGACCGAATTTTTGCATTTTTAACACAGTTATCAAGCACTGAATTGCTGGCAGGTGAAACGAATGAAGAAACATGGGCACCAAGAGTTGCAGATGAATTTCAGATTCCTATTACGGAAGCTAGAAAACAAGTAGTTTCTTGGCTTGCACAGAAAAACGAATATGTCTTGGCTATTCCTGAGACAAAAGATTATATTTTAAATAAGAACCCTGGAGTTGATATTGCAATTCACGCTCAACATCCAACATATACTGCACATATCTATAGGGCTGAAAGTTTTGAAGTTTTTCAGACAATTACAAATCTTCTTGGAATTTTATTAACAGCGCCGGCAGATAGATTTGTAGCACCAAAAGTAACTGTAATGAAATCTTTACTTGCACCTTTACCTGGACCTTTGCCTCAAGCTTTGTCTCAAGCTTTGCCTCGACCTTTGCCTCAACCTTTGCCTCAACCTTTGGCTCAACCTTTGGCTGAACCTTTGGCTGAACCTTTGGCTGAACCTTTGGCTGAACCTTTGGCTGAACCTTTGGCTGAACCTTTAAAAAAACCAGAGCCTATTGTAAGTCCAACTATTCCTGCTGTAGATGGAATTGAAGTTGGAACTGAAGGAGATGTTGATTTACATGATGATAATTTTGATGACTTACCTGCATTTATGAATATGCAGAGTTTTGTTGCACCAAAAGCTGCTAATAAAACAAATACTTCAAAACCAATTATATTAGAAACGCCTTTGGCACCTTTGCCTGCTGCTGTTGTTGAGCCTGTTGCTGAGCCTGTTGTTGAGCCTGTTGCTGAGCCTGTTGTTGAGCCTGTTGCTACTACTGAGGCTGCTGTTGTTGAGCCTGTTGTTGTTGAGCCTGTTGCTGTTGCTGAACCTGTTGTTGAGCCTGTTGCTGAGCCTGTTGTTGAGCCTGTTGCTGAGCCTGTTGTTGGTCAACCTGCTGCACCTTTAGTTTTAAAAAAGAGAACTGTTATACTTGGTAAAACTCCTATAAAACGTTCATCAAAAGTAACAGTTGCTCCTGCTACACTAGAAACAATATTAGCTCCACCTACAACTAAAACTAGAACCGTTAAAATAAAAAATCCCACTGCTAAACAACCAGTGCCTTTACCAGAACTTGCAGTTGCAACTTCTAAAAAAAATGCTACTAGAAAGATAAAATTAAAAGCACCAACTATATTACCCCAACCTGGAGTTAAAATTAATGAATTACCACAACAGTTTAATAATGTTGAAGAAAGTAATTTTAAAAAGGAAATGTTTTTTCCACCAGATAAAAAATTTTCTAAAAAGAATTCAAAAAATCCAACTATAATTACAAGTGGACAAGAAACAAATTCTCTTATAGCAGAACATTATGCATCATTAGGACAAGAAGTTCCTGAAGCAGAAAGAGGTATTGGAGCTGCAAATAATTTAACTAAATCTAAAGAATTAGAAGCAATGCAAGCATCTTGGAAACCTTTAAAAGAAAATAGGCCATGGATATATCCAAAGCCTTTAACTAAAAAGGATCGTGAAACAGTAAGGCTTGCTGAAGAAGAATATGCTAAAAAACAAGCTGAAGAAGTTAAACAATTACAAGAAGTGCCTGAAGCTGAAGAAGCTCCTGAAACTAAGATTGAAGAAACTAAGGTTGAAGAAGCTGCTGAAGCTGAAGCTGCTGAAGCTGAAGAAGCTGAAGTTGCTGAAGCTGAAGCTGAAGCTGAAGAAGCTGAAGCTGAAGAAGCTAAAGCTGAGGAAGCTATTCCTGAAACTAGGGTTGAAGAAGCTCCTGAAGCAGTTGAAACTGAAGAAGCTCATGCTTCTGAAGAAGCCGAAGAAGATTTTGCATTTCCAAATAATGAAAATATTCCAGAATTTATGAGAAAAGGTGGTGCTTTGCATGGTGCTTTGCACGGCGCTTTGCGTGGCGCTTTGCATGGAGGAGCAGGAAAGAAAACTCTTGTAATCCCTCCAGGTATGACAGAAGAAGATGTAAAAGCTGCCGAAGCATTTAAGAAACCAACTGATGACAAAGCCATAAAAGTTAAAAAATATTACATTGATAAATTAAAAATTGCAGATGCCGACGTATTTAATTATTCAACTGCTGGAACAGGAGAACGTGGATATGTAAGTCACTGTGCTGCAAATGAATCTCGTCAACCAATTGTTCTTGATAAAGATGAATTTGCAGAAATGAAAACCATATACGAAGAAGATGATGATATCGAATTTGTAGTATATCCAGATGATGCTTCTTCCAGAAAATTTCCAAAAAGACAACCAAAAGCAGATGAAAATATTTCTGGATTAATTGATGGCAAAGGATTTCCAAGTGAAGAAAATAAAGAAATCATAACTCTAGTAAAATACGGCTCTAAACCTAAGCGTGTCAATTATTATTTCTGCCCTCGTCTATTTTGTGTTCGCGATAGATTAATGGTTCGCTATAAAGATTTTAAGTCTGCAGTAGACCGCAAAGGCGTTGCCAAACCCATAAATTCATGCCCTTTTTGTAAAGGAGTTCTAGTAGACCCTGATGCATTTGACAAGAATTCTGATCGTGACCCAAATATGACTGTCTTGCAACGTAAAACACGCCCTGGTTCTGAAACAGAAAGACAGATTTATATTGGATTTCTTGAAAAGAAAAAGAATCCAAGTGGAATGTCATTACCTTGTTGTTTTGCAGATCCAAATGAACGTTTTACCAGTGATAATAATGAAGAATTTATTCGTCTTGGCTTGAGGCCAATAAGTAAAGTAGAAGCTAAAAGAACTGTTGCAGTAAAGCCACTAGTTCCACCTGCTCCTAAACCAGCGGAATTACCTGCATCTGAAGAAGTCGCTGAAGAAGTCGCTGAAGAAGCACAAGCACAACCATTAGCAGATGCTATAATGGGTAAACGTGTAGTTAAAATAAAAAGACCCAAAGCTGTGCCAGTAGCACCATTACCTCTAGTTATAGAAGAATCTGGAGAAAATTTAGAAGGCCTAGAACAGGAATTAGAAGTAGAGCAAAAACTAGATGCTGAATTAACAGCTCCACCTCTAGATAGTTCATACGAGCCAGATTTTTTTAGAGTAATTCAAGGTGTCAGTGTAAAGATTATTGTAGATGCATCTCGTATTCCTCTAGAGATTGTAATACCTAAACCAGGAGTTACATCCGATCCAAAATCAGGCCCACAAATTGGTCTCCTACCAGAAGCTCTTGACGTATATTTTGAACAAGATTCCACATCTGATAAATTTGCAGCCCGTGACATTGTCAGAAAACTCAAACCAACTGCCAAGGGATTCCTACGTCTTGGCGTAGATAATACAGATTTAAATCGTTCTTTTCTTTCTGCCCTTGTGCCAATACTCTTTGATAAAGGAAATGCAAGAAAAGTAGTAGAGACATTCCTTGATAATTCTATTACTCCTAAACGGTTTCTTCAAATGAATAGTGGAAACCTAGTCCATGAATTTTTCAAAAAATGTCAAACAAAGAGGCAAAATGAAATGCGAGCCTGGGCATCTGAGCAACTGGGAGTAGATAAACTTTCAAGCACCAATATTCCTGCAATTGAAAGAATAATGAATTCCTATGAATGTTTTAAAGATTTTATGGATGACCATGAACAAAGAAAAGATTATCGTCTTCTATATCAAGCTTTAGCTGAACCAGGTTTTGCTTTTAAGAGAGGGTTACTCTTAATAATACTTGAAGTTTCTATTGAGGAAGTAACTGTTAAAAAAGGCGAGAAAATAGAATTTAAAAAAGAAATTAAATTTGAAAAAGTCAAATATCCTCCATATCCTATTACCGAAGAACAAAAACAGTCAAATCTTGCATTTTTAGTTCATTATACCAAGGTTACTAAAGAAAAATATACTGAAAAGAAATCATATAAAAATTATGGATGGGAACCTCTTATTTATATTGATGGTATTACAACAGCAACAGGAAGTCGCCATAGACCCAAGATGTTTTTTCAACAATCTGAAAGACCATGGCCCCCAATTGTTGAGAAACGATATCAAGAATTCTTAGATAATTGTTCAAATAAACGTGGGCCTTTTACAAGTCAGTTTGGATTTGACCCTTATGCCCTCATTGGAGCCAGTGGGCTCATAAAAGGAATAACTATCACACAACCAAATGCAATAATTCGTGATTCTTACAATCATATGGTTGGCGTTGCATATAAAGTAGATGATTCATCTGAAATGGTTTCAGTTCCAGTCTCAGATGATGGCTCTATGCATTTAAATAGAAATACATTCTTTGATTGGGATGATTTCAGGCCCGCCGCAGCAGATGTAATTGTGGATTTCTACAGAAAAATTATAATGGATAAATTCAGACCTTTTTCTATGGCATATGCACCAAGACGTCTAAGAACCCAGGATGGTGAAGTTGTTGGTGTTGAATTACGAAATAAATTTGTAATCCCTGCTAAAGCTCCTGCGACTATGCCTGAAGACTTAGATGAGCCTTTAGCAATAGATATGTTTGAATGGGATAATAATAAGACAATTGCGTATGATTCCAAGACAAGAGAAGAAGCATTTGAACATGCTGGAATTAAAGACCCTATGGAAGGAAAATATTTAAAATTAGAGTCATCAAGTATTCAGGATGAAATTGAGGATGTCTATCAACACTTGCGTTTAAGTTTTGCATCCTGGTTAGCCAGACCATCTGCTGGACGAGAAATTCGTGAGAAACTTGAGCAAATTTTAAAACGAAATGATTTACCACTATTTGAGAAAAGAAAGCGTCTTGATATTCTATTAGAAGCTAAAGTAACAGGATGGCTAGAACCAAAGGCTGAAGGTGAAACAACGGAGCTTGGATTTTTACGAGTAGATTGCATAACTCAACCTGAGTCAACATGCTCTGGAAGATGCAAGTGGAGCTCAAGCTCTAGCTCAAGTTCTACTGCTGCACAAGGCCAAGGCCCAAATAAATGCAGTATTCATACTCCTGCTTCTATATCACCAAATGGTAGTGTAATCAATGTGCCCCGAATGCTCTATCTACGCTTGGTAGACGAATTAATTCGTTATGCATCTAAGCGTGAGGAAATATTTGCCAGAAGAGTTCCAAGGCTTACTATTAGACAAGAAGCTCAGAGAATTGGTGACCAATATATTATTCCTGAAGGGTCTGCAGACTGGAAATCATGGTGGGAACTTTTGCGCTCTGAATGGATTTCTACAGACACTGAAAGTTCTAAGATATTTGAAGAACAATTTGAACCAATTCCTAATATCTAAAGGCTATATTATATATACTAATAAATGAATAATCAAGACTATATTTATGCATTAGCACTAGTTGGTAATCTAGGAATTTTAGAGGATACAAATAATTTATTAAATACAAGTAATTTAATAAATCCAGAATCTCATATTGATTCTGCATATTCAAGTATTTTACAGGAAAGACTTGCACCAATAACATGGCCTGGAGATATTAATGGGGCACCATTATCTGAAGAAGAACTTCTAACTAACACAAACTTACAAACTGCCTCCTTATTCAAAAAACTTAAATCTGATTTAAAAGAGGCTGGTAATTTCTTGGAATTATATGCTGACCAACAAAAGGAAGTTCAGGAATCCATTGTAAAAATAGAAACTGGATTTCATAGCATTAAGAAAATGTGCGAAATTCATAATCAAGAAGCATATGAAGAATTACTTGGACGATATACCGACTTTCAGAAAGTTATTTTACCTATTAAAAATAAAATAAATGAAGAGCTTGCAAAAAAAATAAACACAAAAAATGCAGAATTAAAAAAGATTACTGATAAATTAAATTCTCTGCGTAAAATAATAATTGCTGGATTAGATGAAATTGTAAAACCTGAAGATGTCCAGAAAAAAATGTGCCCAATTTGTTTTGAGAATGAGGTAAATACTGTTTTAGTGCCATGTGGTCACACGTATTGCAAAGGCTGTTCTGAAATGGATCGAACAAGAAATGCTAAATGCCCTCAATGCAGAGTTCAGATTAATGCGCGTGTTAAACTTTTTTTTACGGTCTAAGCTTTTTAAGTTTTTAAATGGTTTTAAATGATTTTAAATGATTTTTGCTAGCTTTTTTTAAAAAGCTTAAAAATCTAACTTAATCATCTAAAAGACACTCAATCGGCTTAAATTCAACTGGATTCTTTGAGCCCATTGTTATAGAGCGCTTACGTGCATCTAACATTCCCTGAATCTCGTCATCCAAGATATCTAGCTGAAACATTTGGTAATTTGTATTGTTAGGATGAAAGATAACAATACAAAGTTCTACTACCTTCAGGCCATAGTGCTTCTGAAGAAACCACCTGTAAACATTAAGCTGCAAAGTATAATGCCAGAAATTAGAATTTGGCAAATGACTCGCTGGCCCCAGACCCTTCTCAAATGAATTGTCTTTTTTAATTTCTTTAGAACGTTTCCAATCATAGACCGCATATGCACCGTCCTTCCGCTTAAAAATCATGTCAATGCTTCCAGTCAACTTGTGCTCCTCGTCCCATACCTCCCACTCAGTTCTATAGGGCTCCAGACTATCTTTGATATCATTATAGAAATTCATATAATAAAGCCACTCTGGAGTTGCCTTAACATCTTCAGGAATATGATTCAAAGCACCATTCAAGTGTTGCTCAATTGCCAAATGCATTGCAGTTCCCTTGCCTGAAGCCTCCTTACCTGAATCAGACCAAATGGCCTTAATTTCCTCGTCAGTCTTACCATTGAGCGGGTTCGTGGCCCACTTGGCCGATTTACGCATGGCTTTCAGGGCTGCATCGGGGTCAAAATGAGGAAAGAAGGCATGCACAAATCCAGTTGTAGAGACAATACCCTTAGAAGAGCCTTTCACATAGTATGTGTGAGTCTTTTCTACAAAGCGAACTTCTTTATCCCTTGGATGGGCATTTAAGAATCCAAGGGTCTGCCAGGGTTCTGGCATATGAGTATGTAATGGGTAGATAATAATAAAAATACTATCAATTTTTATAATACAATTATTACTCAAACCCCGCAACCTTCATTATTGCCTTGCCCAGCTTGTTCTCACCCTCCAGATATCCCTCCTTAGTTCTTTTACCACCATATTCACTAGAAGCAGAACCAGTGAAGAAGAGAAGATACTTACCCTGCTGCTTTGCAGTCTCCACAATGGTATGAAACCGGGCATCCTTGGTCCACCGCTGTTGCACAGCATTCTCCAGTAAGTCATCCTTCACTGAATTCCACTTACCCTCATCAAACTTTGCCTTCCACTTTTTCATTGCAGCCTGTCTTGATTCAGCATGAACCTCTTTCATTTCCTCCACTAATAAAGCAGCCTCACGTGACTCTGTTAGAGGCTTAGCACCAGCACCTACACCAATCTCAGCCTGCTTCTGCCTTAAGAACTTCTGGTGAATGGTGCCCTGGGAGCCAAAGAGACTCTGGGCCAGAGATGGCTTGTCTGTAGCTACTTTGTATTTCATGCCGGCAAGGAAATGTTCCATTGATGGATAAATCTCACCTTGTGACCTTGGATCAGGGTCTGAAATAGGAAAGGGCGAGCCAGGTGCTATCCAGCGCTGTGCTAGCTTATCACCAATACGAAGTTTATCAATTGGTGCAGACTCCAACTCAAACTGCAGCACAGCGGCTGCATCATATTGTTTACGCCCGTTACTTACTTGGGCCTCTTGGCCCTCTAGGGTCGGTTGACCCTCTTGACCCTCTTGGGCCTGTTGGCCCTCTTGCTGAGCTCGCCGTGATTGTTCAAATGCATTTTGTTGGGCCTTTACAGCAAGACGTTCTTGAGCTTGAAGTGCCTCTTCCTCCTCAGGAGATACATATGTATTAGATGATGATGCACCAAGAGGTTTAGCCAAAGGTTTAGCCAAAGGTTTACTATTCCTTGCAGAAACTAGAGTTGCCTTTTCACCAGCTAAACCAGGTATAGCATTTACAGGCTCAACACCATGGTCATTTTTTCTTCTGAATATAAACCATCTGTTCAAGAAAGAGAACTGCGCAACTGCCGGCGTCATTGGAAACTTACGACCTTTAGCAGCTGCTGCCTTATGACTCTCCTCAAAGAACTCGGTGCTCTTTGCTAAACCAATAGTAGCTAGCTCCTCTGCTGAGCAGAGTTCTAGGCCAATAGTAGCCAACTTTTCTTCCAAAAGTCTGAAGGGCACCAAGTATTCTCTGTGTGGCATGCCAATACTGATGAATTCTACATCCACAGGCATTCCAAAAGCATCATCCCCTGCAGGAATTTCATCGGCATCATATTTCTTACTGATTTTCCACAGCGTTGCACCACCCTCCTCACCAACACGAGCATCACGGCCTCTTAAGAAGTTAAAAGTGCGCTCGCCATCAAAGCAGCATCCAATGAAATAGCCACCAACCTTCAAATTATCTGCAATATTTTGTAGGAATCCACCAAATTTCTCGGCCGACTCAAAGAAGTAATGAGTTGCAAACATACAACTGATTACATCTGCGCCCATCTTAAATCTGCTAGACATCTCATCACGAACATAGGGAGGCACTACACCCTCAGGAGCACTGCGACCCAGAACTGCCTGCAAGATAACTTTGTCATCAACAGTTGCACCGGCCTCACCACTACGCATATTCTTTGATGCATCACCCACTGCAAACACCATGGGTAGAACCTTATCACGTCCATTGCGCATCATTGTAGAATAGAGGCGTTGATAAGCTCCATGATTGGGATTATTAATGCTGTCACCAGCAATATCAATGCCTAAAACTGCTCCAGCGTTCACACGACGCCATTTTTGAATATCCTGAGCAAAACCCATACCTAAGTCAATAAGTCCCAGGCCTCCCTTTTTCATTACTCCATTATATAGAAGTGTCTCCTTAATAAATTTGTTGTGAAAATCACGCAAGGGGCCAATACGATTCATATCTTGCTCAGAAGCCGTGCGGTCAGCGTATTTCTGGGTAATTGCAGCTCTCTCTTTTTCAACGGTGCTTACAGCAGTCACCTCGCTCATATTTGGCTGCTCTGCACCAGTGCGAACCATACTCAGAGTTACAGGCTCATGAATGGAATTCCAGATACTCTGAGCTGTCTGATTAGAATTCAGAGTGCGACCTAGCTCTCCCTTCATCAAGCGCTCTGTCTTGTCCTTGCGCACAAGCTTGGGGACCCAACGCCATCCAGCTGGCCTAGATGCATCATAGGAAATCTCCACAATACTTTTGTCAGTAATAGGCTCATTGGAGTGCTCACAATAAGCATATTCATCACCAGTCTCTATATCAGTCTTGACCTCCACATAACAGACATTTGCCTTGTCATCAGGGAAGTCCTCAGGCTGAAAGAGAACAGGACGATATACATTTGCTCCAGGCCCAAAGTCAGGCTTTAGAGGTTGCACTTGAAGAACAATTTCTCTTGGATCCACCTTGAGCTTCCCAGGATTTCCACGAAAGCCAACGTGGAGTCTGAGAACTTTATAACGAATCTCTTTTCCAGAAGTTGGATGAAATCCATTGTGAATTGCATCTATTCCAGTATCATCTAGCTTCTCAGTAACAACCAGGAAGTCAATTGTGTTATCATGAGGGGGTTTCCATTTCATCTGCTCCATGAAATCACCCTGGGGATTCTCAGGAAGAGGAGTTGAATTCTTTGTGAAAATAAGACCATCGGTCTCATAGATTCGAGGAGTATCCAGGATTTTGGCAGCTTGTCCAAAGATTTCACCAGCTTTAGCAAATAAGAACTTTTTGGTGCTAATCAAAAGTTTTGTCTTAGAAGTTAGAGGCACAACCTCTTTTGGCCCTGGGGAAGCATTCCATAATTTCTCCCATGCCCTCATTTCATTATATCTTTGAGGTGCAGTAGGAGTATCTTGATTATAAAAGGGAAGACCATGAACATCTCGAGAACCAGGAGCAAAGTAAATATCGAAAATCAAGTATTGATGAATTGACTCATTTGCTGAATTCTTGGTAATCCACTCTCCATCAACCAAGGAATTAGCACACTTCTCCACTTCTAGACCTGTCTCATAGATATTAGGACCACTATCAATTAGATATAGGTGACCTTTCTCATCAACATATCCCATTGTCCTGAGGCCATCGGCCTTATCTGTAACATTGTATCCCTCGCGAATATTTGGAGTGCCAGGCTCCACAAGACTCACCATATTTGCAAGTTCCAAGGTTCTGGTTGAAACTCCACGGAATTTATCGGTCTTTGTGAGAGCCTTGTAACCAGCGAAAACTTGGCGCTTCACAGATTCCCGTATCAGCAAAGGACACTTTTGGATTCCTCTCAGAATTTCACCAATTCCTTTTACAAATCTTTGAATTGCAGAATCCGGAGTATCCCCATCTTTCCGTTCGAGTTCAACTTCCACTTCGTAAATTGGAACTTCTTTGGAAATATCATTTTGCGTGAATTTCGTTTGCCACCGATATTCTCCACGAAGATTCCTTTTGGTCTGCCGGACCATGGATAAATCAAACCTAATGCCATCCCCGCGAAATGTCCAACGCCGGAGAAGTCGGAATGCCTTCTGTTGAACTTTCCATTGGTCCAGGAGTTCAGCAACATCTGGGTCCTTGTCGCCTAGTTCACGCTCACGACGGGCTTTGATGCGGACTCCATACTCCTCCAAGTCAAGAGTTGCATTTTGGGCAGTACGGTCTTTAATAATAGCGGAAAACGTCCTGCCTGAGAGGCGATCATCACGACAATATTGTTGTATTACTCCTAGACCGCTGAGGGTAATACGCACATGCTTGGGTGTGATGATGTTTAACTTGTCTTCCTGGGTTACTGAAGTGTAACCTCGATTCTTCAGCCTTTTTGCAATTGCAGCAAAGGTTGTTGAGTTTACTTGGCCTGCACTTGAACTGCCTGAGCCTAGGCCTTGACCAGAGACACTGAAAGTTGCCTCTAGCTCTTGCTCGGGGTGATCAAGCCATTCCTGAGCAAGACGCTTCAATTGGTCAAATTCAGCCTTACGTATATCCATGGTATGATCTATCTGCTTTGGGTTTTGGTTTCAACTTTAGGCCTATGTTGTTAAAAGTTTCCTTAATGCCTTAGCCCTTCCTAACTTCTGGCGTAGCTCATCTTTAGAAAGACCTTGTGCCCTATGTTGCATGGCTTCATATTCAGCTGCCATAGCTTTCATAGTTGCAGTTGTTGGCTCTAGAGGCCATTCGACTTTGAATCCATGCTCTTCCTGCTGCTGAAGCCACTGCACAAGGCCATCAGAAGTCCACTCACTTGCATCCCATAAGGAATCCCAAAATGGTTCACGGAGAATCCAAATTTGCTTATAGCCACCCTCACGTGGGAATGCCTTGTCATCCAAGAATGACACTTTTTTCTCTTTTTCATTATATAAAATCCAGAGTAAAGGATTATCCTGAGTATATCTCTCCATGGCAATCATAGTAGCCTTTGCTTGCTGGAGTTCAGGTCTCTGAGAGCCAAATCCCTCTAAGGCTTTCTTTTTACTCAGAATGCGAGGAAAATCTAATTTAGAACATCGCTCCTGCCACTCAGTGGTTGCATCTAATATAAGTCGCTGCCTCAAGGCATCTGGAGATACACGAAAAAGAGGGTCTTTGAGCCACATCCATGCAGATAGAGGGTGCTTAGGTAAAATAGAATGTGTTATTAGATTCCATCTGGGAACATGGTCCTGTGCATCGGCTGACCCTGACCCTAAGCTTTTACTTTTAACAAAAAATGTCCCATCCTGATGTGTTTCACACAACTGGATGAGAGAATTTGGAATTAGAGAGATATCGGTCATATTACATATAGTTATTATGGATACTTTAGACCATTGTTAGTGCTCTACACCTGTCATAGTATGAATAAGATTGGTTCTTTCCTCTAAATCTTTTGCATTTGATTTACAGAACTTGAGAAATTTCCAAAGTGCCTGAAATACTGGGGCCGGAAGACTGGCAATATCAAAAAATATTCCATTTGAATTTTCACTATATGAGCCACCTTCACGTTTTAAAATACGATAGATTTCCTCAAGTTCTGGCCTTGATAGTGTATTTATCTCTTTAGCAAATTCTTTACGCTGCTCATAATCGTCAGCCATTCTACTCTTTAGTAGCCTCCTCTTCTTCCTCTTCCTCCGCAGCTTCAGCCTCAACTTCGGCGGCATCGGCTTCAGCAGCCTCAGGTATTTCATTAGATTCAACAATTGTATTTAGAGGTGGCTGTGCTTGTGCTTGTGTCTGTGGTTTAACTTGTGTTTCAGAACCAGCACCCCTAAAGATACCTACACTGACAATAAAGGGGTCCCTTAACTGAAACCTGGATTTCTGAATCTCCACGTTTATCCTATCACCCACCTTCAAGCTATCGAATTCCTCATCACCCAGATGTAAGTCGCGAGGAACCATGAGCCTAATTGCATTCTCATAGACTGCATAGATGCCCATTTTGTTCGACTTGAGCACCTCCACCTCTACCATGGTCCCCTCGGGCGGATGGAGCACACGACCCTTAGCCTTCACTAGGAAGGCCCAATCACCAGAGAATCGTCCAGAATCTACCATACCCGTGGACCTCGTTAGAATCTCCAGAGTGCCAGGCAGCACATAGCCATTTGGAGAGCATCTCTGCTCAAGACGCTCCTTGAGTTTCTCAAGCAGGATGTCATCGACAGATTCAATATCATTACGGAGATCCTTGGGAGTGAGGTATACTTTTTCTTGAAAGAATGCTTCAGTCTCCATTGTGCCTGTCTAAAATAGGTGTAGATAGTCAATTTTAAGTGTTAGTGTTTATAAATTTAAAAATATTACTGAAAATTAGTTATCCATGTTCTATCTATGCCTCGCGATGAAGTATCAATATTACATTTTTCAATAAGTGCCTTAAGGCAAGGGTATTTAAAGAATGTCCATTTTCCTTTAATGATTGCGTGCATATGTGGAAAATATAATGTACGAATAGATACATCATTTGTATTTGTATATTTTATTGAATAGCATTTTGCATTTTCTGTTATATTATATACGATAGCTCCTTCATAATTTTTTAATGGTATATCTAAATCAAGTATTTTCATAAATAATTGCTTGTTCCAAATAGCCGGTTGAAAATAGTGACCTTTAATTTTAAAAAATGCATATCCTTCATATATTGATTTTTCTATAAATGTTGCTTCCCCACGTATATAACTCATCATAAAGTCAATAGCATTATCTTCCATATATTTCACAAGATATGTAATTTTAGCATTATCTACAGTATCTATTAATAACCAGTCTTCCTGTAAATATATAAAGTAATCAGAATTAATTATATTTATATATTTTTTTAATCTTAAACTCCAATTTAATTCGGGATCATATATGCAAACTATAAAGTTTTTGGGTAATACATAATTAAGTAATGAATCTGAGAACCAATAAATTTCATAGCCCGTAGCATATTTTTCTAATAATGATATAGTAGCATTCCATATAAAGCTATATTCAGAATGTGTATATAATATAATTGGTATCATTTTATCTTTTTTTTTATATACTACTAATAATGTATTATCAAGAAAATTACATAATGATGGTATTGTTAATAATGTAAATGTGCAATCTATATATTTAGCCTCCCATTCTTTAATTTTATTTATAAATAAACTTATATATTTATTAGATATATCTTCTATAATAAAATATCCATTTTGTTTTAATTTATGTATGCTATTTTCAAAAAAACAAACATTTGCATTAAATGTGTGCAATCCATCTTCAATAATAATATCAAAATTCTCTTGTAATTCAGGTATATTCCACATTTGTTTGATAATTTCAGAATTTGTTTGGTCGCAATAAAATGTCTTTATTTTATTAGTATTAAATAATATATCTTTATCAATATCAGCACCAAAAATTTCAGAATTAGGAAAAAATTCTTCCCAGCCATATAGAGAAGCACCAGGCCTGCCATTTTTCCCCATATTACTTGGTAAATTTACATTATTTGTTCCTAATCCTAATTCAAATATTCTTAAATTTTTGTTAGATAAATCTTTAAATATACTATAATAAAATGTAGTATAGTTATGCCAACTGTTATTTATATCTATGTGCCCTTTATCACTCTTGTTTCTTCCCATTATCTCACATAAGGGGGTGGATTGTTTTTCATTAAATTGCATTATACTTACTTCTTAGATTTATGTTTAGAATAATATGACGCAAGAGGTCTATAGAAATATCGTTTTCCACCGTATAAGTCCTTGCGAACATCCATCCAGCGTAAGACAATTTCCATTAAAGCACAAAATGGCACTGCGCCCACTAGCTTTCTGGCACCTGTAGCTAGTGTATCTTCAAGAAGTTCAAAGTGGTTTCCAGTGTATCGGTGTAAGGTTGAACCTAGTTCAACTAACTTCATACGATGACCCTTAACTGTGCTGACAATAGAGCAAGCAGCCCCTGGACCAGGTGCAGCTCCCTCCGCATTAGTGGCCATATTGGTCTTGAACATAATTGTATTTTCCCAAATAACCATAAATCCATAGAGTGGTGATGCCGTAACTTTGTTTGCCTTGGCATTTACAACTAGGTCAGTCTTAGAGCCTAATAAAATTCTAGTAACTGAAGGAGGGCAAACAGTCCCTTGTCCACAGAAATACACGGGTTCTTTTGTTGCCAAGTCTAAATAACGAGTTGCAGTAATTGAGCCTTCTTTAATAAATTGTTCATTACCACCTTCATCTACAGAAATCAGGGAGGCTTCAATCATAGCAATTTGTTCTGGTCCCTTAAAAAAACAGTCCCAGATATATTCCTTGCAAACACGCTGTAAGTCTTTCATTCCACCTGGCGCTGCAGGATTTTCAACAATTGCCTTTGCCCACCACTGTAATTGCTTTAGACGTTTTTCCACATTATCTTTTTCCTTTGTATCTCTTTCTAAATAGACTATAATGGCTTCAGATAATCCTGGAGAAATAAATTCATTTATTGTCCCTTTTTTAGCATCTTCTTTACACCAAGTATTTACCCATTCAATTGCTCGTGTCCAAAATATAAATGCATTTTGTAAGTTTTGTGGACCTGCTTGAACTGCTTGCACTGCCTGCACTGTTTGCAGTGGTTGAGCTGCAAGTGTTCCTTCACCTTCTGGAAGTTCTAGTGCTTCAAGTTGTGACACTTGTGCCAATTGGGGCACTTGTGGTAATTGGGCCAATTGGGCCAATTGCGCTATCGATTTCTTTGCAAGAACTTTAGTTCCTCTAGATGCAACCATCTGAGGTTCATAATAATCACGCCGAACTGGATATGCTCCATGGCGAAAAGAAATTGGAATTGCTCCATCTTGAATTTTATTTGGTTGAAAGAGAAATAAATTATTGCGAAAAATAATATGTCCCTGTAAATTACCATTCTCAAAAATAAGTGATTGATTATTTATAATTTTAAGAAGTAAACTAGTCAAAGTAGCATGTGGTATATCTTTAAAAATAGCAGCTAATTTATCCCAATGATACCATGGTTGTTTTTTAAATGCTGTCCGTAAATTCTGAATTAACATCTGCTCTGCAAATCTTGCAGCAAACATGTCATATGTTCCATTATCATCTGGTATTTCTTTCTTATTAGATAAATCTAGTGATGGCTCACATACGTAATTACAAGCAATCCAATCACATGCGGGTGTAAAATCTCGGTCATTTAAATCTACAGGGCGTGCATTACCTTGGCTATCTAGCATATTTGGATTGCCATCTTCATCTAATGCAGGTTTCTTAGAAAGACCTGTCACTAAGATTGCATCACGATTTAAATTACAATCTGCAGCTCCTCTTTTCAAAGCACGGCTCACATTACCAACGCGAACTGCCTTGTTCATGGCAGTTCTATAAGAATAAAGGTCAATTGTCTCTTTATTAAGTTCTGGTGGAAAAGTATTTACATACAAGTTAATGGTGCAATTACGTTTATTCTTAGGTAAGGCATTATGGGAGCAGTAACGAATTCCACGACCCACAATCTGCTCTTCTTTGGATAAGTGAAACCAACCTTCTAAGATATGGACCTCACGTATATATCGTAAATCAAGACCCTCTCCTGCTACTTGAGATCCCACTACCACTTTTATTTTATGACCATCCTTGTTTTCCTGGCTACGTGCCGCATTAATAACAGCAAGGTTATTTGGTGATAATGGCAACGACTGTTTTTCAACAGTATCTACATCACTTGCAGTTAACAAGGCATAATATGCTTGACTAAACTTGTGATTATCGTGAGTCTCTGGCTGTCCTACAATAAATGCAGGATGTTCTCCTTGTTTTCTATGGCATTTACAGCATTGTTTTCCTGCAGGGCCTTGTATAGGACCTTTTGAGAATAGAGGTGCAGAACGACCCCAAGGCATATAGCCATTTGCTTCCAGAAGAAGACAGAAAATCACGGCACCATTTTCCACAAAACGACTATATACAAAAGAAATACCAGATGCTGTGCGAATAGTATTAATTACACGATTGAATTTAGGAGATGCTTGAGCAAGTCCATCATCAGATGCAACCATCCAACCATAAGATTCATCTGTATCTGCTGGCACATATTGTGGCAAAATAGAAAGACGCGTCCCTTCAAAAGTTCCACCAACGGCCCTTGTAGCAAACCATGTTTGAAATCCCTCAGAACCTACACGACCTTCTAGAACAATGGGTTCACTTTCAACTGCATTTAAACTTGGAAAAATGCAATTTCCTGCTTGCAATAAAGTATCAATTGTGCGAATACCAACTCCCTTTGCGGCAATTAATGTCTCAGTCATATTCTGTATGACAGCTAGTGGTTCACCTGCAAGTTCACAATTTACAAGAGGCAATTGTAGAACATTTGCCTTTTCATCTGTCTTTAATTCAGTTTTACCATTTGGACTAAAAGCCGGCCATGCTTGCACACGGAGTTCAGGAGCAGGGTCAAGCCTTGCTGGAAACGCCTTAGGATTCTCACCACGCATAAAACTTACATGAGAATTTGCAATTGTAACTAGCTTTCGTTCAGAAGATGCTGATAGAATTTCTATTTCCTTACCTTCCACATTTTTCTTTTCAAAAACAATGTCAGAATCTGTTAAAAGGCGAATATCAGTATCACTATCACCAGGTTCACGTCTGGGAGTCTTATCAACATAGAGCAAAAGATTTAATAAAGAAACTATTTCCTTATAACTATTATACATTGGGGTCGCCGTCATTAACATCAGTTTATTTCCCTCACATTTCTGTAGGACTTCACGTAACATTGGTGTGAGTTTCTTGCCAGCAGCGGCATCACTTCTGTCACCTAAATCATCATCTTCATCATCTTCTGCACTCTCTGAGGCATCTCTTAGATTATGGGCCTCATCGACAATGAAGAAACATCCACTCAAGGCACGTTGTAGAAGAATTGTATTCTGCTCTTCTTTTCTGGATGGTGGCAAAGTAGAAGCAATCTGTGCCTTAATATCACGAACCATATTACGAAATGCCACATAACCCATGATAGCATAACGCTTGTTTATTAGACGGTTAACACGTAATTCAATATCTTTCTTTTCACGCTCATACAGTGTCTGAGTCAACTCAAGATAACGATTGCCAGTGCAACCCTCATGCCTATTTTGTTGTTCTGGCTCTTTTCCAAAAATAATGCGGGAACTATCAAAAATAGTTCTATAGAATCCAGCTTGAATTGCAGGAGGTGCTAAGATATAGACCTTATTTTTAGGACTCAGTTGTAAAAATGCCTCTGCTGCTAAAATAGCAGAACATGTCTTACCTACGCCTACACCGTGATAAAGCAAAATGCCATTATAAGGAGTATTAGGAGAAATAAATTGTGAGACAAATTTCTGAGAAGATGTATATTCAAATTCATCAACATCGCAGACATTTTGTTCAAGAGTCTTATCAGTAATCTTTGGTTGCCTGGTTTCTCTGAATTCACGTTTGCCTAGAAGTTTTTTTAAAAAAGCTTCATCATTAATATCTGGATATAGTGTTCCCTCCTGTTCCCTCGACCCTTGGTTTATTTCTCTTATTGTCGCTATTCTCATTGGTGCTGTGTATGTATGAAATTCGGCGAGTAGCTTGTCTCGCTCCGAAGAATCTTTTTGATTTTTCCACTCTTCCTGAAACCGAGAAGCCTGTTGATTGGCCGGTAAAGACATATTCCTGCTGCTCTTCATTGGTATTTTCATTTGCAGAGCTTTGTCCGAATTGTATTAAAATTTTGCCTGATAATGTATTGCGTAAGACTGGTGAATAATTCTGCAATAAATTAGCAAGTTGCAATAAAATACCACGTTTTACTATATTTTCAGGTCTAAGTAAAAGAATAGCTTCATCTAAATTTTTCCAAGTTAAATTACCAATCTCACGTGCCATTTCTTTATTTAATGCATCAAATGATATATCTCTTTCACCAATATACTGAGCAATATAATAGGTGTGTCTATAATGAATATTATTTGATCCATAAAATTGTTCAATAAATGGCATAATATTTATTACTTTTAATAATTCAGTTTCATTTATGCTTGTTTCCTCTTCTAGTTCCCGAAATGCACAATGTATATCTGATTCATATGGGTCACGGCGACCCTTTGGAAAACCCCACTCGGGTGTATCATATAATGCAGGTTCTTGCCGGAGAAGGTCTGAAAGAGAATATTTTTCGCCATTTGGTAATTGAACACCTGCTCTTAATTCAGCAAGTTTTAATCTAGAATTAATGCGATCATACGCATAACGGCTTGTTAATTCAATATCTGACCCCCACAATTCATTCCAAATTTCCTCAAAATCCATAGTTTCTAATTTTTTGCGCTCTTCTTGTGTCATACCTCTCAGCTGTTTCTTAATATATTCTGGCTCACCCACCTTATATTTTCCTCTCATAATATCCATAAATCCAAGAGAATCTTTTCTTTGAATCATTAAAATTTGGGGAACTAGGCTTGTTATTCCTGTTGCATTTACGGCATCTTTACAAAATTCACTTGCTTGTGGCCATGATTTATTATGACTTATCCATCTAAATACTAAAACTCCATAACTAGAAACTGGTTCTGTACATATTCGATATCCATGTCCGGTTCCCCCACAATTTGAACATATTTGTTCTTGTTTATTTTGATAAAATGTTGCCATTGTGCTTAATGCACCCTGCATATAATGTCATTAATGCGTCTTAGGTGCCTGTTATATGCTCTTAATATATAATAGATAGAATGCATGTTCCTCCAGAAGTATGGGGTCCTTTTTTCTGGCATACAATTCACATAGCTGCCTTGGGATATCCTCAAGAGCCTACTTATTCTGATAAGAAGGCTATGAAGGAGTTTTTTGAATCATTGCAACATATAATACCTTGTCCAATTTGTCGTTCTCATTATACATCTCATATGGCCAAGTTGCCTATTAGTGCATCTATTGATTCTAGAAGCGATTTATTTCGTTGGACCATTGATTTGCATAATGAAGTAAATGTAATGTTAGGAAAACGAAAATATACGGAGACAGAAGTTATTCAGTTTTATACGCGTCTAGGGGCACGTGGAAAGACACCGGTTATTAAAGCCGATGATTTTATGGAGGCTGATAATCAAGCGATGTTGAAAGGAATTGCAGCAGGAGTTGCTGTATCAGCAGTGATTGGAGGAGTTGCTTGGTTTTGTTGGCCACGAAGCCATAGCTAAAGGCTTAGAGTTATTCTTAATTTAGCTAAATATGGCAGAACAATTCTTGACTGAAAGAGACCATCAAGTAATTGCCTCACATACAAGACATGGCACCGATGAGCGTTATCCTGAGACGCCTATATATGCCTTCAAGGGGCGTCATGCATTTGACCTCCATTCAAGACTTGTTCGCCTGGTAGATGAGTGGGATGGACTTTTTACTGAGGCTGAAAAAGAGAACTGTGCTCTTCTAGTAACAATTCAGACTATATCAAAGAAACATGCAGTAATTCCTAAAAGAAAAATTCATCTTTATTTTTATTCTAAAGAACAGATGGTTCCCTCTGGAACTTCATATTCTAGCGCACAAGGGAAACAGTGGGTAGCGCTCTTAGATGTAGAACCTGGCAATTTGCTTTAAATATATTTTACTTGGATATATTATCCTAAAGAAATATATTTATCTTCTGTATTTCTTAGTCTTCTTTGCTTTTCTTTTATTCTTACGTGTGCGTTTTCCTCCAGAAGAAAACATTAATTGCAATTCTTTTCCAGATTTAAAAGGCCCACGCATTAGCAGTATTACCTGCAGCCCCATTACTAGCGTAGGCAGCTCTTTGTGCTGGTGTCATTCCATACATAGGACCCCCTCTTGTTCCAGACGGCCTACCAGACATTCTATATTTTATAACAATAAAATAATTAGTTATACTAGATGGCTATAACGGATGAGGAATTATTTGATGGCCTCCAGTTACCCAAAGAGGCAGCAAGTGAGCCAAAAGCCAAAGTAAAAGAAATAATCTTAGAACCAAAATTATCTAATGATGAAATTAAAGCAAGAGAAGGCACATACTTTAGTGAAAAAGACGCAGATACTATTTATGATGAAGATATAGACGTATATGGAAAGGACCCGGAAGCACCAGGGGGTAGGCGACTCTTATTCAAACTCAGAAAAAATGTCATTCCTCATGACATAGTGAAACTTGGTTGGAAAAGTTTCTACAATGCAGCTGGTGCATCAAGAAATCGTGGAGCCGCAGCCGGGCCAATTGACGTAAAATCAAAATACTGGACTCGTAGAAAGTTAGCCAAGAAATCTATTAAGGGGTGGTCTGCACAATATATGGAAAATGGTAAACTTTCAAAGATGCGTGTAAACAATAATGTGTTTTCATCTGTGTTGGGATACTTTGAGAAGACGCCTTTTATGGGCCTTCCTTGTCGTTTAACTTCCTATACGCAGAGGTATTTCAATGAATATAAAGAGGGCCTACCTTATATTGAAGCAATTGATGAAGTTTTTAAGAAACTAGTACCTGAGCGATACAAGGTTCAACATAAGAGGGCCGCAGGTAATTCAGCATTCCAAATTAAAGATACTGCTTTCTCTTCAGTCACCATCAATCGCAATTTCCGCACTGGTCTCCATATGGATGCAGGAGATCTCAAGGCTGGATTTGGCAACCTATCGGTTATTGAACGAGGGAAATATGGTGGTGGATTCACCATTTTTCCTAGATACAAGGTTGGCATTAATTTGAGAACAGGAGACTTTGTAGCCATGGATGTTCATGAGTGGCATTGTAACACAGAGCTCACTGAATCTGCTGAAGACAAGAAATACAATGCTGCCCTGAAGGACATTTACAAAAATGATAAAGAAACAGGAACTCAAGGAATAGAGAAACTTTTTAGTCGTGTCTCCTTTGTCTGCTATCTGAGAGAGAAACTGGTGGATTGCAAGGCCAATGATTCTCTACCTTATTACAAACGCATTGGTTATAATCCTAAGACTGGCATACTAGAAAAAAAGAAGAAAACCGTTACCAGGAAAAAGAAAGAGTAATTTAGATATGGAACAGAGTCGAGCTAATAAAATTACAGAAGTATTAAAAAATGTAAAAACTCTTGGAAAAAATTTAAAACTTCCAGTTGCCTCTGGACAATCTAGAAATTTACCAGAACAAAAAAATGCAATTGGTGTTCCTGTGCAAGGCTCTGGATTTATTATTATTTTAATGTATTTCATTGCTGGTATATTATTAATTGGAATTATTCTACTTGGTGTTGATCAATGGATAACACCAATTTTTCAACGGAGTCCTGGTGCTCCAGGTTATATTCCAATACCCGGCACAGATTTATCACAAGTATATTGGAAAAATTTAACACAAGTCGCAAATATAACAGTAGGTGCAGTACCTCCATCAGCTTCTGGACAAATACCTTTATCAGTAACAGTTTTACAAGGACAAACTTCGTATAGTTTAACTATGGATATATTTATAAATAATGAATATGCACAAACTCTACCTACAGGACAAACACAACGTGTATTTTTTATAATGGCAGCTAGTGCTACTGGCAATGGATTGCAAGTAAGCCTTGATAATACTAAAAATACAGTAAATATTACATGCATTGATTCTGCTGGAACTCGACAAAGCCTTGTAATAGATAATGTTCCAATTCATACTCCATTTCGTATAGGATTAACTATTTCTCCAAATGTTATGGAGGGATATTTAAATGGATTACTTGTAATAACAAAAAAATTAACGTCTAGCCCAGTGCCTCCTGAATCTGGGCATAAGATTTTTGCAACATCTAATATTACATATACTCCCACATCTACAACAGAAAATCCAACACCTTTACCAATAACTCTATCAACTGGAATAAAAGTTCTAAATGTAAGAGCATTTGGGTATAGAGTTCCATCTTCAGAAATGAAAGGACGTATGTACGATTTAACTAATAGTAAAGTTTTTAATCCACCTAGCGTATTTGATTCACCAAGTATGTTTAATCTACCAACAAGTATGTTTAATCTACCAAGTATCTTTTAAAATTAAATGTAAAAATTATAGTATATGGATAGATGAATCAGATTGAACAATATAAAATAATAATAGTTGCATTATTATTTTTAGTATGTATGATTTTTATATTTATTTACTATAGTCAACTTTCTAGTGCTTTGCAGGCCATATTAATAATTATCACAATGGTTTTATTTTCATATTTAATATATCTAATAGTTTCATATGCTCTGCTTCCACCAGAATTTAAACAAGTTGGAACTAATACCATATCATTAAACAAACCATCTCAAGTAGCATGTAGTGAAGTTCTATCAGATGCATGGTCATCTAAAACAGGTTCTACATTAGTTTTTTATATAAATCCAACAATTAATGATAGGACTGCACAATCTGGTAATGAATATGCAAATATAGTTAAACTAGGAGGTAAACAAAGTTTAAAAATTTTAATTGCACCTGATGCTGGTCGTGGCATACTTTTTGCACCAGCCCAATTTGAGATATATTTAAAGGATCAGCCTACTCCTGAGAAAATAGAAATTTTAGATTTTCCTATGCAAAAATGGACATCTGTTGTAATTGTTAAAAAGGGACGCAGATTCAATATATATTTAAATGGAAAATTATCTGTTTCTCATACATGTACGGCGATGCCTGATTATGATGAAACTCAGCCATTATTAGTGGGTGATCCACGATTAGGAGGGTCTATATCATTAATAAGTCTTTCGGCAACCGCATTAGATACAAATGAAGTTCGAGATTTAATAAATGAAACAGTTGATACATCTGGTAAACCATATACACCAACAACATTTTATTCAACTCTATCTTTTTTAATACCAACTATGCCAAGTATACCAAATATACTAAATAGTTTCTGGTGTCCGGGTGGAAATTGTAATATTCCAAAAATGGCTGGTCCAATTGAAGAATGGAACATTAATTATGCATAAACTCTTTCTTATGAATAGAATCGCAATGGAACCTGTTAAGATGGTTATTTATATCTTAGTTATACTTGTATTAATATATTTATTATATGGAACGTGGCAGTGGTTAAGAGGCACAAGTGATGTGCAGGATATGATAATATATTCTTCTCAAGCAGATGGTCTACCTGCAAGAACTACTGGTGCAGGTAAAACATATAGTGGAACTCAAGTTCCCATGATATATCCTGGGGGTGAATATTCTATAAGCACATGGATATATGTAACAAATTGGGGAGCAGGTGGGTCTACTGGTAAAAATAAACCATTCCTTGTACTATCTAATGGACCCACTACCGCAACACTAATAATGTATCTAGGACAGAATATAAATAAACTGGGTATTCGTGTAAGCGATAGTTCAAGAACATTAAATCAAATACCTATAACAACCGTATCAAGTACAGATTTTATCAATGGAACAGGCACAGCTTCAACTAGATATTCTGATACTGATGGTATGCCAGCATGTGATATTGAATCTGTTGATATACAACGATGGGTTAATATTACAGTGGTAATGATGGGTAAGACAGTTGATGTATATATTGATGGAAAACTTTCCAGAAGTTCAGTTCTACCTGGATTATTTTATGCTGATACCACAAGTGTTCCGACACTAACATTGGGAAGTGCTAATGGCTTTGGTGGATTAATTGGATTAACACGTGCTGCAAATCTTGCATATACTCCGGATAGAGTATATGCTAATTATCAGGAGGGACCATTTGCTGGATTCTCATGGAGTAGTCTAGATCTAAGCCAGTATGTATTATCATTAACAAAAAATAATTCAATTATATTTACTACTGGTTCTACTGCTTCTAGTTAAATATAAAACTATATTAATAATATTAAAAATGGTTATTTTGTCCATTTTTAATATTATAAGCCCTATCTTTTACAAATGATAGATAGATAGTATGGCAGATGCAATTGCAGGAATTACATTAACCGGTGTGGATACTTTATCGCAAATTTTATTAGGTGTTGTTCTTGTTATTATCGTATATTTAGTATTAGCAATGAGTGAATTTTTTTATAAATCTATTACTCGAATGTATAAAGATCGTGTCGAACTATTTCCTAATACATATATTTCCGGTGCAAAAATGTATACAATAACTCAAGATCCAAATATTGCTCAGTCTAAAACCATTTATTTTTCAGATAATCAGAGGTCCGGCATTGAGTTTAGCTATTCACTTTTTATTTTTATTAAGAGTGATACATTTGATGATTCTAATACATCTTCTCTATATCATATTTTACATAAAGGTTATGGAAAAATGTATCCTCTTCTAGGACCTGGTATATTCTGCTGGGGTCATACGAACACGTTACGTGTATTTATGAATTGTTATGATACATGGAATAATTATAGTGATATTGAGAATATTCCAGTAGATAAGTGGTTTCATCTTACAGTAACATGCCAAGGAAATACTCTATATGTATATATAAATGGAAATTTAAAAACAAAAATGGCTTTATCAAATAATACTCCTCCTTATCAAAATTATGGTAATATATATGCATTTAATAATCGCAAACTTACATTATTTTCTACTTATACAGCATCTCTTCTAAATGATCCAATGTTTTCTACAAGTATGCCTGGATATTTAACATCTATTACATTTAATGGATCAATCAAGGGTATGATTAGTAGAGTATATTATTTTAGCTATGCTTTAACTTACAGTGAGATTCAATCACTACTTAATATGGGTCCATCTACAACAATTGAGGGTAATGATAGTATATCAATGTCTCCATATTTATCTGATACTTGGTGGACAAATAGAAATGGTCCATAGTAGGATAATTATAGGCTCTAAATCCTATTAAATTAATATACGTAGGTCTAAACAACATCTCTTCTAGTTTCCTAGTAACAAGAAGAGTTGTCATGCCAGGTGGAGGATTATTTATATTAGTTGCATATGGTTCTCAAAATGTAATTCTCAGTGGAAATCCTGACTTTACATATTTTTATACAATTATGAAAAAATACAGTCACTTTTCATTTGAATCAGTAACATTACCTCTAGAAGGTCCTCAAGAGCTTTTCTTTGATGAACCAATTCAACTTCGTGCAAAAATTCAACGTATTGGTGACTTATTATCAGAACTATATTTTACTTTTACAATACCAGATATTTATTCAAAATACTTTAATCCAAATCTATCTGGTCCATTAAATGGTAGAAGTCAATACCAATTTCAGTGGACAAGATATATTGGTGCCCAAATTATTCAAAATGCAGTTTTTTTAATTGGAGGAACCCAGATTCAAGAATTTGATAGTGACTATATAATTTCAACTGCTATCACGGATCAAGATGAGACTCAATATAATAAATGGCAACAACTTGTTGGAGATATACCAGAAATTTATGACCCGGCAAATGGAAAATACTCCGGCGTCTCCAGTGGTGCACCATTAACTCGCACTCGTGGATTATACCCAAATGTTTATCAAAATCAAGGTGTTAGTATTCAAGCTCAGACAAATTTTCCATCTATACCTGGTCGTGATATTACTCTTCCTTTATCATTCTGGTTTTCGCAAAATCCTGCTCTTGCCCTTCCTCTTATATCTCTTCAATATCATGAATGTGAGGTTCAATTAACTCTTAGACCAATTAGAGATTTATATACAATTCTAGACCCTTCTGGATTTAGAGTTAGGCCTCAAACAAAAGTGAATTCTAGTAGGTCACAATTGCAATCTGGTAATGTATCATATACTATTGACAATGACCCCGGTATATATATTAATAATTTTTTAACTGATATCGGTTATACAATTCCAACTCTTAATACATGGCCTCTAAATCCTAGGCTACAAGCAACCTATATTTATTTAACAGATGATGAGCGTCGCACTTTTGCTATAAAACCCCTTAACTATATTGTTAGACAAGTTACAAATTATAAATTTGAGAATTTTTCAAGTAGACAATTATTTGATTTATATACACATAATCCAGTTCCACGTCTTATTATATTACCTAGAAGAACTGATTATTTAAAGAATTTAAATGCTTGGACTAATTTTACAAATTGGTGGTTATATCCAAATGCCCCATTTATTCCAGCATTTTCTTCAATTCCAGTTGGAGGTTATTCTGGTCAACTACAGGCAGGATTACAACAAGATATTATAAATAATATAAGAATTGTTTGTGATGGTAATGAAATTCAAGAATTAAAACCTTTACAATATTTTAATGAAATTAGCTCTTGGAAATATGCATCTGGTGTATTTCCACCAGGGCTTGCAATTTATAGTTTTGCTCTAGATACTTCTAAATGGATTAAACCAAGTGGGTCATTAAATACTAGTAGAGTAAAAAATTTTCAAATAGATATTGACCCATGGCCTATAGTAACGGGTTCATTATTTGCATATAATTTTTCAGTATATGTAGAAAGTATTAACTTTTTAATTATAGAAGGTGGTATGGGAGGAATGAAATATGCTACGTAGTAAAGGGTATTTTTAGTTTTAGTATAGAATAGATGAGTGGAATTCTTACTACAAGTCCATCTGTAAATACAGATAAGACAAATACTACTGAAAACACTGCCCCTAGTGTAACTACACTATTAATGAATAAAATTAATTATTCACTTTCAAATTTTATAAATGATCCAGAGGCAAATGCACATGCAGAAGCACGTGCTGCTCAAGAAGAACAAGATGCGGGAGCAAAAGCAAGATCAGATGCTGCAAAAGCAGAGGCAGAGGCAGATGCTGCTGCAGCTGCACAAGTTAAAAAAGATTCAATAGATTTAACTGAAAGAAGTGAATTTAAACCAAATAGGGCTGTAAGTAATATTGCATTAGGCATTTTAAAAACATTAGGATATTTAATAATACTTACACTAATGGTGTGTGGTGGATATATAGCATCAAATGAGGCAATTGGATATAGTATAGCATTTCGTATTTTTAGTTTTTTTTATGGTGCTCTATGTTTTTGGTTTTTTATTCCAAGAGCATTAATACAAAAATATTGGGATAACATGGAGATACCCTATTATGGTTTATTACCACTTTTTAAATATAATCCTAATGGAAATCAATTAATAAATTATTTATTTTCTTATAAGGAAGATTCAATAATACCTATTAAGATAAAAGAGGTTGAAGCTCTTTATGAAAGTGGATATCTTAAGAGTATTGGTAAAATTAATGAAGCAGCTGCTTTAATGGCAAGTGTAAGTGCTGCTTTAGTTGCAGCTAAAGTTACTGGTCAATCTAAAAGTCCGCAAATTATTAAAGGTTTAGCTGGAGTATCGGACTCTCCTCAGGCTCAAGCTCAAGCTCAAGCTCAAGCTCAAGCTCAGGCTCAAGCTCAAGCTCAACCTCAGGCTCAGGTTCAAGCTCAAGCTCAGGTTCAAGCTCAACCTCAGGTTCAACCTCAGGCTCAAGCTCAGACTCAGGCTCAAGCTCAACCTCAGGTTCAAGCTCAAGCTCAGGCTCAGGCTTCTGAAACTCAGGTTCAAACTCAACCTCAGATTCAACCTCAGGTTCAGGTTCAACCTCAGATTCAAACTCAACCTCAGGTTCAACCTCAGGTTCAGGTTCAAGCTCAGGTTCAACCTCAAGCTCAGGTTCAACCTCAAGTTCAACCTCAGGTTCAACCTCAGGTTCAACCTCAGGCTCAACCTGAAGTTCCTAAGGCTCTTGAAGTTCAGGCTCCTAAACCTCACCCCCAGCCTCAGGCTCAACCTCAAGCTACTGGAACTGGTGTCTAAACCGTTAATTATTATTTATTATAGAATGACTCCACAACTACCTTTTGTAAGTATTGTAACGCCGACATATAATCGTCGACGTTTCATTCCTGCCTTAATTAAAATGATTCAATCACAATCATATCCTAGAGACCATATGGAATGGTTAGTGTATGATGATGGTCAAGAGGAAATTAAAGATCTTCTTGATGAAGCCAGGCCAAACTTGCCAGAGCTCATCTTCATTTGGTCCGAGGATAAAATGACTCTAGGAGAAAAACGTAATCGTCTTAATGATGAAGCCACTGGAGACATTATAGTAGCCATGGATGATGATGATTTCTATTTTCCTACAAGAGTTATGGATGCAGTAATGGCTCTAATACAAAATCCACGTATTCAATTAGCTGGAGCTAGTGAAGTTTATATGTTTTTTACAGATACTAAAGAAATTTGGAAAGCTGGGCCCTATTTTGAAGGTCATGCTACTAATGGGACCATGGCTTGGACTAAAAATTATGCGACCAAGCATAGATACGATGAGACAGTGGCTTTTGCCGAAGAAAAATCTTTCCTAGACAACTATAAAAATCCTCTAGTGCAATTAAATTCTAAAACAGTCATGCTGGTTATGAGTCATTCAGATAATACTTTTGATAAGACGCAACTCAGAAATAATGAGAATAAATTGTTAGTTAAAACTTCTTTACTTATAGTGGATTTTATCAAGGACCCATGGTTGCATGAATTCTTTTATGGCTTATAGTTTTTTTCGTGTAGTTATATATTTTTTTGTTTTCTTAAACTTTTTTGTTTTCTTATATTTTCTTGTTTTCTTATATCTTCCTCCTTCATTTGGACTTTCTTTATTTGGACTTGGTTTTTTTTCAAAACGATTTATACCAACTCGATGTAATTCACTTACATAAACTGATAGAATGATTGCATTATGATCTAATAAAGGATTCATTACAAAATTATTTTCTTTTAATATTTTTAAATTAGATAATGGCACATTTGTTAAAATTCTATCACATCTACTTGGAGAACGTTTAGAATCTAAACATTCTTCTTTATCAGTTCTATCTATATCACATGTTGGTAAATATTTACATGTGCTTCCTAAATTATTAGATAATTCAATGAATGGAAATGTTTTTTCTGATAATTCTGCATCTTCTTCGAGAAATAATGATAATTGATCAATACCATCAATTACTCTAAAATTTAAGTCACCTCCAATAAATATTTTGAGATATTTTATATCCAGTGTATCTTTAATTTCTTTTAATATTATTTTTAAACAAGATACCATTGATTGCACACGATATTTATTTCCTAGTGATGCATTTTTAAAGAATGAAAATTTACCAGTATCAATTGGTAAATGCAAATTTACAAATAATATATTAATATTTGGATTACTAGTATTTTTAATAAGAACCCATGAAGCACCTTTTGTTGCATATTTTATAAGACGACCAAGTGTAGATTCAATGCCCGATGTAAAAGTTCCTGAAAATTTATTTATTTCAACATGACCTGATTTATTTTTAATAAAAGTATCACTATTTGAATATACTTTTGTAATTATATTAAAATGTTGTTTGGGACTTAATGCTTCAACACATAGATTATTATATCCATCTAATAAACGATTATCTATAAGACTTGAATCATTAATTTCTCTGTTATCTTCTTGTGTAAATTCAACATAAATATCTGGTTTAATTTTATTAAATGTATCTGTAAATATATCATTATGATTATCATTTATATCTATAGAAGCTAAATTTTGGCTTAATATAGTTATTTTCATCTAATAATTATTTATAAAAAAAGTATAGTCTAAACAAATCCTTTCTCGTTCTAAGTAGATCATTCCCATGTCAGCCCGAGATGACTCTCTAAATAGAATTTTAGAAGTTTATGAACAACCATTAATTCATGCCGTAACTGATACATCAGGCTATGCAGTCCAACCCCAGGAGATTAAAGTCCCTTTAAGGCCACATCAACTTGCCATGATACATGCAATGCGTCAAAAAGAGAATGCATGTATTGAGGGATTTCAAGTAAATAATGAAATTCACTATAGTCAGACTGCTGTCTTAGGAGACAAGGTCGGCTCAGGAAAGACCCTCACTACACTTGGTTTCATTGCCCATAAGAAACATAATCCAATTACTTCTGTATTTAACACAATTCACAATAAATCTCAGACAACTTTTTGGAGTCAGAAGCCAGTGCACAGCTTAGAATGTTCTGGTAATGTTCTTATTATAGTTCCACATACTCTCTTTCACCAATGGAAGTTTGCTATACAACAACAGACTACACTTTCTTTCTTTGAAGTAAAGACAACAAAGGCTCTAGAAAAAAACGATTTTAATGAATTAATTAAGACCCGTGATATAACACTCATGTCCAATACAATTATAAAGACTTTTATGGCTTCTCAGAATCGTCATGAAATTCAATGGTCCACTGTAATATTTGATGAGATTGATAGTGTACATTTTACTTCTACTGTCCCAATGCCACGTGCAAATTTCTATTGGCTTATTACAGCCACATGGCCAAATATTCTGTTTCAAGGATTGTATATGTATATGTCTAATACATATTTAGCTCAAAGAGCAGCGGCAGGTTTACACGCCGATCTAGTTGAACTTTTGCATCAAGACCAAGTGACTAATGGCTCTAATTTTTATTCACGTTATGATATTAAGAGTGCAAATTTTTTCTCAGAATTCTTATCTAAGCATCCATCACGTGGTCATCTAGTTTTGCGAACAAATAAAGAATTTATGGAGCAGAGTTGGAGATCACCGCCTATTTCAGAGCAACGTATTATTTGTGAAACACCTATTTCACATCGCATTGTTGCACAATATGTAAATGCGGAAATCCAGGAACTCTTGCATGCAGGCGATATTCAAACTGCTTTAGAAAAACTAGGAGTAAATAATACTAGTCAATCTTCACTAATTACGGCATTATGTGATACACGTGAAAAAGAGCTTGATAGACTTCAAAAAACACTTGTATTCAAGGAATCAATTGAGTATTCAACACCCCAAGCAAAAGAGCAGGCAATTGCTTCACTAAAAACTAAGATTTCTTCTATTAAAGAACAGATTGCATCTCTAAAACAACGTATCTTACATGTGAAAGATGAAATATGTGCAATTTGTTTTGAGGAGCCCAAGGTACCAACATTTGTTATGTGTTGCGAGCGTCTTTTTTGTGGAGCGTGTATTATCAATTGTATTCAGAGAAATCCACATTGCCCCCTTTGTAGAGCTACACTTGATTTTAAACAACTCAGACAATTAGAGGCAGATGGAGATGCAAATAATAAAACTAATTCAATTGAACTGGTAGAAAAGATGCCAAAAAAGAAAGATGTCTTATTAAAACTCATTACGGAAAATCGCTCAGGTAAATTTTTAGTTTTCAATCGATATGATAATCCATTTTTAGAGATTGAAGGGCAACTCCTAGAAAGGGGTATCAAGGTTGCAACAGTAAAAGGTAATAAAGACCATATTTCTAGCACATTAAAACAGTTTGAGAAAGGGGAGATACAGGTTCTCCTAATGAATAGTATGCAGGCAGGAGTTGGAATGGATTTGAAGTCAGCAACACATGTGGTTCTAATGCATCTTATGAAATCGGAGGAGGAAAGGCAAATTATCGGTCGTGCAATACGCCTGGGGCGAAATGAACAACTGAATTTAGTGCGTTTACTGCACGAGGGAGAAGAAAGAGAGCATACTCAATCCTTGTAAATACAAAGTTGTTTAGGAATACTAATTGACTCAATCTTCTTAGCTTGAGCTGCTGGTAGCTTAGCAGCTTTTGTTAAAATGACTTGATTTAGCTTTACCTGAATATCTTCAATTGCACAATCATGCTCATCTGAGAATTGAACCATCTGTTTCCAAGTATTGTACATAGATGATTGTCTTGTTAAAACTTGTGTAAATTGTAGCTGAGATGGTGTAACCATCTGTGTAATAGGATATTCTGATAAAAATGCATTTGTAATCTTGAGCTTTAGCTGGAAACTTGGTCTTAAGAGATTCCAATTCTGATAGAAAAACGCCCAATAATCTGCTTTGTCACTGAGGTCAAAGAGTGCCAGAAATTCCTTATAATGTTTCCATGGATTTTCTGAAGAATTGAGTCGCTTGTAAATATTTTCATGAACACATAGACCCGATAGATTTCCTAGATTATTCTCAACTTCAGGTATAATAAGTGGATCCCAGTTTTCATATAAACATGAATGACTATATTTTAAAATTTCTGTGCTAGGTTCTTCCTCGATTTCCTCTTCTATTATTTTTACAATTGTATTTTCCTTTTCCTTTTCTTTTTCTTTAAAATTAAAAATAGAATTAGAATCACAGCCTTGAAGTGATCTTAAGATTACTCGTAAGTCTGCACTAGCTAAAACTTCAGATCTTAATTTTTTGCCTAACCAGGTTTGAACTGTTTGTGCAGGAAATTCCATTTGAATATATGTGCTCAGACGAACAATATGTTGATAAACACGACCCTTAATCTCATTACAAATAAGAAGCAAAGGGTGTGTAGTATTACCTTGTTTCCATGTACGCATGTAATCTAGAAGCTCACTTAGACCACCTTTCTCACCAAGACTCAGGCCATCAATCTCATCAAGAAGAACAGCTAGCTTATGCTTATTAGTTTCAGGTGACATGGATTCTAAGACTGATTTTTGAACTAACAATGGAATAATTTGTTTCTTAAATGCCTGACCAGAGCGTGTATGACTTGCATTTAATTCAACAATTCTATAAGTTTCTTGTTTAAGAATTTCTCTAGCTAGGGTTGTTTTTCCTACACCAGGTGGTCCAACTAAAAGGAATGCCGCCGTAGTAGGAGTTTTAAGCCATCGTCTAAGTGCAATTTCTACACTTGGATGAAGACTTGTATAGTTCATCTCTTTTAAAGGATATATAACTCTTTAGGTTTATACAGAAACAAGGCATTTCTCAATTGCAGCAGCTTGGGCTTCCATCTTAGTAATACCAATACAAGTATCACCATCATATACCCCTTCCCATGTTAAACCTGCATTCTGACATGCATTGCAAATTGGTTGAAGGGCTTCAATAGTAGTAGCTGCTTTTACGTCTGCAGATGTATACTTAAATACTTTTGTTGTCATTGTTTGATTAAGTTCAGAAAGATCTGTTGTAGTTACTTTTACAAAAGAATTTGCACTGTTACTAGATGTTACACCTAACATGTCAACACAACCGGGCACTTTAGTAGTAGAGCCTGAAGCAGTTTTAATAGTGTTTGGAATAAATGTTAAATAATCCGGGCATGTATTAATTACTGGAGGCCAATTATTTAGTGTAGATTTGGATGCTCCAAACCAGCGTAGGCCAAAATATAATAAAACTAAAAATGTTCCTATTGCAAATATAATACCACGAATTTGGCCGGTAGAATATACTTCTTTTGTTCCGTAGACTAAGAAAACTACACTAGAAATTACATAAGCAAATAGATACCAATTTACTTTAGCAAGATCTACGCCTAATATAATCATACTACTATGCAAGGCTTTTTTATTGAATGCCGCATACAAATAGTTTTATTTGAACCTATATTCTGACTTATTTAGAATAAATAATATTTAAAAAATAATTATATTAAAAAACCTAGGTAAATCAAGGTTATTTTCTATATAGATTTATTAACTTTGTAATTAGACTTGTAAGTTTAAACAAAAATTTAAATCTTAATCTGTTGATTATGATTTAAATTTTTTATATTTTATTGGCTTTTTAAAAACCTAAACATAAGCCTTTTAGAATAAGCCAGGGAGGTATGCTACCTGAGTGCCAGCAGAAGACATATTCTGGCCAGTATTCAACTCAATGTAGAAAGGAAGGCCAGTGGCAGCGGCAGTTGCCGTGATGCTAGGGCCGCTAGCAATTAGTGTCTGAACCTTACGGAATGTGCGTGTGCTAGAGACAACCGTCTTTCCCATGTCCTTTAGAACAGCGCCACTTGGAATAACAGCTACGCCGCTTGGTGCAGTTGCAGCCTGAGTTGTTACCGCACCAGGCAGGTAGCTGCCACCAGCACCAGAACCAGCCGCAATGTTGTACTGAAGATTAGTGCTTAAAGAAGAGAGAACGACAAAATAGCCACGGGTTTGCTTCAAGCCTTGATCATTTGGGCCAACGGAGGACATTTGCTTATACTTCCGGTCTAGAAAAAAAGTTTTTAAAGCCCGTTTTTTTGCCGGTAGGGAAACTTGTCTCTAAACAGAATGGACCAGGATGGCTTTATTTTGCCAAATACCAATCTGCCGCCGGTGGGAGGAATGAATGGACGCGTGAATCTTGCCGCACCCCCAGGGGCCGGTGGCCATGCCGAAGTTCCTGGATTTTCCTACCGCACTCAAACTCAAGAAGTCTTTGCAAATGATGCACTTCGTGGAAACTGGGAAGTGACTACACTATCTAACGCATTTTTCAGCAAAGAAAATGCAGCCGTAATTCAAAATGGAATTCGTAAGGCCGTATATGAGAAATCTGCACCAAAGCATTATGTAATTGATAATCAATCCGTAGATGAACTTACCATTATTATGAGAACCATGTATCTTCAGTATGCCCAAAACTTGCCAAATGATATTGCCGGTCAGGTTGCAGATTTAAATGAAAAAGTATTAAATTGGTCTGTTCCCCATATTTTGAGCGCCGTAGATCATTACCAATATTATTTGAATGATATTAGCCATATGCCGGTGCCTTTGGCTAGATCCGTAAGTTTAAGTTCTGCTGGAACCAAATCATTGCCGTATAATCCTTTTATGTAATAGGGATAGGGGTTCCACCCCTATGACCCCGTCCCTACGCTCCTATGATTTCATCTCTATGCCCATATGACCCTGCACATATAACCCCTATGACTTAATCTTTACAACCCTTTTCACCTCCTTTTTTAACGGTGCATCACCCAAAGCAGCCTCGCGTGTCGCCTGTAGCGCCACCCAAGACTTCTCAAACCCATCAAGGTCCCGGAGCCACAGGTTCTCTGCACTAGTTGCCCGTAGAAGCTCTAATGCCATTCTCGCAGCCTCAACATGCTTCCTTGCCTCCTCCACTGCTGAAGCCTTTACTCTATCCATTCGCATCTTCAACAAGTAATCATATGAGTCAGCCATATCCGGCTTATCCATAGCATCCAGTGCCGGTAGCTTGTGCTCCTTCATTGCCACGACGATTTCATCGTCGGACTTACGCCTCAAGTCAATACGGTCATCGAGCAAGGCCTGCAGGAAACGTGCTTTTGCATCAAACTCCACCAGCTCCCTATCAAGCCTTGCAAGCTCCTGGGTCTTCCTGGTCTCATAGCCGGTAAGGCGAACCTGGTAGTAATCCTCCATCATATCACCCACCGTGCCATATCGCTTAATTTTCATTTCAGGACTGAAGCAGACCATATTTGTTGTATGCCACGTTGTATTCAGCTGCAGCATCTTCTCAGCTGCAGCCGCATCCGTGCGCATTTCAAAGTATGTATCATTGTTAAAGTAAAGCACAAACTTAACCTCGGTATCATTATACAAGTCATCAAACGACTCTAGAACTGGTTTCACATCCTTCTCCTTGTCACCTGTGCACAAGGTATCTAGATAAACCTTATAGTCCTTGGTCCACGTCCCTACAGGAAGCTCAGTCACTGTAATAGTATGCTTGACATCATCCCATGTTGCCTTACCCTTAGTGACCCAAGTATTATCGGCTGTGCGATGAATTGTGCCCGTAAATCCATACCACCATGGCTGCAAGATAAGTCCTGCAAGTGTGGGGCGACGCATGAAGAGACGGTCACGCAACAGAGACAGAACATCACTGGGATTGTGAGGTGGAATATTTGTGGAGAATCCCGTGCCAATACCCAGAGCACCATTTATTATAAGTAGAGGCACCACAGGTTGATAGAACTCTGGCTCAACAAAGCTGCCATCATCATCCAGATACTTCAAAATAGCAGAATCCTCTTTCCTGAACATTGAATCCACTACGGGCTCCAACTGAGTATGGATGTATCGAGGCTGAGCTGCATCTTGACCACCCATAAGCCTAGAGCCAAACTGACCAATAGGCACAAGCAAGTTCACATTGTTAGACCCAACAAAGTTTTGGGCCATACCCACAATAGTCGAATTTAGAGATGCCTCACCATGGTGATATGCTGCATGCTCTGAAACATAACCCGCCAGCTGGGCAACCTTGATTTCTGAGCGCAAGCCACGCTTTAGGGAAGCCCAGAGAATCTTACGCTGAGAAGGCTTGAGGCCATCCATGACATGAGGAAGAGACCGCAGATTATCAGCATTTGAGAAATGAATAAGCTCATCATGGATGAAGCGATTGTAGGGGACTTTTCCACCCTTGACAACTGCAAGAGTGCGCCGAGCATCAAAGGTTTTGAGCCACTCCTTCCTATCATCTGCACGCTTCTTTGAAAACGCAAGACAAATTGCATCATCTGAGAGGTCATCCCACTCGTATTTCATATCAAAGAGATTCTTGAACCACTCACGGGCCTCTTGTGCAGTGGATGTGCCTAGACCCTTATAATACTTCATAGTTGCACCTCTCACAGCCGCATCTCCACCGTTGGCATCACGCCAGGTATCAAACTCTCCCTGGGAATAAAAGGAGAGCACAGTGCCTCTCCTAGTAAGTTTGAGTAGAGGAGTTGCCAGACAGCAGAGAAACCCCTTTTGCAACAAAGAGGGCCAGAAAGTGTGGAAGAAATTCATCAAGAGACCCTTGATATGGGAGCCATCATGGTCCTGGTCAGTCATAATCATCACACGACCATAACGCAAGGATTTAGTATCTTGATAGACCTTGCCTTGCTCTAGACCTAGAATCTTCTTAATTGCAGTCAGCTCTTCATTCTTGTTAAACTTCTCCTGGCTAATGTCCTTCACATTTAGCATCTTACCACGCAGAGGAAATACACCCCAGCGCTCACGACCAACCACAGCGAGACCAGCAATGGCACTTGCGGCAGCTGAATCTCCCTCAGTTAGAATCAAGGTAGTCTCAGGGGACTTGGCCGTGCCGGCCCACAATGCATCCTCCAGCTTGGGGAGTCCACGGAGGGTCTTGCGTTTGGAGCCATCAGTCTTCTTAGCATCCTTAGCAGCTTTGGCATCAAGGATTGACTGGGCCTCCTCGAGTAGACCAATCTTTACTAGAAGGTCTGCCATCTTGTCAGACTTGAAGACAGAGCCAAACTTGGTTGCAGGAGTTGTCAGAGTTTCCTTGGTCTGGGAATCAAATGCGGGATTTACAATTGTTGCATTAATGAAGAAGACCACCGAATCCTTGAGCTGAGCGGGTTTGATATCAATCTTCTTCTTCTTTGCTAGGTCAGTAAAATTGCCAAGAACTGTCTTGAGCACGGACTCAACGTGCTTACCACCCTTACGTGTATTAATGCCGTTCACAAAGGAAATGTGTCGGTCATCAGGTGAATCGTCCTCAGCAAAGAGATTTCTGGCTAGAACTGCACCTACCTCCCACCGCTCACCACACCGCTCATAAGCGTGACTGGTGCCATCACGAATAAACAGATTAATGAACTTCTCAAAAGTATTTGTGGGGATCACGGTGCCATTCCACGACACCTTGACTTCCTTCCCTGCCATTGCAGCAAGCTCAATTGCTCTTGTATGAAGAACCTGCACCATGGCATCTAGGTCAAGTCCAGGGAAACGGGCCAAGTCAGGCTCATAGATAATTTTGACAAATCCCTTTGCAGCCTTGTCAGACACAATACTAGGTTTAGATGCAGTGGCCATATGGTCTTGCCAAACCTGAGTATAACGCTGTCCAGATGCAGGATAGCGAGTGCTCAAAGTAAACTTATTGCTAAAGATATTGGTGAGCTTGGCACCATAGCCATTCTTGCCACCGACAATCTTCTCCTCGGTCTTGTCATAGTTGCCACTAGTGAGAAGATGACCAAAGATAAGCTCAGGAGCATAGACCTTATGCTCCTTATGGAGCTCAATAGGAATACCGTCGCCATCATTCTCCACTGTTACTGTGATACCATTGCTTGCATCTCTTGCTACGTTAACATCAATGTGCTTAATGGGCTGCTTCTTTGCTACCTGAGAGCGAACAAGTGCATCACGCGCATTCACAATGATTTCATCGAAAATCTTATAGAATCCAGGGTTGAAAGCAACCTTACGGTGTGCCATCTTTGATGTGCTAGCATCATAAACCCAACGAACCTCCTCATGAGTCTCAGTGCTGCCGACGTAGGTATCGGGCAACTCAAGAATATGCTCACGATGGGTATGCTTCTTATACTGATCCGCCATTTGATATACCGATGCAATGGGGGACCCTTGGGTCAATTTTCAGGCCTAATTGAACTAGTTTAAATATTACATTATGATAGATGAAAACAAGAAAGAATACCATACAAAAGAGAAAGACTAGGAGAAAATATAATCTATTTAAAATACCAATTGTAGTTATATGTTGGAATGAATTAACATATATAAAAAAAATGATTGAGCAATTAAAACATTTTAATCATCCAATTATATTATTAGATAATCATAGTACATATGAACCATTATTGAAATATTATAAAGAAATTAAGAAGGACTTAGGAAACAAAATAGAAATACGAATGTTAAAAAAGAATTATGGAAATACAGTTTACTTGAAACTAAAACATACTTTACCACGCATCTATATATTAACAGATCCAGATATTGAATTAAATAAACATATGCCAGAAAATTTTGCAGAAATTTTACTGGAAGTTTCAGAAAAATATAAAATGTATAAGATTGGAGTTGCACTTGATACAACAAATAAAGAACAGTTTTTAAATTGTGGATCACCAAATTCAAGTAAAAAATTATTCAATTATCATGCACAATTTTCTAATAAAAAGATTGAAGATGACACATATGAATTATATAATGCATTTGTTGATACAACATTTTGTCTAGTTAATACAAAGTATGCAATAAAAGATTATGATATTTCTAAAGATTATATGCATTCTACAAAACCAGCTCTAAGAATTGCTGGAAATTTCACTGCCAAGCATTTACCATGGTATAAGAATTCTCTAAAAAAGATGCCAAAAAATGAATTTAATGCTTATATAAAAAATAGTAAATCATCAACTATAGTAAGAAATTGCATTATTCCTATGATGAAAAAGAAAGAAGAAGACTAAGATTTCCGGTAAATGGTAATTAATATCTTATACTATTTTTTTATAATCAAAGAGTAAGAAGGATGCGAGCATTTTACAGTGCTCTATTTACAGATAAATACAATCCCTCAGATAAAATTAGTTCATTTAAACCAATAGATGGATGGGATTATATTTTATTTACAAATTTAGATATTACATCTAATTCTTGGACAATACGCAAAATGGAAGCTCCAAATTCAGATTTTGTTATTTCTGCCAAGATGATAAAATGGTTATCTCATAAATATTTAAGTGAATATGATATTGTATTTTGGATGGATGCATATTGTATTTTTAATCCAGAAAAAGAAAGTATTCTAAATTCTACAATATTAAGATTAGAAAATGCGACAATACCATTATTTATAAAGAAACATCCATTAAGAAATTGTATATATAATGAATTAACTGCCTGTCTAGAGTTTAAAAAAATAAATTTAGAAATGTATGAAAAAGTGAAAAAGTTTCTTATAGATAATGCAGTTCCTAAAGAATATGGACTATACGAAACAATGTCAATAATAAAAATACATAAAAATAAAAAAGTAATAAATATTGGTGAAGAAATAATAGAACTTATAAAAAAACTTACATATCGCGATCAACTAATTCTTACTTTTATATTGCATAAACATCATATTAAATCACTTGGTTTTTTAAATCCAGAATTATTAATTTGTAATACTAAAAATATAAATCATAATTACTTTAAAGAAGACCCTCGAAGAATTGCACTTTGTTTTTTTGGATTAACTCGTTCATTAAAATTTACGCTATCTTCAATAAAAAAGAATATCTTTGAACCATTAATTAAGAATAATATTGAATATGATATATTTTTACATACATATAAAGTAAAAAAACCATATACAAATCCTCGAGCAGGAGAAACAAAGATTCACTTGAATTCTAATGAATATAAGTTACTCAAACCAGACTACTTTTTAATTGAAGATAAAGAAGAGGTTTCAAAGGAAATACAATTAGAGAAATATAGAACACATGGAGACCCTTGGGGAAAAGAAGCAACAGCAATTCCAGGTAATTATACAACTCTTGATAATCATATTCTATATCTTTGGTCTCAGAAACAACTTACAAAAATGTGGTCAAAAGAATTAAATACACGTGGATATACCCATATTGTATTTTGTAGACCAGATGTTCAATATCTTACACCATTAGAAAAACATTGGTTTAGTTTTACAACAGATATAATTCTAATTCCCACCTTTGGCCAATGGCATGGAATAAATGATAGATTTGCAATTGGTAGGCCAGACCAAATGAAAATTTATGGAAATCGATTTAATGATTCACTAGAATATTCAAAACATCATAAATTAGCGTCTGAATTATTTTTGCGTGATACATTAAAGGAACATAAAATTAATGTGGATTATATAAATATGTTTTTTATAAGAATTAGGGCAAATATGAAAAAAGAAAGACGTGATATTTCACAAATTAAAACATTGAAACAAAGATTGAAAAAAGAAAAGAATAAAACAAGGAGGAAATATTTTAATACCTTTTAGTAGATATGTGTGATGCTTATAAAATGAAGGGTGGTGCCAAAAGCACAAAACAGAATGGTGGCGCTTATCTAGCTCCTCTATCATATTTAAATCATACTTACCGTGAGCCATCCTCTAGTGCTGGACCCCATGCCCTCTATTCTCAACCCGGTCTTGCTAGGCCTTCCATAAATGCCACTGGCGGCTCTCGCTCTAGTGCTCGCTCTAGAAAGTTAAAATGCACAAAAAAGCACAAGCACACTAGACGTTGCATGCATAGCACAAGGAGAGGTGGTTTCTTCCCTCCTGTATCTGCTCTTGGTTCATTTATGCGGAGTGGTCCTAGTTTAGCTTTCCCTGCTGCAGTATCTGGATACCATATGGTGCGTAATTACAAGGGTCCTAGTAAAACTAGAAAGAATCGTAAGTAAATGCAAATTAGATTTAATACCTTAAATCCATATTTGCGTTATTTCGCCTAAAGCCAGAAAGCGTCCGACAATAAGAAGGGATGACATCCATACAACAAAAGGCAACTCCGAATGCCAACGGAAACCTTTTTGAAGTCAAAACTGTCCAGTCCGGTGCCTTCCGCACTTTAATTGAAGCACTCAAGGAAATTTTAACTGAGGCAAATCTTGAATTTGATTCTCAGGGCATGAAGATTGTTGCAGTTGATGAGACCCATACAGTGCTTGTTTATCTCAGGCTCCATGCAGACCGTTTTGAGAACTTCTACTGTCCCGTAAAACATGTGCTTGGTGTCAACATGATATATCTCTTCAAGCTCATCAAGACCATGGGTAACAATGACAGCATGACTCTCTATTTGCCCGCCAATAATCCTAATAAGCTCGGTATTCGCATGGAGAATACCGAGAAGTCTCAGGTGACTAACTTTTTCTTGAAGCTCTTTGACACTGATGTAGAAGATATCAATATTCCCAGCTTGAATTTCACCAGCATTATTCACATGCACAGTGCGGATTTTCAGAAGATTTGTCGTGACATGAATGTGCTCGGTGAGAAGATGGAGATTACAAGCTCAGGTTCAAATTTAATTTTCAGATGTATTGGTGATTTTGCTGAGCAGGAGACAGTAATAGCAGATAATCAGGCATCCATGAAGGTTCAGACTAAGGGCACAACAAGTGAAATTGTGCAGGGTATCTTTCAGCTGAAACACTTGGTTCTTTTTACCAAGTGTACTACTTTGTGTCCAAGTATTGAGCTTTATCTAAAGAATGATTATCCTTTAATTTTGCGTTACATGGTGGCGAATCTTGGAGAGGTCAAGCTAGTTCTTGCACCAATTAAGAATAAGAAAGAATAAGGAAAAAGGATTTTTATAAAGTATGCTCATTAAAATTCAACACCTGTATAAAAATTGATATATTTGAGTCCTGGGGATTCAAGTATATCAATTATGCAGCAGCAACCTAATTTCCCACACATGTTTTGTGTCAACACACGTTTGGGAGAAAGAGATGGATACTTTCTTATGCGATGGAGTCAGGGGCATACGGAAAATGATGCCCCTGTGCATATTCTTAAAGGAACCCCACATCATGGGCGATTCTATAACATTGAAATAGTGCCAGAAGCTGAACAAAATAATACTTTACATACAATATCTACTAGAAAGGGTAGTGGAAATGTTGTAAGACCAATTCGCTGGGCTTTTACACACCAACGTCTTAGACAGGATAATGTAATAATTCCAGTTTTGAGAATTATGCCAATGGCAGCCTTGCCATCAATGAAAATTACATCATTTATTCCAATTGTAGTTAATATACCTGGAACTCTAGTGCCTCAGCCAACAGTGCCTCAGCCAACCGTTCAAGCAAAAAAATATACAATGGATTCTATTCCACAACATATTATTCGTGCACTTCTTCGTGATGCTGTAATGCAAGAAGAAGTTTGTCCAATTACAAGTGTAGAACTAGATATTGCGAATGGTGCAGTGACTTCTTGTTTTCATCTCTTTGAAAAGAATGCAATTATGAAATGGCTGTTAATGCCTGCTTCAAGAGATAAATGTCCAGTCTGTAATTCCCCATGTAACTCTTATACCTTGGACTAGTGCAATTTTATTTCAGTGAAAAAATTGAAAATGTTGTAATAATATTTTTTAGTAACCAAATCCCCAAGTGATAATTACATTCAAGAATGTCATTGCCAATGTATTTTGCTGTTAACCATGGAAATGAATTTATGCTTTTTCAGAATACACTTTACAATATGCCTAATGGGCGGCGTATAGATGTAATATGGCCTATTGAACATGTTAAAGGAAAATCTTTGACAATTAGATTATCAGATACTAATGAGAATACTTCACAAATTCGTTCATGGAATAAATCGGAAGACTATCCTTGTAGCTGGAGTTATACTGGCTCAAGTATGCATGTTATATTAAATTTATATAATCTATTAATTACAGCACCGATTGTTTTCATGGATTCTGAATATAAACAATTGCTTCCTTATAATTCATATTTATTTATACCCAGTGATATTAAGTTTATTGAAGAAGAAGAGCATCATAATTATACATTAGCAAGAGTATACTATACTGATCCAAATAGTTCAGAAAATACATTTGCTATCCCTCAATTAAGAAATAGTTCTGCACCTCGGGCTCCACCTAGGGCTCCACCTAGGGCTGCTACACCTCGGGCTGCACCTCGGGCTGCTACACCTCGGGCTGCTACACCTCAGGCTGCACCTCAGGCTGCTACACCTCAGGCTACACCTCGGGCTGCTACACCTCGGGCTGCACCATTTAGAGTTACTGCTTTACGTGAAGCAACTGCTCCACTCCAAACAATTACATCAGTAGCTGCAAATTCTCTACCAACTCATATTATAAAAATCGTTCTTGCTGATGCTATCAGAAAGAATGAGGTTTGTCCAATTACAAGTGAAGATATTACTGAAACAAATGCCACTGTTACATGCTGCGGACATGTATTTACAACTACTGCAATTACACATTGGCTTTCTCTTCCTTCATCTAGGAATGAGTGTCCTGTTTGCAAGCAGAAATGCTCTTAAATTTTAAACTTATTAGTTTACATACGTTTTTGAACATGTGGAGTATACAGAACTTCTGAATCAGAACACCTATAATCCAAAAAGCATAGTCCATCAGGACTATTAAATTTTTCAGAATTTACATTCCATATTTTCATAATATTAAACGTGCCTTTCTTTGGGCTCATGCTTATTCCAATACATGCATTATCTTGTTCTTTGAAAGCTAGACCCAGCATTGCTTGTAATACCTGGGTGGTGAATACATCTTTTACATTCTCAGAGGGAACCTTTACACTATAACTACCACCACGGATATTCTGATAATTTTCCCAGAGAGGTAATGTATCTCCCTTCATAAAAAATGGTTGACCACTTTTTAAACGCATGCTACCTACTTCTTCAATTGCACTAAGAACATCTGACCATATTGAGCATACTTGAATTTTTATAAAAGTATCAAGGGTCCATTTCTCAGAATCACCCTGATGAAAATATAGAGTCCAAGGACCAGTGGGAATTGCATCAGTAAGATTTATTTTAGGAACCTCGCACATTACTAGAGTATTATGGCGTGAATTCATTAAGCCCTATAGGGGCATAGGCGAAGCCATAGCCCCCCTATGACCCCACCCTATGACCCCACCCTATGACCCCACCCTATGACGCCCCATAGAGAATATAGATGGAATTATAGGGGCTATGGATGGGGTCATAGGGGCGGAGCCCCTATAGGGTAACTCTCATACTATCACCCATTTCTGTTATGACTTCAACTTCCACTTCATTTAAACAATGAAAATATGACTTACCTTTTTCACAGCACCATAGAATAAAGATTTCCTTAATTGTCGGCTCATAGGCTCCCTGCCATTTAACTTCATTTATCCAACTTGAAAGATTAATAATTTCATTGGGTGTAAAAACTGTAAATGCAAGATATGATAAATGTTTTTCTTTTTTCTTTTGATTTTCTAATTCAATTGATTGAATTGGTTGAATAAATCTAGGAGGATTTACAGTGCATCGCCAATTTATATAATCACCAATAATACATTCAAAATTTTCAGAAGACACTGGAATTACATTATTTTTTAAAAATATCCATTCTTTTTTAATCATAACTTCATTATATATTACTCGATATATAGATTGTGTTTTAAAAAAAATATCATTAACTCTATTATATATCCAGGGTAACCATGCCCATGCAAACTCTTGGAACATCTTTATAAAAAATGTGCCGAATGTTTAGACCTTATTTTTTAAATTCCGCATTTTGTAGAAATCAAACAATTTAATTTAAAGTTTTTAAACATTTAATTCTAGCTTTAGCTTTAGCATTTTCTTTTTGAATATCATTAAAACTTTTTGGTTTTTGACAAACGTTGCATTCATCATCTTCACTACAATCATTATCTTCACTTGGTGGAGTATATACCCATTTAATAAAAATATATAAAGGAATTAATGCAAGAAATACCCAGTTTATTTTTTCATAGCCGTAGATGCACATTAAGTAAAAAAGAAAACATAATATTCCTCCAAGTATCGCATGTTCAATAATAAAATTGGATTTATGAGTATAAATATCATTTAAAATTATTAAAAGAACTAATGCTAACAATAATAAATTACTTGCACATAATGCCATTACTAATTACTAGGTAGTTTTTTTACAATATTCTTTATAGAATCATATTGACCCATTGGATCACCAATTTCTCCTGCATTATTTGCATAAACAATATTCTCAGAATCCTTGAAGAAAAGACGACCCTTATAAGTCCACTCTTCTACCTCTACTTCTTGCTCTGCTGACTCTACCTCTGGCTCTACCTCTGCCTCTGCCTCTGGCTCTGCCTCTGCCTCTGCCTCAGGCTCTATCTCTGCTTCAGCTTCTGGCTCTGCCTCTGCATCTGCCTCTGCCTCTGCCTCTGCCTCTACCTCTGCCTCTGCCTCTGCATCAGCCTCTACCTCTGCCTCTGCCTCATTAGTTACACTCATATCAGTGCCATCATTTTCTTCATCAATATCTGGCTTGACATTTACAAATACAGTTTTAAAATCAGATTCACATGATATTGGTTGAAGAATAGGAATTGTTGTATCCGTATTAATCGGCTCTTTAGTTACCATAAATTTAACAAGATTCTCCATAGTTTGCTTTATATTTCGCAACTCTTCAACAAGCAACTCAAATTGAGCATTTTGTTTTTGATGAAGAAACCCAAGGGTATTTTGTAAAGTCTGAATTTCTACTGAGTCTACTGGTGCCTTTGCTTGTGGCTGTACTTGTGGTTGTACTTGTGCCTGCATTTCAGTATATTTCTTTACTCTAATTTCAGATACATCTGTAATATCATCTACCAATTTTAAGAGTGTTGTATGAATATCATTCTGCGCATCTTTAAGAGCCTTATACATCTTACTATAACAAATATGATGTAAAATGGATTGTCAATTTTTCAAGCTTACTGCATTTCTCTAATAAATACCCAATGCCCCTTATTTAAAAATTCCGTATAATTACATTCATGTTCATCTTCTCCACATAATAATATAATTTCTTCTGGATTGTAATACTGTCTGACTAAATCATAATATGGCATGCCTCGATGATAAGATCCATAAATAATAATATTGTATCTTTTTGCTCGTATTTGTTCTTCAATTCCATCATCTAAACTTTCATTATGCAATTCTTGTTCTAATAAATTAGTATAATTATATCCTTTTCCATATAGTTTTTTAAAATCAATAGTATCTGTTTTATATATATGTTCTATCTTAGGGTAGTCGTGGCATTTAGAACCAAGGGCCATTTTAAAACCATGCAGGGTTAAACAACGTAAATAATCACCGGTTGTTTCTCCTGACAAAAAGAGACAATTATTTATATTTTTATGATTTGATTTTTCCAAGATATACTCTGCCATTTTTTTAGTAGTAAGAGTATTACGTGTATAAATTAAAAATTTATTTACTAAATTATAACATTCCTCTTTATCTTTATCTGACAGTGTTTCTATAGATTTCTCTTTTAATCTTATATAAAGAGAATTTGCCTCATATTGTAAATACTTAGGATATAAGGCCATAGTATTTCTTGGACAATCTTCAATTCCAGGAAAATAAGGAATGCATCCATTTGCAATAATCTCATAATGCCGCAAACAATCCCAGCCGGCTTTTCGAGTTGTTAAAGCAAATATAGATTTCTTATATTCATTCTTATATTCTTCTTCTGTATTATAAATATATGTCTCTTTTTTTCCAGGAATTAAATCTGAGATTAACTTTGTTTTTTCAGAAATATTTCTAACTAACTTTTCCTCGGGAATAGAAAATGTAACTGGCATTAATCTTCTTGAATAAAAATAATATATAATGTATATAATATATAGTAAAAAAATAAAAATTATTGAATAAACTAAATATCGTATATGTAGTTTATTCATACTATTAAAAGAGTAGATTTTTAAAAATCTACAATCTATCCACGGACCTTTACACTCAAATTCATCACTGCATCTAATGTGCTCTCCTTGTCTTTCAATGGTTTAGAACGCTTTAATCTTAGCCCTGGCTCTAGTGTCTTTACAACATCAATTCCTGCACCCGCAGCACTTGTATTTCTCAAGGAAGTCTCATAAAAATCAATTGGCTTAGTATCAAGAGTTGCAAGAATACTAATTACAGGTGGTAAATTGGTATCAATTCGAATTTTCTTTTTCTCAATTATTTCTCTATACTGTTCATAAGTTAAAGTTCCTCCAAAGAACTTCAGACTATCACGTGGGGGAGCAGGATGAATTGATTCAGACTGTGAATACATACGATGCAATAAAGCCTGTCTCTCCCAACGAACCTGTGGGTCAACTTGCTCATTTAACAAAAATGATAAAGCACACGATAAAGTGCAGAAATTTCCATAGACCTTATACGTTCCATACTCTTCTAATGAAGGAATTACTACAGGCCGCCCTTCAAAACATCCTGCACACCAAAAACACGCAGCTTCAACGGATTCAGGTATTGTCTGAGTTTCATTTGCAACATGGTATTCTAACATAACATCAATTGTTCTAAAAATTTTTATCTCTTCATGTGGTTCTTCTTTTTCAACAGTTGCATGTAAGGTATTTTTAGGCATATTTTCCTCTATTACATTTGTTGTAGCATTTTCTAACATCTCAGCATTACTTGTATATAAGTCATCGGCTTCATATGGCTCAGGAACTCCTGGAGGACGAGGATCATAGGTTAAGGGGCCATCTTGAAATTGGATTTCTGTGCTGCGAAAAGGAAGATGTGCTATTAAAGGACGACGAGGCTCTGGTGAAAAAGAGCCTTGAATATCTCCATTTGCAGAAACTACTGCAACAATAGGAACCTTTGCCTTTGTTTTTTTTGTAGAAACCTTTGGCATTATATACTGTATCAAATTGGCCATTTGGGTTTAGGCCTATGGGCCCATAGGCCCATGGACCCATAGGCCTATAGGCACTTAATGTTAAACAGTAATCTACACTAGATGGAATCATCCAGAGTAGAACGCTGTATAGAATCAATGATAACTACACCTTCCACATTTCAACATTGTATTTTTGTTGGTCCTCCTGGATGTGGGAAAACCACTGCTGCCTGGAATATTGTGAATCAATTCTACAAATCACCTCTTGAAAGAATTGGACGAGCACTTTTCTTGAATGCAAGTGATGAACGAAGTTTAGAAGCTATTCGTTCAAAGGTCTATCCTTTTACGGAATCAGCAGGCACTGGACTTTTTGGATTTTCAGATAAACCAAAAATTATAATTTTTGATGAAGTAGAAACTTTGACCGAGCCGGCCCAGCTGGCTCTTCGACCTCTCTTAGAAAAACCGACAAGTGAAATTCTTGTTTTTTTCTTGTGTAATTCACTTTGCAAAATTCACCCATCATTAAGGACACGTTTTTTTGTCCTAAGGTTTGATCCTATTCCTGAATCTATTTTAAAATCTAGACTTAAAACAATTGCAGCAGCCACTTTGCCCCCAGGAAGATTTGATGTACGTCTTCGGCGTAGTGATTTACGATATTTCTTATTAAATCCCCAGAGTTCACAGAAAGCAACTCAATGGTTGTGTAGCCTACTCTGTATGCATCCTTTAGAGCGAAAAGTATTTTGGAAAAAATGTTACGAAGAAATGTCTTTACAGACTTTTGGATGCCATATGCTGACACTTTCTTTAACAACAAATACTGGATTTAATTTTTGGAAAAAGTGGATTGATTTATGTGATCCAAATTTATATGCATGGTTAACAGCTGAGAGTTCGGTAGAATCAATGGAGGAAATGTGGTTGGGATTTACCCAAAGTTTCTAGGCTTTAGCCATAGCTTCTAGGCTTAAAGTTACCATAAAAAATGAATGGGTAACCTAAACCCATTTAGGTATTATGGCCACTAATATACCTCCACTTGTAGCTCCGCTTGTAGCTCCACTTGTAGCTCCGCTTATAACTTCTCCTCTGAGAATTTCAACAATGGTCACAACCTGCCATGTAGGTTGCGGCATTCGTCTCAGTCGCCTCTATGATAATTTTAAACTCTGGGCAATTCCTTTTGGCTATCCTGGTGAAGGATTTCTAAAGATGGAATTTGAGACTAAGGTCGTTGGCTCATCTACACGCGATGTTTTAACAAAGCGCAAAGTGACCGAGAAGACTTTCTTCAATCAGGCAACTCTTGTAATTCGCAAGGCATTTCCTGGCCGAGGGTGGAAGGAGGTCAATATTAAGATGTTTGCAAATGGTGGAATTCAAATGACCGGTGTTCCTACAGCCGAGTTCAGCCAGGAGGCCATTCAATTTGTTATGGATCAAATTACAGCAAAAGATCCGGATGTGTTTCACTTAGTAGGAACAAATCCTGCAGTTAGAGCTGCAGCATCTCTCACTAAATTTCGTATTCAGCTGATAAACAGTGATTATAGTATTAATAGGCAAATCTATCAAGACAAGCTGCACAAGGTGCTGAGCAATGTCTATAATTTGTTCTCATCTCATGAGAGCACTATTTATCAGGGAGTCAATACCAAATACTATTATAATAAGAAAGGAAATCCTTTGAGACCAGGAATTTGTGAGTGCAAGGCACAATGTAATGGTCAGGGTCTGGGAGATGGTGAGGGTCAGTGTAAGCGGATTACAATTAGCCCATTTAGTTCAGGGAAAATTATCATTACGGGCGCACGTGAGATGGACCAGATTAATGAGGCCTATGAATTCTTTAATGAGATTCTAGCTACGCATGATAAGGAAGTTCTATTTGTGCCAACAGCTTAAGATATTAAAACATAGACTTATAAATAATTATTCTTATTTTTAGAAGATTTTTTATTTCTTTATACTTGGATTATAGTTGAATATAAAGCACATTATATGCATTTTTCATTGTAGTAAAATCTCAATAGTTCCATCTCTCTTTTTCTAGTTTTTTTTAGATATTTTTTATATTAATTTATTATATAGAAATAATGAATATATATAATAACACAAAAGAAACAAGTCAGTCTATTTATGATTCTTATAATATGCTTATGTTTAGCGATGATACACGAGTATTTAATAAAATGACAAAAAAAATAGAAATTTATTATCAAGTAAAAGATTTGTTAGGTGATATAGTTGAATTTGGCGTATTTAAGGGTGGAGGCCTTGCTATATTTTTAAAATTAAGAAATATGTATGAGGCAAATAGTCTAACAAAAATAATAGGGTTTGATTATTTTAATACAAATTTATTACTTAATGAATTATCTGGATTAAATCATTCAATGATGACAGATGTAGTAAATCGAGTTAATAAAGATGATTTGTCACTTATATCTGTAAATAAACGGTTATCAGTATTTAACAATGATAATTACATGCTAATTCAAGGTGATGCTGTTTCTAAATCAATTGAATTTAATAATGAAAATCCAGGTGCAAGAATTAAATTACTCTATATGGATATTGACTTAGGAGAACCAACGTATAAGATATTAATAACACTTTGGAATAAGGTGGTAAAAGGTGGAATTGTTGTATTTGATGAATATGGATATCATATGTGGGATGAAAGCGATGGTGTTGATAAATTTCTTAAGACAATAGAAGGTCAATATACATTTATAAATACAGGTATATCTAGTCCATCCGCCTATATTAAAAAATTAGTAATATAAATATGCGTAAAATTAGTTTTACACATTTCCTTTTCTACGGCAGATAATGTCAGCACCTCCCACGAATACAGTTGCAGCGCAAACAGCTACTCCACAAGCAACACAAGTAGCTAGTTCTGCTGTTTCGCAAGGAGAGAAGGTTCCCTCTGTTCAGACTTTAGTCAGCGCTGCAAAGCTTGCTATCCAGAAGGATATGCCTATCCAGCTTGACTACTTTGTGGATTCTGCTGAGGGCAAGGCATTCCTTGGTGAGGATGCAACCACTGGTGAGAAGATGCTTGTAAAGAATTCTGAGGAGTATACAAGCCACATCCAGAAGATTTACAAGGCCGGTGATGATTTCATTATCATGACTGAGAATTCTATTTATTTGGCAAGCTCTAAGATTCAGAAGCGCAAGATTCAGGCATCTGTGCTTCGTGGTGATGGAGTGGATGCCTAGGAAGCTTTTTAAGCTTTTTAAGCTTTTTTTAAAAAAAGCTAGCAAAAAAATAAAAAAAAGATAACCAAAAAGCTAGCAAATAAAATTAAGAAGAATTCTCCTTAATTTTATTTTTAATTAATATTAAACTAACGCTCAGTCTCAGGATTAAAGATATATTCATTACTACCACAACTACTATCATACATTGATGTATCTTTTGTTTTTGCTGAAAATTTTGTATTACGTTCATTTAAAATAGGATCATCTCCAGAAGGGCAGGTAATACTTAATCCATTATTTGAAGCTGCACTAGCTTCTCCACTTTTAATTAATGCGCTTGAAACAATTAATGCCAAATCAGTAGCTTTCTTTTTATCTACTACTGCTTTTGCATCTGCAGCTGCTGCAGCTGCTGCTGCAGCCGGTGATAATCCAGGGCATGAGGCAGGTGTATAGAATCGATTTAAGCTATTTTTTCTCATTCTTCTTAGTTTCCTTAGTCTTCGCATTTCTCTTAGCTCGGCCTCAGTTTTTTCAACTACTTTCTTATAAATCTTTATAGAAGCAAACTTCATATTAGGAGTCTTATTTGTATCTCCAATACAATATCTTAAATCACCGCATACATCATTTGTCATAGTATTTGCACTAGATAATGTCAAAACTTTATTACCACCTAGATCTTTTGCACTATAAAGTTCTACATTATACTCTTTTGGTGTTGAAACATATAAATATAAATTATCATTTAAAAAAGTGCTATCCACATTTGTAACACCTTCAGAATAACATGCATATTTAAATGTTGCAGGTGTTGTTCCTGAAGCTAAAGTTAGAAGCTGATATACAAGTGTTTGGTTTGCCGGGCATAAATTTGTTATATCTTTTCCAGAAGGCATAGTTGTTGAAATTGTTTCAAAGCCTTCTGCATTTAAACGAAAAAGTGTTCTTACAACATATAGTAAAATAAGTATTAAGACAATTGAACCTAACACATTATGGAATGTTATTTCCATCTCTCTATAAATGATTAGCTTATAAATTTGAAATAGGCAACAAGCATACGGGCTGTATACAAATGCCAAAAGTTCTAGGAATTATTGGTTCAAGAAATGCACTGACAAAACAAATCATTCAACATGAGATTCTTAATCCTATCTTGGATGATTTGGGTGGTGAACTTATAAAGGTAATTTGTCCAGAAGAACCACTATCAAGCACTTTTATTGAGTGCTGGGCTGATAGGAAAGGTATTCCTGTAACTCTATTTAAGTCAGAATGGGTTACATATGGAAAGAAAGCGGGCGTTATGAGAGACTATCAGATTGAGAAGAATTCTAGCGCACTGCTCGTTTTTGAAGGACCAAGAAGTCGCTTTTATCTCGATATGGCTGAGAAAATCGCAAAGCGGAGACCGAGCTGTCCGGTCTATGTGGTTGCAGCAGACTCAGTGACACCAGTGCTTCTTGATGTCGAATACAGTGTAACAATGAAGGAAGAGGCCGATATTCTGACTATTCCTAAAATGTTTGCAGCTACAAAGGCAAAATGTTTAATTAATGATTAATGCCCCCCATGTTTCTTATTATCCTTAAATCCCTCCGAATGTAATGCACGATTACACATTACAAAAAAGGCCCATGCATTTATAAAACCTACCGTGACAAAAATAAATGTTAGAGAAAGTCCACCTATAGTTCTCTTACCCTTTGACATTGCATATAAACCTTCAAGAACCCCGGCTACTCCAAAGAACAAATTAATTAGAGCAAGCGCGTAAAACCATGTGCAGACACTCGAGTTAGGAATTTGTTTAGACCAGGCAGGCTCAGATGGCATTTTCTATTCTGGGGGGCTACTTTTTTCACGCACTTTAATAGAATGCCTTCCAGAAAAAATAGAATGAGCCGGAAGAATCGTGCTAGCCGTAAGAACCGTATGAATCGTAGTCGTAAAAACCGTATGAATTATACTCGTAAGAATCGTTGCTGGTCTGGAGGTATGGCGCCAATGGGAGATACAAGTATGAACATGTCAATGAAAAATTCTTTAGCACAAGGCACACAGTATCTTAATATACATAGGGGACAATATGGAGGCGCTGCTGCTTATCCTACGGCCGTGACTGATAGTGTTCTATCTGGACCTATGATTGCAGCTGCCCGCACTGGACCCCTTGATACGGCAATGGCTCAGATTCGGGGAATGCAGGATGGTGGTAGACGTAGACACAGAAAGGGTCGTATGACAAAGAAGATGCGTAAGATGATGAAGATGCGTGGTGGTGAATTATCTGGATCTGCTTTAAGTCAGGATTCCATGCTGCTACCAGCAGGTATGGACAAGCAGGCTGCTCTGAACTATGAGTGGTCTTTGGCTAAGAATCCTAATGCCTTTGCGCCTAAAGCATAAGGTTACTAAGGTCACTAACCTTCGCTAAAGCGTATACAGTAAACACTTTTTACCTTTTATAAAATGGTAAAAAGTATTTTCTATTTTAGAAGAATCTTCCTGCGTATATTTCTATATCCGGTTAAAAATATGATATTTATTTCTTCAGAATAAGTATAAGAGATGAGTATATTCGAACCAAATTATCCGAGGAATGCAAATAATACTCCAAATCCATTATCTGCTATTAATTCTAATGTCATAGAAACTCGTCGACTTGGAAATGGGCGTATGTTTCCAGAAAATCATTGGCGTGACCCATTACCAGCAGATTCTCCATTGAGATCTGCACCACTTGTTGAAGGTATGATTTATAAAAATACAGATAGTAATAAATGTATTGGAAAATTTGCTGGTGTAGATTCATTTCAAGCAGAAGGATATAATGCCCAAGAGAATTATAAATTTTATCCTTATGATTACAAGAAAAAGAGGATACTTCATGAATATGCGATTAATGCTTTTATTAAAAAGCGTGGTGGGCCATTAAAGCATGATTTAGTTGTTGTAGGACCCGGTGAATGTGGAAAAGAAAACTTACCTAGTCCTGTTAATTTTTCTCGGGGTGGTCGTAAGTCTAGGACCAGAAAGTCTAGGGCCAGGAAGACCAGAAAGGCCAAGAAGTCCAGAAAGCATGGGGGTCGCAGACATTAAATTTAGTGGTGCTTTGTGCCAAGGGCGTAAGCTGTGCTTTGTGCCAAGGGCGTAAGCTGTGCTTTGTGCCAAGGGCATAATAACCAAGGTAATAAATAAAAATGTCTTTTTACCACCTTTATAAAAATGGTAAATAGCCATCATGTAGATGTCAGAAATTACAACAAATCCTCTACAAGGCCTTGTTGCACCTAGTCCAAAAAGAAAACGAGTCCCCAGACCCAAGTGGATGTGCAAGCATCTAGGGGCAGCCTTAATAGATAGAGAAATATGTATTTATCGGTGCATTGAATGCAATCCGACAAATGGGACTATAACTGTAATTCCAAATGTTACCACAAAGGCAAAGCAATCACCAAAGGTTACAGTTTCGCCTTCCATTTCTGAAGATTCTCCTAAGGGATTTTCTTAGTATACTATGCAGTCCATTTGCCTACATTTAGTGATACCGTTGCATTGGGGTCAATACCCGTTGCCTGCACGGCCGGCATAAAAGTGCGCATCATGACTCCATTTGCCTTCAATGCCTGAAGCTCTGCATCCGTCGGGCTCACTAGCACCGTAATAATTGCATCACCAAATCTGGGTGTGCCTCTAATAGGCATACCCAGGCCTGGAAATGTTCCCGACCATAGATTTTGCACACCTACTGGTATCTCAAGAGGAAGACCATTAGGATATCCTGGGTGTCCCTTGACTACCTTAATTGTTCCTAGCAAAGCTTCACTTAGACCAACTCTAACAGTAAACTTCAACCTAGATCCCTCACGAGACCATTGAGCTGTATCTGCATCATCTTCATCAGATTCACGCAAGATTACTGTAACATCGCCGGCCTCAGTAAAGGAAGGGTGGTCCGAGCACATTCCAGGAAATACCAAAGTATTACCAGACATCATTCCTGGCTCAACCTTCACTTCCATAGTCTTCTCCTCATGTGACATTCCACGACCAGAGCATCCAGTGCATTTACCTAAGGTTTGTTGGCCTTTTCCCCCACAAGGAGGGCAGGTAGTCTGACTGACCATTTGAATTGGTCCCATCTGAACTACTTGATTTAGCTGCCCACGACCACCACAGTGGTCACATGGCTTACTAGAAGTTCCACCGGAGCCCTTGCATGTCTTGCAAAAACATTGACGACCAAGTTTAATACTGAGATTGCGTCCCTGATAAAAGTCAATTAATCTCAGAGGAATTTCTTGATTTTTACTTGGTCCCTTACCTTCTCGTTTCCTTTGCGAGCCTTGGCCCATAGGAGCACCAGGAAACATTCCACCAAACATATGAGAAAACATATCAGGCATACCAGGCATACCTGACATACCAGGCATACCAAAGCCACCTTGAAAAGGATTTTGGCCAGGGCCACCAGGTTGCTCAGAAATATTTCCTGTCATATCATATAATTGACGACGGCTATCATCAGATAAGACTTCATGGGCTTCACTCAACTCTTTAAATTTCTCAGGGTCACCACCCTTATCGGGATGGTGCTCCTTTGCAAGTTGCTTATATGCAGTGCGAATTTCTGCTGTTTCAGCATTCTTGCTAACCCCAAGAACAGAGTATAGATTTCTGCTCATCTCTTAAGAATGAGAGAGAATAGTTTAGGTATCACTATCGCTGGGCGCAATGGCCAGGTAATATGTGATGGCCATCACGCAGTGATCGCAGTGATCTGCGTAAAGCATCTAAGACTCCATCTCTAAGATAAATCAGATGTTAAGGATTAACACATCCTTAGTTGGAATGGACTCTATAGTCCAACAATTAGATAATTGTCTAGATAATCCTCCACACATATTTCTTGTCGGATTTCCTGGGACTGGTAAATCCACAATTGCCAAAGATTTCATCAAGGCATATTTTAAAAAAGCCGGCGTCTCTAAAAAGGAAGAATCTGAATATTGTGTGGAAATCTCATCACACCAAGACCGTGGAATTCATACCTTCAGACAAATCTTGAATGATCACGTTAGATGGATTGCACCTAGAAAAGGTGTCTATCGCTGGATTATTATTGATGATTGTGATACCTTGCCTGCAATCTCTCAACAGGCCCTAAGAAGACCTATGGAGACATTTAACCATATTACTCGGTTTCTCTTTATTAGCCAGAATCAAGAGTCGCTAATTACTCCTTTACAATCAAGATGCCATATAATGCTAATTGAGCCATCAACAGATGCAGATGTTTATACTGAAATTCTAAGAAGAGAAGGATTTCCTAAAGGCACATATAGTAATGATGCATATACTGAACTTATTATGTTATCTCTATGCTCTATAATGAAATTCCAGAGTCTTATAAAAATGTTATATAGTTTGAAATTAACAGAGGGCTGGGATTTTCTAACGCTAGATTATATTAAGAAATCATTTGACCCACATATTTGGGGGTCTATGCGAGAGCTTTTGAATAATTTAATGAATTCAAAATGGGAGGAGGCCCAAAAACAAATGTATAAGATTTGGGAACTTGGATATTCTTTTGAAGATATTTTATTTGAATTAGAGCATAATATAATTGCAATGAATATAATTGACCATCGAGCATGGTATAATGTGCAGCAATTTTTAATTAAGAGTTGGATTTATCACTCACAGTCAAGGTCTTCCATTTTAGATTTAATGACAGCATGCAATGAAGTGAAGCCTTGGGGCCCTAGAGCTTTGGAGCCTTGAGGCCTTGAGCCCTTGAGCCTTGAGGCCTTAAGATTCAAGTAATCCCATAGAACAGAATGAGTAAGCTCTTCCGAGAAAAGCCACATGCCGAAATTGTAACTCAGATGCTCAAAGAGCTAGGATTTTCAGGAATAAATGACACAAAACTTTTTTCGGCCAATGAACTCAAACTTGATACTGTAGATATTTGGGCGCCACTTCTTGAGCCATTCTATTTACCATGTAAGGCAAAACGATATTTTGACGCCCTGGATTCACGACGAGTTGTCACTTTACTCCGGCATGTTTTACCTTTTCACGGCTTCAAGTTACATTGCTCTGAAAGAATCCATTTAGGAAAGAAGCGCACTGTATACCAAATACATCCTGCTACCCCTCGTATACTAGCTCAAGGAGAAGAAATTTGTGTATTGTTTTTGTAAAGTCAATGCAAGAATGTTTCTATGAGAAAGAGCGTAAAAATTTCTTCAGCTAAAGTATAGAAGATGGCGAATAATGCATATAATGAAGCTTATCCTGAACCAACTGGTACACCCTTGATAAAAGGTAGAGCTTATTGGGATAAGGTAACTAGGGAATGTGTAGGTGTTTTTGTAGCAGAACGAGTTACAATACTTCCAAATGAAAATACTCAGGTAGATGTTATATTTAAAGATAAAAATTCCAGTTCTCCTGGGGAATATACTTATAAATCATATGCACAAGAAAGAGGTGCTAATAGACAAATTATACCATTTATGCACACACTTATAGAAAGGGACTGGTGCGATCCTTTTAGACCCATAGCAATGGCTGTCCCAAACCGAACACCTAGTTATAAAAATTCAGGACAAGCGAAATCAGAACTTCCTCCAAAATCAGAACTTCCTCCAAATTGGCGTAGACAATCTAATATAAATGGAAATGTTGCCTGGGGTGAAATGAGGGGTGGTCGCCGTCGTTACAAGAAGACCAGAAAGGTCAAGAAGTCCAGAAAGAATAAAGCTAAGAAGTCCCGTAGACATTAATATAGGGTATAGGGCCAAGCCCTATGATCCCATTTATTTTTTAAGCAATATATTAATTTCTTAAAAAATATTATACTAAAATAATTTAAATAACTCCAGACATCCTATATAAATCCGTGATGACCAGATCGCTATCTGCAATCTGGTCTTCAGACATTTTCAGAAACCACCCAAATGCACGCCTATCACGCAATTCAGGCCAAGGGAGAGGTACATAGACTGCCATGGCACCAATCTCAAATGGCAAGACACCTTCCTGACCAGCAGCCAGAAAGTCTTCAATCTGAATTCGGCGGCCTGCTGCACCCTTACGCCCAACTTCTGCCAGAGGACGTACTTCAATATCAGGGAAACGGTCAGATAATGCTAAATACTCCCACTTTTCAACACCACGAGCAGTATCTCCACCACCAGATGTATTCAAGCGCTTTCTGGACAAAGCTTCCCATGCGACCCAGAGGGGGTCCTCAGGTTTGGGAGACCAAGCGACTTGAAAACTAGGCACGACGGTGCCAGCAGTTCCAGAAAAAGTCTCGTCACTATCCGTTCCAAAGAATGTTGGCACTGAAGGCATAGAGCCAAAGGGACGGAGACAGATAGTTGAAGGTAGGACCCAGAGACCACCATACTTTGCTAGGACTGAAGCACGAATCCAGGCGTAGTCGCTAGGCTCCAGAGTCACAAGAGGATTCTTGAGTTTCTCAGGCAACTGGTCCCATCCACCAAGGAGTTCAGAGAGGCCAGAGAGGCCACTGATGGCTTTAACCTGGTATGAGGGATTCTGTCTAGAGATAGACTCATAACATAGATTTAAGAAGGGTAGATTAATAGCTCTAGATGACCGGGAGCCAAAGTCTGCAAAGTTGCGAGAATTCACAATAGAGGTATCAAGAAAGACCCAGATTACAGGTAATCCAGCACCTCTTTTAAAAAGGTCAGTGGCTTCAAAGGGATTATTAGTTATCATTCCTTGACTCATTGTTGCCCCTACGCCAAGTGCCACTAGAGTTACTAGGGCTACTGATGAATAAAGCATCCAGTCTTTCATTTCTAATTAATAGTATTTACTAAAATAGATGCCTTCCGAGTATGAAATACAACCACCATATCCTAAGGGGGCTATACACGTCCTGAAGGGCCACACGCAGGATGTGCTCAGCCTGTGTAATTTGGGTGATGGACGTGTGGTGAGTGGGTCGTCGGACAAAACGCTGCGGATCTGGGACTCTGCTACTGGCAAATGCCTCCAAGTTCTAGAAGGTCACACAGGACAGGTGTGGTGCGTATATCCAATGAATACCCCTGAGGGGCAGCGCATTGTGAGCGGATCTAATGATAAGACACTGCGGATCTGGGACTCTGCTACTGGCGAATGCCTAAATATCCTGAAAGGGCAAACTAATTCTGTGCTTAGCGTCTGCATCCTGGATACCCCTGAGGGGCAGCGCATTGTGAGCGTGAATGATAGAGATTTGGGGGTCTGGGATCCTGTCAGTGGCAAACTCGTCCGAATCCTAAAGGGTCACACACGTATCGTGTTCTGTGTCTGCACCTTGGATACTCCTTACGGGCAACGTATTGTAAGTGGTTCTGGTGATAATACACTGCGGATCTGGGACTCTGCTACTGGCGAATGCCTAAATATCCTGAAAGGGCAAACTAATTCTGTGCTTAGCGTCTGCATCCTGGATACCCCTGAGGGGCAGCGCATTGTAAGTGGGGGTGGTGATAATACGGTGAGGGTCTGGGACTATACCTCGGGTGCATGCCTCAAAGTTCTGAAGGGGCACCATGATGGGGTGACTGGGGTGTGTGCGCTCGGTGAGCCAGGAGCACAACGTATTGTGAGTAAGTCAATTGACACGATGATACGTATTTGGGATATTAATAAAGAAAATACAAAACTTTTAAAAATAACTGATACAGGAAATAGTTATATATCTTCTAATTTATCATCAATAGATCCTACTAGATTTATATCTTGTTATTTTAATATGATTGCTATATGGGATATTAGTAATTTAGATAATTTTCCAAAACCAAATCGTTCTGGATTTGGTCATAGAATTCAAAATAAAATTAGAAATATGTTTAGGAAACCTTCAAAAGAATCAACTGTTGCTACAGTAAATCCTGCAACTACATTAACTCTATCTCCACCTCCAGATAAGCTAGGTCGACTAGTGGTACCTCCACCTCCAAATACTCTACCTCCAAATACTCCACCTCCAAATACTCTAGGTTCAACTCTACAACCATCTTTAACTCTACGTGCACGCCCACCTCCACCACCTCCACGTGCACGCCCACCTCCACCACCTCCACGTTCTCTAGAGGGTGGCACAAGGAAACGTAGAAACTATAAAGGAAAGAAATCCATTAAATCCATTAAATCCAGGAAATCCATTAAATCCAGAAACTCCAGAAAATCCAGGAATTAATTATTTGTAATCACATATCTTTGCATTTTTGCAAAATGTTCAGATGTGCGTCTATCCTCAGCTTCAATCCTGATTGCTTGCTGGGCCTGTCTTTGAGCCATACGCCTCTCACCTTCCTGGATTTGCTCCATTTCTGCACTACTGAGGGGTGCAGGGGCCGATTTTCTCTCAGAGGCAGCTGAATCAAAGGACTTATTCTGCACCCGGACATCTGAGACTTGATGGCTGAAGGTAGATTCTTCAGTATAGGCTTTCTTCAAATCTGTATATTTCAGGCCATTCAAATTGGCCCCGGTGAAATCTTCTGGCCTCTCTCGCCCAAGCTCAATTCCTAGATTAGGAGCCATGATGAGAGCTTCTGGTTGTCTATTTGCCAGAGTGCCACCTCGCCCTTGGCCTCCATTTCCAAATCCAGAACTTCTTGATTTGATTTCTTGTTCAAAGGCTTCATTGAAGACAGAGCGATTGAACTTTCCATTGAATTTGGAATTCTGGGAATTCTGAGAATTAGAATTTGCATCTTTTAACCAATCTCCATATCCATCCCCATCTGGATCTGGAAGCCGGGTCTCTTCAAAAACTTTATTAAACAAATTCATATTTAAACTTTTTGGATTGAGTTTCACGGGCTCCGCCATTTTCCATTGCTCAGAGTTTTGCTCCCTTGCTCCAACTAAACGAGCAGGAGACTCCTCGGAAACATTCACCATTTCATTGCGACCCCCACGAACACGCCGGAGAATCTCTCCCAAATATGCATAAGCTCGAGTTACTTGGTCAAAGGCTTGCTCGGAGCCACCTTTATCAGGGTGTGCCTTGAAGGAAGCTTTCTTATAGGCTGCCTTGAGTGCATCTTCATTTAGAGCCACTTCTTCCTCTAATCCCAAAATTTGGAGACATTGAGAAAAGAAGGTAATGGCTTTTGTATGATCTCCAGGGTCTCCGGATTTATGAATTATTGAATTTGCATAATTTCCGGAATTTGTAGAATTTCCTAAATTGTTTGAATTTCCTGAATTTCTCAATTCTGGATTTCTGCCAACAATGGAATTTTGAGATTGTCCTTGTCCTCTGAAATTTGGAATTGTTGAATTGTTGAATTGTTGAATTTGTTGATTTCCTGGATTTGTCTTTTCTCCGGGAAGGAGGGCGGGCTCGCCACGACGGATTGAAGAAATATAAGAAAGTACTGGGCCATAGAGGCCAGCTTGCTTGACACTTGCCACATACTCCTGTCCTGCCAGAAGAGTTTCTAACATTTGAAGACGCGTACTGGGTGATTGGATTTGCAGGATATTTCGGTAGATTCTCACATGAGCATCAGGTATATGTGCTGCTAATGAGAGATTGTTCCCCATTCGTTCTACTTTCTACTTGCCTACATTCGTTTGTTGCGCCTCATGGCGCATCATGGTAAATCCCTATACTCATGTCTCAAGCGCCCAGGAGTAAACATTGGTATCATTGGCTCACATTCCCATCCAAAGCGCTTTGCAAATGACTCTAGAGCAAATCCTTGAGGCCAGAGTTGAGGAAGCCTTGATGGTAGGTCACGGTAAGGTGTCTTTAGCATGAGACCCCAGCTACTTAGTGGCAGCACAAGAGCCAATTGCTCCTGGGGCTTCAAGCCTTCTCTCAAGGCCCAGTCATTGGCAGGGAGTTCAAAGTGCTGCACAAGGTCTGACCAGAGTGGTGGATATCCCGCAGGATAGACCCATTCCAAGTCAACTGGAAGACCTTGATAGTAATCCAAAATCCAACACCACCCTTTCCAGAAATCGGAGACCCTGGCTTTCCTTTGCTCAAGGGAATCCTCACCAATTGCTAGTTTGCAATATTCAGATTGCCAACTTTTCTTCAAATATACTTGTTCACCCCTTAGCTCAATCATTGGTTTCTCGGCTTGCTCCCTTAATGGTAAGTTATCGGCTTCATCTTCCCCAAGACGTGCAGTCATCTTACGCTTGATAGTAGTCAGAATAAGACGCTCTTCTTGCCTAGACATCCAATAAGCAAATGCCTTGAGTCCTTGGGCATTGGGTCTCAGAATACCTGTCTCGGCCTCAGTAGTAATAGACACTAGATTTAGACCCTTAGACCAAAGGTCATTAAGGCCAGCTAGTAAGATGGAATGTCCATCATCACGAATGCGAAGTGAGAGTCCAGTGGGCAAGAAATCATTTCCACAAAATGACATTCCAAAAATATAATCATAGAATTGTTCTTTAGTCCACTGGCCTCTAGGTGCTTTCTCTTGCAGAGAATCTCTCAAAGTAGAAATCTGGAAAAAACAGAGGTCTACTTCACTTTTAGTGCCATTAGTGCTATTAGTGCCATTAATACAATCATGACGAACAAGTTTACCAAATGCCATAGCTTCACGTAATAGAAAAATAGGATACTGTTCACCTAGTTTATCTCCGGCTATAAGGCACAGCAAAATCAAATCGGCATCAAGTCCATATACTACTACAGAACCCTCTTTTAGAGTTCCTTTTTTCTTTTGGCCTAGAAGCCATTGGAGGACCTTGTGCTCTCCCTCTCCTGGTTCATTGGTGTCGCTAATAAGCCAACCGTGTTTTTTGCCAGTTTCTCTGAGCATGGAGCCCATGGTCTCCATGAATGCAGTGCCTGGAGTAATGGCATTCTTATCCCATGGGGTTAGGGTTGCACCCACGCCCCATACCCCGTCAATTGATTCAGCAGTTCCCTGTCCTGCAGTTTCCTGTCCTACAGCCCCACCCTTGAAACGTCTGAATCTCTGTTGCTTGATTTTAGCATAGGGTACCACACCATCCAGTGCCACATATGTCTGCACAGGCGCACCAGCCTCTTTCCAAATATGAGTCAAATACATACATACTTCGGTCTGCAGTTTCCGTTCCCATCCTAGCTTACCAACTTCTCCTGGGTAAGGTGTAGCTTCCATTTTTGGCTCCTTAAGAACATGATAAATCATGCAATTCATATCAACAACTAAGGTTGCAGGTGCAGCTGCACTAGAAGGCATTTTTTGTTGTATAGCATGTGGTAGACGTTGAATAAGAGTTCTATAATAAGAAGGTATTCCCATTGCTTTATAGTATTATGATAGATAGGCCTTATGCCCGATACGCGTTCAATGCTTGAAACAATTTCACAATCATATCATTCTACAGCACTTCCTATTGGTGTTGAAATTCTTCGATTACTTCCGGATAGCTTTGTCTTAGGAACTGCAATTCTTGCAGGCCTAAGTATGTCAAAATCATATAGCATTTTACTTTTAACAATGTTTGAATTAATGTTAGGCCAACGTGCATTTTCCATGATTATTTCGGGTATTGCACCAATTGGTGCTGGAGCGGAGGTATTAACAGATGCATGTAAATCTGGATTTAGTTTTTCAAATAATATGAGATTATCAATTCTTGAAACTGTTGGATTACCATCAATGTTTCCTTCACCAACAATGTTTTTCTTATCTGGTGTTATTTCTTATATAGTTTTTGCAATGCAGCAATTTGGACGTGAAATAAAGTCATTGAGCGGTGATATAGAAGTAAGAACACAAGTTGCATTTGCCCTCAGTGGATTATTTATACTTGCAACATTAATGTTCCGGTATTCCTACGGCTGTGAATCATTTGGGACACTCTTCTTTTCAATTGTGCTAGGAATTATTGCAGGTGCTGCAATTGTATATCAAAATATAGCACTATTTGGAAGAGATAGTATTAATATACTTAATATACCCATGATTCTGACTGCTTTAGAGCAAGGTAAGCCTATGTATGTTTGTGCTCCTTCTGACATTTAATAGTATAGTTAGAATAGAATGTCTCTGGTTTCAGCCACAAGACTAGTTGGTGGTTTAAGAGAATATACATATCGCGGATTTCAACAATTACCTCTTGTAATAGGTAGCACATCATTCTTATTTACAATTGCAACTGGTTCAATTGCCCATGCAAATCTAGTATTAGGAATGGGAATTGTAATACCACTTTACACAGTTTTTTTACAAAACTTTATTGGATATTCTATGAATTACATTTGGAAAGATTCATTATTTTGGAAACGAATATCCAGCGATTCATGTAGGATAATACCTGATTTTTCAAAGAGTAATAAATTGTCATATTATGTTCCAGATAAAACAAATGAATATGATGGTTCAGTTCCAAGTTATTGGTTGATGTCTATAGCATTTTTTATTGGTTATTCTATTTCAAATGCAGTAGACAGTTTACAAACTCCTGCTGAATCTGGTTCAAAAGAAATTAATCGTGAAAAACGTAATAATCATGCTATAATTGTTATTATTACTACTGTACTTTTTGCTTTCTTTTTATTATTAGGCAGATTTTTCTTTATGCCTGGTTGTGAAGGAGTAGGTTCAGGAGATAGTGAATCTAGACTATTTTTAACTTTAGTACTAGTATTTATTTTAGGAATATATATGTTAGGAGCAACAATTTTTAGTGCAGTAAATACTAATGTATCATGGACATCATGGGGTGCACCATTATTTGCATGTTTACCACTTATATTATCATATTATTTTGGTGGAGGTGGAATATTTTTAAGTTTATTAGCGGCAACGGGGGCTGGTGCAATTGGTTATGGCATGTATACACTTTCAAGAAAATGTGGAGCTAGAAATTCAGATTTATTTGGGATTTTGTCTCAGATTTTACCAATGTCGGCAACTAGGCAAAAGCCAGTTGTTTGCACAGCACAAGAAATGTAAACTAAGGAATTAATCTTATAAGAGCATCTAAATGCCTCCAGGCAACTTTCCAGGTTTCGGCCTTAAAAATTCTAGCTAAGAGGCCACGTTGATATAGGGCCTTGAGGCCCATAGCTTTTTCTTTGAGAGACACTGCAGCATACCGCTCTTTTAAAGCTTCTAGTGTTATACCTGATTCTATTTGACGAGAACGATTTACATTCTCGTGAAGTGCAAATAACCAAGAGCGCAGAGAATCCTGAAGTTCCATATATGAGCCTGCAATGAAGGAATCAGGAGAATGTGTTTGTAACCATTCTTTATAGTGATTTTGACATGTCTTGCAAGGTAAAAGTGCCCAGAGATGCCGTAATGTCAGTTTTAACTCATTGCGCTCATCATTAATCATAATACCGGTTTTTTGATTACCCACTTTCTCGGCGAGGCCATGTAATAATTCCCATGCACCAGGTCCCCATTCTTCAGGTGAAACCATAATTACTAATTTGTAATACAGTAAAAAATCTTACGAGTTTACACAGTAAAAAATGAAAATTATGGATGTAAATATATAACTACAGTTAATGGCTTATACAATTCCACGGACACTCTGGGAGAGCCTTGATGCAGTTCTATTTACTAAAGGTATGGCTCTGGCAAAGGAGATTGCCATAGAGCTTGGAGTGCCGGCGCAACCTCTTATTGCTGCATTGAATACTCAAGAGCGAGGAAAATTCACAATTTTACCGGATGATGAGTCAACAAAATATCAATGTCAAGCCTTGATTAAACATGGTGCAACTTTCATGCGTTGTAGATGCCCAAGTTTGAGACCGGCTCCTAGTTACTGTAGTTCCCATGAGCGATATAGTCCAGATATTCCAAGAGGTCTGCGGCATGTTCGTTTACTGGAAGGTGCAGATGTTCCATATGTGCTTTATGGCTCAGATGTATTTACATTGAATGGAGAGAAGTGTGGATATCTGAAAAATCAAAAAGTCACATTATTTCAGATTGAAAAATAAGGCCTAAAAATCTTAGCCTATAATTAAGTAATGGAGTTTTCTCTTGGTTTGCCAAGAGTTAGACCAATAGAAAGAGGGCCGAGAGATGCAAATGGTCGTAGAATTATTAAGCGTAGGGCAAAGAATACAAAGAATACAAAGAATGCAAAGAATGCAAAGAATACAAAGAATATTGAATATAATATAGAAAAAATACCAAATTTTTCTTTTAATAATAAATTCTGGAAATTTCCATTGGCAATGAATGTTTCAGAATCTATTGAATATAAATTTAGCACTGTTAATTATATGTTTAATTACACAAAAATTAAAAAAGAAATAAATAATAATATAAAAACTATATATTTTACATTTATAAATTTACCAGAACAATATATTCCACCACCTTTAATAAAGGCATTAATTCAATCTTACTATATGCGAGAAGAATATGAATGGAATTGTGTAAGAGGAATATATTTAAGACTTTTTAAATTAAAGAAATTTTTAATGCCCCTTATTTATAAATGGCGTATTGCAGAATGCATTAAACGTGTAAAAAATACGGAAGATCCAGTAACATTAGAAGTTCCTAAGAAACTAGTGCGCATTATTGACTTGAAAAATAAGAATTCATTTATTTATGAGGCAAATACTATACGTCGAGCTATAGAAAATAAGATTCTTTTTTCAGATTATATGTTTGCTGAGCCACAGGAGCCTGTGAATTTATTGACAAATTTGCCCTTGACATATGGACAACTTATGTCGGTCTTAATACAGTGTAAAGCTCAAGGAGAATACTCTTGGGTTCTTGATGAATTATATTTAAAAGATGGTTGTTTAGAAAAGTTTACAATATATAATAAGACGCGCATAAATATTGAGGCAATTAGAGTTTTTTTCAAGAAATCTAATAGAATTTTAAGAGAAACTGTAATTGATTTTTTCAATACAGAGGCTGATTATGCAGATTTACATTCATCTAAGATATATGCTTTTATAAAATTATATGATACAACACCATCAAATATTATGGTTAGAAAATGGATAAATCATACGCGAGAATATTATATAGCAAAGGAATTAAATAATCCCATAATTTCATCAAGAATTAATGCAGAAACAGATGTTCTTATGAATATGATTCATCGTTTATGTTAGAAAAATGCATGTCTAAAGCGTTTTTATAATAAATAATATATGGGTCTAGTAGAATCTAAATTGGATCCAACTGCTGTTAAGGCACTTGTTCGCCAGGATAGCTTGAGTAGTTTGCCGTCATTTTCCATGGATACTGCTAAATTCTCAGATGGCACGAGTGGATTTGTTATTACCACGATGGACCTTGCAAAAAATACGGAGGTTCGCACTATATCAATTAAATTTGTCTATAGTCCTTCTGAGAATTGTCTAGTATTTGTTGGCAATGATGAATCTACCTTGACATTTGTAAGAGATAGATTATCTGAAAAGGTAGTCTGCTCAATGGTATCACATAATAAAGACAATGTTGTGCGTTTTTGTGTGACTACTTATGAGCCTCTTGATGATGCAGTTGTAGATAAGATTGGGGAATTATATGTGAAGGGAAAAGTTTAAATAATCTCAAATACTTTGGTCACTGGTTTCATAGGCAGAGAGAAGACAGGCCGTGAAGAATAAAGGGCGGTCCAATCCATAGAGCAGTCTAGGCTATTAGGAAATGTAGAATTCCATAATTCAAGACTTTTTGAGTGTTGAAGAGTGTAATGAATAAATCGTGCACGGGCTTGCTCTTGGCTTTTACCTAAGCCACGGCCATGGGATTTTTCTCTATCAGCTAAAGACCATTCATCAGGTATGTCTTGAGGAAAATGGGTATCATAGAAGAGTTCCTTGTGTCGTTGGTTCTTCCATTTGCCATTTACCATATATGGCTCTATAATAACAGACCAGTATTCTGATGTAAGTAAGGCTTGAAGAAGTCTATCTTGAATCTGTGGCTCAGAGGATTCATACGGTGATTGTTTGCTACGGGCTGTTAACAAGAGTGCTTCTGGTGTTGGTTTTATGGCTCTACGTTTTCTCATAGATAGCCTTGGCATATTCCATTCCTCAATGGCTACTTGAACTTCTTTGGGCACAGTATTATCAAGAGATTGTTGGGATTGCATCCAAGTAATATGGTCAAGAGATACCAATACATATGCTGCAGCAAGAGATTCTTGATGACAATCTCTCAAGTCTTTTAGCATGGCAAGTTCATCTGCTCGCCCGAGGTCTATAGCTATGCTTTCCAGCATAGGCCATTGCTCTTCTGTAGTCAAAGCACGACCTAGAAGCCATGCTTCTTGTAGTTTTCCTCGTTTCAAACAATCTAGGACTGCTTCTTGAATTGTTTGGTATTCAGTGGTATGAGAGAATGTTGGGGCCCATGGTTTTGTTGCAGTATTTGCTATAGCACCCCGGAGTAACAAGTGGAATATCGTTGAATCACAGAGCCTCCGCCTGGCAAAGGCGCATGTTATGGCAAGCAGGTCTTCTTGGCTAATATCACCGGTTTCATATATATGCATAATAATTCTAAGAGCAAACCATGAGCCAAAACCAATATGATAAAGCCATATAGTCTCAAGGAGTTCAGTGCATTCTTGAACTAGATTTGATTCAAATAGTTCTATTGTCCAGAAGGCAGTGTTAGTAATATTATGAGTTATAATTGACCATCTGAGAGAAGATAGGACCTCATCCTTACGATAGAGATGTTTGGTGAGGCTTTGCGATGGTTCCATTTGTGGTGTCCCAGGTGGTTACGGCAAGGCCTTTCATTTTTACTTATAAACGCAATTAGTATGGCAGCAATTCCAGATGCCCATGAGATTATACCAGGTATATGGTTAGGAAATAAGAGAGCATCAGAGAATGCAAGATGGTTAAAGGAGAAAGATATTACGGTTGTTTTTAATGCGACTAAGGATATACCTTTTTCTACGACAATTAAAAAACAATATAGAATTCCCGTTGATGATAATCTACAACCAGAGGAAATTCGTAATATGACACTGTGGTCACAGGAAGCAGTATATAAGGTTATGCATGAGCATAATCAGGGGCAGAATATATTAATTCACTGTCATGCTGGAATGCAGAGATCCGCAGCTATCATGGCAATGTATTTGATTGCGACTAGAGGCTATAGTTCACAAGATGCAATTGCCTATGTCCAGAGAATTAGACCGATTGCTTTTCGCCCTCAGGCAAATTTCAGAGATTCTATAGGGGAATTTGATAAGACATATCATAGAGAGATTCTGCCAAAATTATCTGGACATTTGTTTAGATAATTTATAAACCCGGTAAATGTAGATATGGAAAATGACCAGATACTATATATAGTTTCGATTGCAATTATTGCAATTGTAATTAGTATATATTATTTTAAAAATATTCCAAATGAAATTCCAATTGTAGTAATTGCATATAATAATTATTTTTTTGTTAAGAATTTTATTTTACAAATAAAACATTTTAAGAATCCAATTATACTTTTTGATAATCATAGCAACTATCAACCTCTCTTAGATTATTATAAAGAAATCAAGGCAGAGCTTGGTCTTAAGATTGATATTCGCCTTCTAGATATAAATGAGGGTTCTAATGTTATAAGTATATATAAGAATACTTTACCTAGTGTGTATATTTTGAGTGATCCTGATTTGCAATTAAATCCTAGAATGCCAGAGAATTTTAGTGATATATTACATAAACTTTCAATTAAACATCGTGCATATAAAGTTGGCCTTGCGTTAGATATAAGTGAACCGGAAAAATTATTAGATTGTAAAAAATATCAAAATGAACAAAGTATTATAGAATGGGAAAGTCAATTCTGGAAAAAACAAATATATGATGAATATGAACTTTATGATGCAGCAACTGATACAACATTTTGTTTAGTAAATCACGCATATCCTGAAAGCAAACATATTCGAATTGCAGGAGATTTTACTGCGAAACATTTACCATGGTATAAGGGATTTTTGAAAGAGCATATTTCAAAGGACGAATTGGAGAACTGGAAAAAAGGAAATAATTCTTCAAGTATCTTACTTAAATGTATTAAGGATTAGACGTTGACAACTGGTGCCTCATCTGTATTCTTCCGTTTTATTTTATAGTATCGCTGGGGCTCCTTTATCCAAATAAAACTTATAAGAATGAAGAGTCCAATAAGAATACAAGAATGTAGATATATTTCTACTGGATTTGCAAAATGAGTTTCATAAGAATTCATACTTGGGTAAAGGTCATCCATGTATAAATTATTTTTTGGTGAAATAATCAAATTTTAATGTGTATATTTAAATTTTTGACGTGTGTGATGCTTGTGCTTGCGTGTTTTATGCATTCTATTTATATGAGCTCTATGAGCCTTATTAGCCCTATGGGTCTTATGGGCACTATGGGTCTTATGGGCACTATGGGCCCTATGGGCACTATGGGCCCTATAGCCGCGAGAACGTGCATTAGAAGCTAGTATTTCTGACACTTGTTGTTTTTCAATCCATTTATCTATGTCGGGAAGATATCCCATCTAAAAGCTTTTTAGAAAAATTAATGACCCCTTGATTTTTTTGTAGTTTTATTTTTATTATTATTCTTTCTAGATTTCCTAGAATTTCTAGATTTCCTAGAATTTCTAGATTTCCTAGATTTCTTAGATTTTTTAGATTTTCTAGATTTTCTGGAATTTTTTAAATTTCTACGTCCTCCTATTTTAAATACTGAACATTTACAAGTACATTCTCCATCTGGATTGCATTCACAATCTTCACAATCAGGTCTAAATGTGGTTGAATTTCTTACTTTAGGAGCTCCAGGAACTCGAGAAGGTCCAGCATCTCCAGCAGGCTTACCAGTTGCACGAGTTCTAGGAGGCCTAGGAGCTGCAAGAGCTCCAGGAAGTCCAGAAGGTCCAGAAGGTGCAAGAGCTCTAGCAGGCCTACGAGCTACAGGAGCTACAAGAGGTACATTAGCTACATTAGGCCTAGGAGTTCCAGGAAGTGTAGGAATATTTGTAGCTCCAGAAGCTCTAGGAGGTCCAAAAGCGCTAGCAGCTCCAGAAGCTCTAGGAGGTCCAAAAGCGCTAGCAGCTCCAGAAGGTTTAAAATTTGGAGGTTTCCCTGGGTTTCTTAAATTAATACGTCTTCTTTTTGCTGAGGTGTTTTGTTGTCCACCTGGACTTCCAACTAGTCCAGATTTATTTTTTGGTGAGTTTAAACTTAATGTGCTAGCTAGAGCGCCTGGTGATGTTCTAACTACTGCAGGTGGTTGTGGAAAAGATGGTCGTGGTGATTCCCAGGGTTTAAATTCTCGTGCATTTATCCCCCCAGAAGTCCAATTACGCATTGCAAGACCACTATTATAATTAGGAAGTTGTCTACTAGATGAACCAGGCAAGTTTGGTGGTGGAAAACTTGGTGTTCCAGCTAGACTTTCTGGTGTTCCAGGTGGTGGTCCAGGTGGTGTTCTTGGTGCACGTATACGTAAGCTTCCTGGTCCTGCTTGCCCTTGAGTTTGTGCTAACGTAGATCTAGGTGGTAGTGAAAATTTATGATTAAGTACTGATGGTGCAAGTGGTTGACTACGTATTGGCCATGGTGGTGCAGGCTTTGCTTGCTGTGATACCACTTGCGCAGGTGCTGGCGCTGCCCCACGTGCCGCTGCCTCTCTTTCACTATTAAGTCTTTGAATCGTTTCTGGTGAAGCTGAACGGGTAAGTGATGACATTTAATCTATATTAAATTTAGAATAAATTCCACTCCGTAGAGTTCATCTCAACAAAATAATCCAGTTTTTCATTACGCCTCATTAAATAAATAAATTTATTTACAGGACGATTGTAATCCAAGATAAGCGCAGGAAGTGCAGTCATAATCTGAACTTCTGCTAAAACCTGGATAAAATTTTCAGTTGAATCTCTCGGAGGATTCTTACTCAGAGATGTAAGTTTCCAAGAAGGGTCACAGGACTTCTGAAATTCTAAAACTGAATTATATGAATCTGCCATTACATAAATATTTAATTTCTCCTTCTTTGACTTTACTTGAAATGCTTTTACTAAAGCAGCAAAACGTTTCAATAAAATTTCATCTCCACCAGTTACAATCTGGATTCCAATATCAAATATTGTCTTTATTCCAATCTTATCTAGAGCCTTAATAACAGAGCGATTCAAAGCATCATCGTAGACAATAAGACTTGCAGCAATTTTCTGGATATCCTTAAATAACAATTTGTTAGTTATACTCTTATATTCATCTACTGTGAGAGGTTCTATCTCAGGCTTTTCTTTCAGAAGCCTAACTTGAGGAGTTAGTTTTAAAGATTCTTTTATGAGCCCATTAGAATCCCAAATATTACAAGTCTCACCTAGCCTTGAACTATAGCAATAGGCACCAATATAATCTAAATACATTGAGAATACATCCCCTGATAACGAAGTATCATGATACTTGGTTATTACGGTTACCTTTTTTCTTTGTTTATTCTTAGCAATAATCCAAGATGACATCTAACCCCTTTGCCGGATTTGTCGGGATTTATTAGACGCAGTGCTTTTCAAAGCTAAACAGGCCATTCTTTTGAAATTTCATCCCAAGAAATAATTGTCTTAGATTTCTTGAGCTTCTCACGTATCTTTTCTAAGTAGGCAGATTCACGTTTCAAGGACCCATTAATAATAGAGGCAGCACGTTTATATGTGGATTCATCACTAGTTTTGCCGGTAACATGAATTCCATCTCGTTCTGAAAAAACATAGTCATTTCCTAGAACTGGAATTGCTCCACACAGCAAAGATTCACGCACACTAATACAGTCAATTTCAGTTTCAGAATTGCTAACATATAAATGAAACCCAGATTTTGCTTTTTGTCTTGCAATTTCTTCAAGATCTACACGTCCATGCTCATGAACCCCAGGTTGTTCAAAAAGTTTAATAAGTCGTTGGCCCAGTGGTGTTTTGGAAATACGATTCATTCCATAGAAAATATGGAAACTTGCATCAGGGAAGGCTCGACGAATCTTTGGCCACGTATATTTTAAAAGAGGCTCTAGCCCACGATCATAACTTGATGCATAGATAAAACGGTGAGGGTCTCTTTTTTCTTTGAGGTCAGGTATCTTTTTTAGAATATCTTCAAAGAGTCCAACTTGCACACCATTCATTACAATGCGCATCTTAGAATTTGGTAAATAAGGATATAGGGACCTGTGATACTTGGATTTTACCATAAAGTAATCAGTTTTCTCAATAAGCTCTGTAGGAGATACATAGTTCTTGGGGTCCCAGCTATCATGAAGATCAACAAGAACTTTCTTAGCTTTAATGAGTGGTAAAAGACGAATACCAAAAGAGCGCCAGAAAATTGCTACATTAAATGTGTCAGCAAGATTGAGTTCTTCCATAGGGCGATAATCAACGCCACCCTTGATACCCTCTTTTACATTACCAAATACAGTAACATGTTTGCCTTGTTGGGCCCAGCATTTTGAAAGTTGCACGACAGCTTGTTCAGAGCCACCAAGATCTTTATCGGAGGGTCCAAATTTCAGTTTATTTGCTCCACAAATATAGACAATTGAATTTGCTGGCCATATATGGCCTTTTAGGGAGGCTCTTCTCAGACGCCTAGTTTTCATTCTTAATACTAGATGATAAAATTTATATTATTTTGATGTGTATTAGGAACAATGTATGTTGTATTTAGACCAATTACATTTAGATTTGGTTGGGTAGACCTAGTAATAAAATATGATAAAAATTCGGTTGCAATAATTGTAGGTATAAGAAGTTGAGAGCCTGTCCTATATTTAATATAATTAATTGAAGCAGTATGTGATTTTATTTGTAGAAGAAGATGATTTGGATCAAATTCCATGAATGTTAATAAATCTCCTAAATCATTGGTTTGAGGAAATACACTATCTTCTAAGATGCGCTCTCGGACACCAATAATTCTGGCTGCACCAAGAGGAACATCACCTCTTCCTACAAAAAGAGCAAATACAGTATACCCTTCTATAAAAAAATCGCGCACTATTTGTGCATGTGATTCTGGAGTTGACCAACGACCAAGGGTCATTGATGATTGCCAGAGATTTGGATCTCCTACGCGTATAATAACAAGGCGGTTCATTCTCCATGGTTAATGTCTCTTAGTTTTAAACCTTCTATGTTTGCCTTTAGCTTTAACCTTCCTTGTCTTTCTTAGTTTACCTCCAGTTAGCAGTTCACCAGGTGGAATGTTTGTTAACATCTATTTGCACTTAGTAAAAAAATTGAACTGGGTGGCTTTTTAAGCACTAACTATACAATGCAACAAGATTGGGAGCCAGTTACTCTAAGGTCATCAAAGGTCACATCTACAAAAAGTCAAATGAGACCTGCTCTATCGCTAGGAGCTCAGGCGGCAAAAAAGGCAGAGGATACCATAACAAAACCCCAGACCCTAACAGGAAAGTCAAGGTCAGAGATGGCTCAAGTGCGAGTATCAAAAGGATGGACACAGAAGCAGCTTGATATGCAGGGTCAATTTCCCGCGAATTCATGCAATGCATGGGAGGCGGGGAAGCTATGTCCAACGGGTCCACAACTCCAGAAACTTCACAGGCTCCTGGGAATCAAGTTGGAAAGAGATTAATATCTATGGCGTCTAGATTTCTTGGCTTTCTTAAGTTTTTTAGTATTAGATTTTGTTTTTCTTCTACCACCTTCACCTTTGCCAGGTCGTTGACGAACACCCATCATTCTATTTAATGCTTCTTTGGTTGATTCAGTAGCACTTGTATTAGGACCCATCATTCTATTTAATTCTTCTTCTTCAGTTGATTCAGTTTCAGGAGGTCTATAAGTAGAGCCCATAATTTGTTGTAATTCCTCTTCGCTAACAACTGGTCCAAGTGGTTTCATCAATTGGTTTCCTACAGCCTTACTACCAAAACCACGATTTATGTTAGCTCCAGATGCTGTAGCTCTAGATGCAGCTCCAGATGCTGCAGCTCTAGATGCATTTACAGTTGTATTCCTAGGTGTTCTGCCGCATAATCTACCAACACAATTTCCTACAATTTTACACATACTTCCAAAGCAGGTTCGTCTAGTTTTAGACCCGGGTGCATTTGCATTAGCAGTTTTAACAGCTGTAGCAGCTTCACGATTACGTGAAGCTTTATCTATAATAGCGAGTTCTGCTCTATATTCTGCAACAGAACTCTTTCCTCTTTCAATTTGTGAATTTATATCTGCTTTTTGTTGAGCACTAATACCTGGTTGTCTGACCTGAGTTTCTAATTGTTGAATTCTTGCATTTGTTGTTCTTATTAATTGATAAAGCTCATTAATCCTTGCCATTTCCTTAATAATATTTGCTCTAGTTCTTGGCATTCTATATTATATTAATATTTTATAGTATACATCTTACTTTTAAAATTACGCAGTTAATTAAGAGTCATTATTCTGTAATCTCTGCATCTCTTCTCTTTTTCTAACAATTTCTGCTTCATTTGCAGCAATCTGTTCCTTTTGCCGCTTCTTTTCTTCCTCGACTTTCTTTGCCTTTTTTGCCGTAGCACTGAATGGATATGTTGTAGACCAATTAGAACTATATTGTGGTACAGAAAGTTTCAAACGATCATTTATTTTCTCTAGTAGCTCATTAATATAAATACGCAGAGAATCTATTTCATTTATAATTTCTCGCTTTTTAATCAAATCAGCTTCTGCCATAATTCTCCGTAAAAGGTCAGTTCCAGCTTGCACTAGAACCTCCATAGCTCGGCGCATAGCTCGCTCCTTCTCTCGACGCTTCTCTCTCTTCTGAACTTCCACCTTTAACTCATCGGCATTAACCATTCCTAACAAATATTGGATACGAACATCTTGATTGTCTAGCTCATTGAAAACATTATGAAATCTTTGTAATTCAACATGCTGCACATGTGTAACAATGCGATGGAAATTCAAGATTCCCTCTTGCTCTTTAGGTAAAAGTCCAACAAGTCTCTGGCGAACATCATGATAAGTTGGAATACCGCCGCATGGAGCATCACCAGGAACGCGTGGAGCAACACCACCATTCTGCTTACGCTGCCACTCGTAAAAGTGTGGATTATGCACTACACCCGATTCCTTCTGGCCTGTGCGCCAACTAAAAGCAGTATGGCACTCTGGGCACCACATCTGGTCACAGCCTTCAATCTTAGTAATTAACACGGCACAGCCAGGGCATGGGCGACTATCTTTGGCTAGAAGCTTTGCAGTTGCAACATTGTTTGGGTCACAAGTGTGGTCTGCATCACGATTCTCACCCTTGAGCTCATGACACTCTGGGCAGGCCCACTTGGAGCATAGTCCACATTTTAGTGCAGAGCTTAAGAAGCCACGGCACTCGGCATCAGGGCACTTACGAATAAAGGTAGATTCAGACTTGACTTTCTCACCGCGACCATCCCGAAGAAGACGAATTTGATAGTATGCATCTGCTCTTAGAGCATAGATACGATTAATTTCCTTATTTACCTCGTGTTGCTGTGCATAAAGGTCTTTGAGCTGATTATCAAATGGAGGAATTATATCTCTTTGCATTTTTTCAGCTGAACGAACTTGCTCTGCGCGATGCTGGGTTGCTGGCATGAGAGCAATCTCACGGTCAAGAAGAACATTCTCGCGATGTTTCTTATAATCGCCCATTCGGTAAGTCATCGTGAGATTATCATCAATGAATTCACGCTCCCATACACGAGAGCAATGCATGCAATGTGGGTCATTTGTGCTAGTAGTTAGGAAAATTTGAATACACCGGCGACATGCAGATTTCTCGCAGAAACAGCATTTAATTTCAATATTTGCAGCTTTATTATATGGCTCAATGCAGATTACGCATTGTGGTTTAGCTTCTGGTTTAACTTCTGGCTTATTTATAACTGGAGATGGTGTAATAATAGTATTTTCAGGAATTTTCTTAGAACGCTTCTTAGAATTATCCATTTATACTTTATCCTTTTTGGGTAAACTAATTCAAATTTTATACAATGCTAATAGTAGAATGGATAGAAGTTTAAAAGAAGTTGGTAGCCTACAGTATATTTCAACTGCACCATTTAATACATTTTTTTGGACATATACCATTGTAAGAGGTCCATCTCCCCAGTTTACTCAGACTGGTTCTTTAGTAAATGTGGCAGGAGCAAATTCTACAAATTGCCCAGCGGGGCATGTATTAAGACCAAATGGAAAAAAACTATATCCTCCTGCATATCCAGGAGGTCCTAGCCCTTATCCAAATATAAAATCTTATATGATTGGAGTATTTGATGTTAGAAATGGTCTAAGTGGATATATAAATCCAAATGATTCTGTATTTGCTCCTTTTAATACAGACCGTCCGACATATTTACCAGATTCTTTTGAGACATCTGATAATACTACATTAAACTTAGGTCCATCTGTATTTACTCTTGGCCCGGTAACTGGAAATGGTGCAGCTATACCTGCAAATCTTACTACTACAGGACAAATTCGTTCAACTACAGTTACAAATCTTGATATGACTAATACAAATATATCAATTGATGTAAGTCTAGGACAAATATTTACTCTGGGTCCATTAGCTAAAAGTCATGGTTTAACGTTAAATACAACAACTGCAGCAGGGCAAGTAGGGGCAATTATATATTTAATTATTACTAATGGTCCTAATACTACATATTCTGTAGGACCAGTTGGAGGAAATACAACTATATTATTTCAAAATAATCAAGGTCAAAGTTTTATTAATATTGGACAAAAAGTTATATTTATGTTTTTATGCGATGGAACAAAACTGTATGAAATATCTCGCAATGGCTTATAGGCTATATATTATATTATATGAAAAATATATTTAGAGAAAATAATTTTGACTCTAAATATATTTTATTAGTCTTTAGTATAATGTCCACGGTAGTAAGGCAACTTAAGGAGGTTCCTGAGAAATCCTATGTTGCTGCGGCAGCGTTTAACCTTGATGTATACACATATAGGGTTACTCAGAGTCAAACAACTTATCAGACTACCGGCACCCTGGCTGCAAATGTTACCGGTGCTACGGCACTAACCTGCCCTGCTGGCACTGTGCTACGTGAGAATGGTAAGAAGTTATACCCTGGAGCACACAATGGTGTTACTACTCTGATGGTGGGTGTTTTCTGGAATACGGCCAAGACGGATACTACTACATCTAATATGTTAAGTGGATTCATTGACCCTAATTCTCCCAAGTTCGCAGTGTTCAGTGCAGACCGTCCTAACTATATGAATGTTCTACCTGTTGACCCTACGGGCGGCTTGGCTGACCAGGGACCTCCAGTTGTAACCAATGGCATGATTTCTTCCAGAGTGGTTGCACTTGGCGTCCTTACTGCAGCAGGGACATCTACACTTGATTTAACCACTGGAAGAATCTTTACACTTACACTGCCTGCTTCTGGAACTAACACGCTAGGTGTAAGCCCATCTACACTATTACCTGGTGTAGTTGTTAATCTAGTAATTACTGGAGGCGCTGGAACTTTAACTTTAGGAGCGGTCTTCAAGAAGTCTGCAGTGTCACCTTTTACTGGTGCAGTCTTAACACTTGCAAGTGGAACTATTACAATGTCATTTGTTTCTGATGGAACTAGCTTATTTGAGGTTTCTAGAACTGCAGCACTAACCTAAACTTAATACACTGTGTTTAATAAACTTGTCAGTAAACTGGCCACAACACCTTCCCATAATAATGCCAGGCGAACCAATAGAGGTGCCTTGTGCCCATTTGAGAATTACATTCAGGACAGATTGGTATGATGTTTTCAGAACACATCATACCACCCTTTGACTCAGCCAGGATATGACCTGCACTAAACGAATCAACACTAATTAGATTTAATGAACATACGGGGCATTGGACCTTCTCTATGGGTCCATGGGTCTTACGCCAAATAGAGCTCTTGAACCATTCAGGCACTGTTTCTTTCTTGCTCTTAGAACCTGAGCTATTATCTAGGATCTTATATTTCTCAGCGACCTTATTGTTTGCTAGCCTTGCAATATCCTTTAACTCACAGAGAGAAATGGCTGGCTCAGATGCAGTAATAAGTTGCTCTTCAGTTACTTCTGCTAAGTCATCCATTGTAAATGTAACAACTGGAGTTGAACTATATGTGGGCACTGTCTTTTCAGTTAATTTAATTCCTACTATGTAACCATCTTCTCTTGGAAATTTCTTTGCAGGTAGATGTGCATAAAGTGTTTGCTCTTTAATTCCGAGGGATTCTATAATTTCAGATTCTAAAGTTCGTGCGTTTGGATCTGAGTCATCGTAGTATGCGGGAAGTTTCCATTTTTTCTGAGCAGCCATTTATATATGTATAAAAATATATAAATACCATCAATTTTTTAATTAGATTTACGAGTTTTCTTACTATGATAACGCATGCGACCCCTTTTCATCTTGCGACTTCCACCCTGTAAAGGAGGCAAATTGTTAGGCGGTAATTTTCGTATTTCATTCATTAATAACAGAGCATCTGCGGGTGTCATATCGCCAATCATTACACCTTGATTAAATAATTCTTTATTTCCATTTATTGCAGCTTGTCTAATCTTTGTTCCTGAAATAGAAGCTGGTGAGCCATTTACAGTTTCTCCTCCTTTTCTATTTTCACCAGCTTGTAAAACGACAATATTACCATTATACAATTCCTTTTTTAATTTTAATTCTTGAAGTGCTCGCTCAGCAATATCAATTTTTTCTTGTTTAGAAGAAAAAAGGGTAGTAATCAAGTTTCTAAAATCTTGTACTCTGTCAGAACCTTCTATAATTGTTATATTTTGCGGAAGATATTGTAATCTTTCAATTAATTCTACCATTACAGCATCTATATCAACCCCATACTGATGGTCTAATCCAATAACTTTTAAATTAGTAGAAGCATACATTTTCTTTAGAACATTTATTCTAACACTTATTGGCAATGGATTTTCTATACACGACCCCCCACCACAATCTATAACAAAAATAAATGCATCCGCATCATTTTCCCTCGCTAATCTAGATACTTCATTAAAAAGAACTTGATGACCTTTTGTCGGAGGTTGAAATCTACCAAATGTTATAAATACCTTTTCCTTTTGTTTAATAAGAGAATTTCCTTTTGTTTCTTTAAAGAGTTCATATCCTTCACGTATACTTTCGCAAAGAAGACATTTATATTGAGTATCTTTAAATGGTCCAAATCCACATTGACTACAGTTCCATTCCATTATAACTATTAATTATATTTAATTATTTTCCATCAAGTCGACGACTCCTTCCACTAAAAGGAATAAATCCTTGTGCTGGCAATGCAAGTGGAATTAAACTTGCTTGTGCAATTTCTTCAGGTGTTGCAATTCGTGCAATCGGTATTTCAAATTCGGATTCATCTGCAACTATAGGACTAGGAGGCCTATCAATAGCTCTTTCAATCTCTACACGAAGTTCTCCATCTGCCAAGCAAACTGAATTTGGTGTCAAGCTCTCAATAACAAACTGATGCAACTCGGGCAGAGATGGATCAACAACTGCTGAAATAACGCCCTCCTGAATAACACCCAATTGATTCAAGGCCTCAGTAAGGCCCTCTAGAAACATAGGTCCCTCAACAGTTGCACCGGTCAGTGGCTTAATTGTAATTGCTTCACCCTTTGGTAGCGGCTCCAAAATTGGCTCCATAATTACTTCCTCGCCCTCAGAAAGTGTTAGGCGCTCAAATACCCAAGAGGGAACGAAAACTACATCCTCCATAACATTGTCAGCATAAGGTCCCTCGATTGCAATGGCAAGAGTCTCACCTTGAATATTTGTAATATAGACAAAACAACGTGAAGAGTCATCAAGTTGTCTCACGGTATCTTGATAAAATTTATTAGAACAGCGAATACCCCACCAGGGCCCGGTGCCTTCAGAGCTAAAAGTGTAGGGATATACATTCGGCATTTTTTTAACTAAAAATGCTGAGTGTTAGGGGTTCAATTTTTTCACTGGTTTTTGCTGGCAGAGTTTTTTCTGAATTTTTCTTAAAACTTTTAATAGAATTTTTCTTAAAACTTTTAATAGAATTTTTGTTAAAACTTTTTCTAAAAGTTTTATTGAAGATTTACTCTTCTGGCTTCCATTGCTTCCTGCTTATCATCAATTACACACGTTGGACAACCTTCTGGTTTTCTCACATCTGAAATATTTAAAACACGGTCAACTTGGGGTAGGTGAAGACGAATATCGCGCACAATAATAAGGCCCTTTAGAAATGCAACATTATTCATAAAATGTTCTATGTGTGTTTCAATTGGAAAAAATTCATTAATAAATTCCTGAGCAGCTTTGCGTGTTATTATATAACAATGTGCGCCAATGAAATGTAAAATACGTTTAAAAGGGCTTACACCATCTTTTGTATCAACTGGTGTATGACTCCATCCTAGAATCCATACATCCCAGCTAGCAGGTAAATCTTTTGCACAGTCCTTTACCATCATTGCAAATGTGCTTGGTAACTGTGCATCATCTTCCATAATTAAGGCATATTTTGCGCCAGATTTTAAAAATTTCTGCCAGGTTTTTAAATGAGATAGAGATGCACCAAGAGCTCCTCGGCTGTGGATTTCATAATGTGAACGTCTATATTCTGTAACAACTTGAACCCGGGCATTCATTCCAATACGTTTATCTTTTTTAATATCAACTGAAAGTCCGTGAACTGCTGGGATTCGTTCAACTGGTGGCATTGCTGCAAGAGCAAGTTGGCCCTCAAACATTTTTCTGCGATCGGGCCTATTATCTAAATTTATATAATACAGCTGTGTGTCCGTGAGATCTTTCATCTCTCTATTCTAACACAGAAATAGTAGTATGTTATTTAAAAAGAAAAAAACTCCGGAAAGTTCACTTTTTGATATATTTGATACTTTGAAAATAGATAAATATAAAAAAACCGTATTACAAGAAAGATATTTAGAAGTATTATATAATTTTCATCAGAGGTCAATAACACTTGCATATATGTTTTACATAACTCGAATTATTATGACTGTTGGAAGTATTCTTGTTCCAGCATTTCTTTCCATTCAGGGTTCCACATTTCAGACAGAGATTTATTGGGCAACATGGGTGTTATCATTATCAGTTACAATTTCTAATGGATTCATGACATTATTTAAAATTGATAAGAAATACTTTTTCATAAATACTACTTTAGAACTTTTACATTCAGAGGGTTGGCAATATGTTGGTCTTAGTGGGCGTTATGCTGGAAAAGATGGGATTATACCAACACATGAAAATCAGTTTCTAGTTTTTTTTCACATGGCGGAAAAAATAAAAATGCGGCAAGTTGAAGAAGAATATTGGAAATTTACTGATACTTCAGGTGTTGGAAATGCAACAAATGCTAAAACTCCAATGATAACTCCAACGCCTATTACACAACAAGGTGTTATACGAACATTACCTGAAGAGCAGAAAGATGTAATAGAAAAGTGGGTAGGAGATATGAAAACAAATATGTTAGGATTACAGCCAAGAACACGTAATATACGTGATAAAATAGATGAGAGACAACTCTCTCCCGGTATTTTTGAATCTACCTCTAACACCCCTTTGTCAGTGCAATCCAGCATGCAACAGAATACCTCTACCAAATCAACCTTGGTGCAAATATCATCAACCACTCCAGATGAATCTGATACAGAATCAGAATCTTCAACAAAACCAGCGGTACCTGAAAACACGATCATCAAGATCGTGCATGAAGAGTCCAATGACAGGGGCAGAGCCAATACGTGATCTTGATGCATGGAATAAGAATAGTAGTTTAAAAGAGACACATAATTGTTTTACTTATTCAATGAATGTTATTGATAATAACTTGATAAAAAAATGTAAAGAAACCGTTGATTGCAATGTATCATTTCATCAACCCGGTTATGCATCAGGGTATGGACATTTTCCAGAAAAACATAAAAAAGGATGCATAGACATGGTTAGTCGTATGTGGGGAGATAATCCAGATGTAAAATCAATAAAATTTCACCAGCGCTGTCCTGAGGGGACAAGTAAGATTGCTCTCATTGTAGATCCTAAACGTGATTATCATTTCTTACGTCAGGATAAAGTTCAAAATGAAGAAGAAAATGGAACCTGGTCTCATAAACCTGGTTCAATGAATGTTACAACAAAAGATGCCTCGGGTCGGCCTATAATAAGGCCAGACCGAGCTCTTTTTATTTATAAAGATAAAAATAATACAAAAGATAATTTAGAATATACTAAATTCTGTGGATATTACTGTGTTCCTCGTGGAAAGCCCTTATATTTAATGTCGAATGCTAGAACGGAAGGTGGAGCTAAAAGCGGCGCTTCTTTTTCTCTTCGACCCAAACGCTACCAGGTGACCCGGAGGAAATTAAGGGGTGTGCACCATTCGTAAGAATATTTAATGCTTCTGCTGCATCTAAACGGTCAATTGGATTTGCACGTGTTATACCTGTTAGCACTTTCTTAATTTTAGAACTTTCTGTATTCCACTTACTTGAATTAACAAATTCAGGAATAGATAATTCTATTTCTAAGACTTGCAGAAGAACTGCACCAATAGACCAAGCATCAAATCCAGGCCAATAGACTTTCCAACAGTTTAACCAATCATGCTGTTGAAAACTCTTAGACATACGTGTCCATTTATATAAATCGCCAGACCAATCAACTGGATTTATATTACAGAGTGCAGCTAAACGTTGGACTACAGGTTTTTCTCTTTCTAGTCCATGAATTAAATCATGAAGTGGAACATTTGCATGTGTTCCTAGCATTAGAGTAACTTCAGGAGTTTCAGTATCATGATTAAATACAAATACTCTCCAGCGAGATTTAAGATCATCAATTGTCAATTTATTTGGTTGAAAAGTGAATCCAAAATCAATAAGTTTTGGTTTATTTTGTTTATCAAAGAGAAAATTCTGTCCCCAAATATCAAAATGACACAGATTATTTGTTACTAAAAATGCACCACATGCAAGAATTTCTTCACAGAATCGGAAGAAATCAAAGACATATGGATCTAGATTAAGACGACTAAGAGGATATCCTCCCCATGGCATTAAAAGTTGTATGGAATCTTGGAGTTTATTATCTTTAAGATAGTCACAATGGTCAATATCAGGGTCTTCTTGTCTAGATTTAGCACGAGGTATACAACTTTTCAATTCAGATATAATAGTATAGTTTGAAGATTCTGGTATTTTATTTAAAACTTTTGCAACTGCAAGTTCATTTTGTGCATCAATCTTTGATGTAATTTTTCCGACGAGATTGTTATTAGAATCTTTTAGAGCTTTTCCTCTTTTTTTACGACATTTCAGAATTGGTTGATAAATACAACCATAAGTTCCCTTGCCAAGAATCCGGCCACCTAACATATCTATTTCTAGTAAAGTTTTATAGTAATAGAAAATACCTTAGATTAGGAGATGTCATGGGAACTATTAATGTTTGTCATTGTACTTATACTTTTTATACTATTAGCTTTAGATATTTGGAATCCACTTGCATATTTTAAAGAGGGATTTATGACAGGTCCCGGTAGTAATCAATTCTTATTTGCATACTTTCCTCGTCGGGGAGATATTTCATTTGCTTTAGATGACTCTGCATATTACCAGGATAATCGGCATGTTATGGGATATGCAGATGTCCAGGGACTTGGTGTAAATCATGATTTCTGTAGAATGGTATTGCCAAAAAAAAGCATAAAAGATGAATCCCAAATGTTCTTTGCATGTGCACTAGCTGGAACTGAAAATATGGATTCTATAAGTTTTAGAACGGCTTCAATAAAAGATGGATTTCGAACAAGTCGTGATGACTATATGCGAGATACAGATGATGATGGTAAGTCTGATTATTGCGCTGTTATAAGAATGCAAGGTGGTGCATTTGAACCTCAGTGTTATAGAGCTCTAACTACATCATTTGATACTAAAACATACCTTGATAAAGACCCACCAAAAGATATTGCAGATGTTATATTTTTTTATGAAGGCATTATGTTCTGGTTTCGTTTTATTGATGATATGAAAGATTATGCAGAAAATCTTACTACATATATTTCAGGACAAATAGAGATTGATGAATTTGATGTAAAACTTATGCCATCTCAATTTATGAATAGTGAAAAACATGATACTACCGATTTAAAAGACCGCATTGATGTGACTGAAGGAATTAAATTTAATGGAACAAATCAATTTATTCGTTTAGGCGATTCTCCTGATATGTCCTTTGGTAGAAAAATATCTTTGCCAACAATGAAGGCAATAAGTTTCTGGGTGAAATTTGATGAATTTACAAATAACGCCCATATTATTGATTTTGGAAATGGTGCAGGAATAGATAATGTCTTTATTGGTATTGTTGGGCGAGGAGACCCATCAATGAGTGATGCTGCAACTCTAAGAAGAAACCCATGTGATACATATGATGATGTGCTTCCAAAAGGTAAATCTGGCCCACAGTCAGTTGAAGTAATGACGCCCCAGGAATTAATGTTATCTACAGCAAATATTGACAAAAATATCTATGATGCAGGTATTACATCAAAAGACTTAGATAGAATACGACCATTTAGCAATGATAATGCAGAAAAAGGAGATGCTCGTACTAAATATGCAACCTTGATTTATGAGGTATGGAATGGAAAACTTAGAATGGAACATATTAATGTCTTAAAGGCGTTCAAGTTAAAAAAATGGACTCATTGTTGTTTTACTACTGCGTCAAATGATGCTATACGACCAGCATTACAAATCTTTATTGATGGGGACTTGGTAGCTGAGAAAGCAGGAACTCATTTACCCCAAACTGCAATGACAAGTAATAACTATCTTGGAAAGAATAATTGGATGTCGGATTCTTCGCAATATGAGAATAAACCTGAGCTTTTTAAAGGAAATCTGTTTGATGTCCGTGGATATATGCAACCTATGAGTCGTAAGAAAATAGAAAAAACTATTGAATGGGGAAAGGCACGGCTTGGACTTAAAAAATAACTAGTATAAATATTATTTAAATTAAATACTTAGAAGATCAATCTCCTTAGTATCATTTATTAGAACTTTCTTTATAAATTCACTAAGATTTTCCATAACCTTTTTATTATTAGATAATTTAGCAAGTATTGATGGAAAAGTCTTAAAATAGAATCTTACAGCTTCACCCTCCATATATATTGCAACAAGTTCTTCCTTCTTAATTATAAATGTATGACTACCTTCTGAATATCTCCCAGCAATTACAATTGTATGAGAATCACCTTTCTCAGTAATTTTCAAAATCTCCTGGCTATAAAGGTCAATTTGATTTGGCATACTATTAAATTAATAAAATTAAAAAAACTTCAATTTTCATACTGCCTAAAGGAATCTTCACTTTTTATTAAAAACAGAGGTTTTCTGAAATATAATTCTCAGAAAACTGCTGGTGCAGAATTAAAAACAGAGATTTTATAATATGCATTTTAAAAGAATCTAAAAAATAAATGATTCTACAGAATAGAATGATTTATTTTTTTCTAATTAGTGCAATTTTAGTTACAATTGAAAATTTAACAAATGTAACTGAAGAAGTAAGTTGGCAAATGCTTTTTGAACTTATAAATAGTGAAGTCTAGTCTGAGTCCAAGAGCCTTCTACTGAACAATTACGTTTCCACCATTGAAATCCGGCTTCTGACATTTCAGCCCATTTAGCTTCTGTCATTCCATATGTAATCTTATCAATTGCATCAGCTTTATCATTCACACAAATTACATGAACACCATTCAACAATGGCTCTGCATAATTATTAATATCTACATCAGCTGTTACGATGGGCACAGTGCCCATAGCAAGAAGCTCAATTTCACGATTACACTTTGGTCCATAGCCACGTAGGCAGAGACCATATTTTGCATTTTGCAGTGCTTCTAAATATTCTTTAGGATTTAAATCATATTGTTCCTTTCCTTCCTTCATGGAAAATTTAGCACATGCAGATGACCACATTTCAATGGCTTGCTTGGTTCTATACTGAGCCTGAATGTCATTTTCAATACGACCAAAGAATACCATTGTATCCTTGCGATCATCATGTGATTTTCTTGGAATTAAGGCCATTTCCTCAACTAACCTAGGTTGACGTGGCCAGAAAATCCAGGGCTTTGCATTAGGCTTTTCAAGATAGGATGGATTTCCAGCAAGACAAAGCTTATATGTTTGCTCTGCAGGAGATGCTTTATCTAGCCAGGCCCAAGTTGGTCTGTCATACAATAAAATTCCACCTACTTCACCAAGCCAGCATTGAGTTACAGCAGGGTCTTCTTTTCTTACAATAAATCCTCTTTCTTCCCAAAGGTCAATGAGCTCACGGAATGAATCTCCTTTATGGCCAAAGAATCCATGCTTCATTGACCTTGGTGGTATTACCACAGTAGGTGCTGCAGCAAGAGCCTCTGTTTTAATTATACTGGGAATAATATCAATTACTTCAATAGTTACCTGAGACTCTATATCTTGCTCTAAAACCTTAGCAGCCTTAGGGGCCCATTTGTCCACCTCTTTTTCTACAATTTTCTTAAATCCTTCAACCGTTGAACGGGGATATTGCAGCAAAGTCCACTCAAGTCCTGCAGCCGCTGCTAGATGAACAAGAGAATCAGTTGGCTCTCTTTCTTCTTGGAGCTCAATGACCTTGCAGCCCACAGGCGCAAGCCATAGCCATGCCCAAGAGGG